>Ga0307942_1003275_pt1 | contig 13124 bp, 16 predicted proteins | sample OrgLakmetagen175_FD_201846 | JGI IMG/M metagenome (GOLD analysis project Ga0307942, IMG submission 201846) | Saline water microbial communities from Organic Lake, Antarctica - #175 | ecosystem: Environmental > Aquatic > Non-marine Saline and Alkaline > Saline | place: Antarctica: Organic Lake...
ACAGGCGTGCCATCAAAGGCACCAGCACATTCACCTGCTTGAATTTACCATCACACCTCACAGGCAAGCACGCATGCTTAAAGGAATAGGGATAGCGTCGAACCCTGAAGAAGCACCAGCACTTAACTTCTGAAATTGACAGCAAACTACACCTTCCAACACAGATAAATCAGGAATCTCAAACTCATCTGGATCAGGATTCCACCCAGACTGCTCGCCCCGCCTGAAAAGGACCTCCTGAACAACTCCTGACAGTTGAGAGTTTCTATATGTCTTGTTCAATAAGCTGGATTTGCCAGTCTTATTGATAACCTTTATTTTCTGGATTTGATGGTTTTGGTAATCAATTGACAACATGTAAGCATTATAAGAGGTACCATTAGAGGGGATCCTTAAGAGACCCTGGACCGCGTAAGGTCTCTGATTCTCGTTATTCGCCTGGTCATATTAACGTGTGACACAATAAGACCGATAATGTATGAATGAATGGTACCAGCTCCGGGAAGAACAGCGGTGTGGCAGCCAACCAAAGATTAGAAGTAACACTAGCAGAGATAGACATACGCACATGACTACGAGTATGAGCAGAGAGCGCACAAGCGTGGATGCACAGACTGGTAGAAGCATTAGGGACCACAGCAATGCAAAGAACCCACTCCTCTGCTGGATGGTTTCTCCACCTTGGAGGCCTCTCCTGGTCCAAAGGCATAACCAATTATCATTTATCAATCAGACTCTGGGGGCTTTTCAATGCACTCGTATGAAGCTTGCATCGCTGACCAGAGGCTGAAACATGCCGCGCAGAGAATGTACGACGTCGTAAGAGATGAGCCGCGCCAAGAGGCGCACAGAGAGCTCGAGAATATAGGGAGAAAGAGAGAGAGAGAGAGAGAGAGAGAGAGAGAGAGAGAGAGAGAGAGAAAGAGAGAGAGAGAGAGAGAAAGCGCCGTACAAGAAGCACACAGAGAGCTCGGGAAGGATATTTTTCATGTTTCAGAGCCCTACGCCCGAGCACAAACAGAGTTTGACACACCCCTGTGCAAGTGACCGGTTACTAGTGCAAAGCTTGCGGGTTGGAAGGGAAGGAAGCACGTACTGTGCCAGCCAGCGCACAGGAAGCCTCTTAAAATTGTCGGTTGATGTGCTGAATCCTATACCTACTTTGCAGTGATAGTAATTTGATCTGATAAAGATCTAAGGTTTGATTCCATGAGTTGCGTTGATAATACGGTGGAATTTGCCTAGAACGCTGCCGGTGTTCAAGATACGTATGTGAAAAAATGCAGCGAGCGCATAAGTTTTGGTATGAAAGGGACTTAATATGTTTTGACCCACTTGGAAGAATTTTCCTTTCCAGCAAAATTAGTAGCTAATAAAGACAGAGAGGGTTATCTGAGGCCCAAAATAGGTATGGTTTTTGCATGCTCCTAATGTATGGTCCCCGTAACTGGCTGGTTTCTAACCCAGCACTGATATGTAGTGATTTCAATGCAGCTGAACTTGAAACCTGCCAGTTAAGGGGCCCATACCTAATCAGCCGCAGCGTGAACCCCACTTTTTGACCAGCCAGCGCACCGAACTGGGTGATTTTTGGTGCTTGAAATCCTTAAAATAGAGATCATTGCAAAAATAATGGAGCAAATACATCACGGTTGGCGAGATATGCAGATTAATGCGCCATTCCCCATGCAAAGCACCCATGCATAAAGGGGAACAGGTACACTTGTGCGCATTAAGTCCTTTCACTCCTGACGCAGGGCGATTTAACTATATCTGAGCACATGCTCTAGTAGCTTATAATATCAGCAACAGTGTGAAGCAATTTGGTGAATTGACGTGAGAGTAGGTGCCCCTTTAATGCAAAAATGAGCATGTTTGGACTTTTGTTCAGATAACCCCCTCTGCAAAAATGATCACTACCCCCACAATCAAATATCTGAGCAATACTCCTGGTGGTGTGCAGGCTTCTGCCTTCCAACCACCTGATCTTTACTGAAAAGCCCTAATTTATTCTGCAGGTGAAATGTCGTGTGTATCTGCATCCATTGGGTGGTACAGAACACAAAACAACACCCTTTCCTCAGTCATGCCGGTGTTCTATTTCTTTTCTTAATGATCACTAAACGGTCTGAAACTTCACCAACAAGGTCAACCAACATGGTCACGGGTACAAGCACTGCTGCTCTCGCCGGTCAGATACACCACACAAAAGTGCTCAAAAAACAAGGCTCACGCTGCGGCCTGCTACTAGGCACTGGTGCCTCCCCTCTTCTTGACTAGCAGTGGCAATTTAATTCTAAAACTCTACAGAACAGGTAGCTTGAAATCATCATGATTTTCACTGCCTGCGTAGCTCCTTCTTTTTTTACCAGTCATGCAGGGTCATCGGAGAAAACATATAGGGTTCTTCTCCAAATTTCTTCCAAATTCTACCCTGAATTGCAATTTGCTGCGGTCCATTTCATTAATAAGTATATAATTGTGAATCTGCGGTATGTTGAGGGCTTTAGGAACCTCTCTTCGAAATGCGGGGCAGGGTAGCACTCTTCTTGCGTCGTGCTCCCTTCTCTCCCCGGCAACAGCGACAGCAGCAGCAGCCTGTTCTCACCAATCAGCGTTTGCCCCCCTGAGATACCTCGCGACCCAGGTGCTCCATTTTGTTCCAGGCACTTTCGTGACGCTCTGAAGTCTGAGATGAATTTTGGCAGTAATTTCCTGCTCGTTTGTGCTTTCCTCTGGCACATACACACACAGCCTGCGGGCACGACCCAAATGACCGTGCGAGACGCCCTTAACTCGGCAATGGACGAGGAAATGGCGCGGGATAAAGACGTGTTTGTTTTGGGAGAGGAGGTAGGCGGGACCGCATTTGGTGAGTTCTCGGATCAGTTGGCGTGTCTATTGGCTAACACACATGCCTCTCCTCCCCTTCCCTCTTTCCCTCACAGGTAGCAGAATATCAAGGTGCCTACAAAGTGAGTTTCCTGTCAACTTGTAAACGTGCACAAACGTGCAGCATGATGCATCATCCTCCAGTTGAGCGTTGCGTTCGAGCATGTGCCCTCCCAAAGCCACTCACCCCGCCCCTCCTGCTATCACCACAGATTACCAGGGGCTTGTTACAAAAGTATGGGCCTGAGCGGGTGAAGGACACGCCCATCACAGAGGTGCGTGTTGCCTGAGTGGATGTGCTCGTGCCCTCCTCCTTTCCATGGCTCATCTTCGTGCGTTTCCCGACCACCACGCGTGCAGGCTGGGTTCACTGGGTTGTCAGTGGGTGCAGCCATGGCCGGCCTGAAGCCTGTGTGCGAATTCATGACCTGGAACTTTGCCATGCAAGCTGTGGACCAGCTTATCAATTCAGCAGCAAAAACACTGTACATGTCAGCTGGAGACATCCCCATCCCTGTTGTATTCCGCGGCCCTAATGGAGCTGCCGCTGGTGTGGCTGCTCAGCACTCGCAATGCTTTGCCGCCTGGTACAGTCAGGTTCCGGGCCTCAAGGTGGGTTGAGTTTGGGTTTGACTGCCACACCATGGATGACCAGCTCAGCTCGAAAACGTCACACAAGCCAGAAGACACAGTTTCTCAAAACTACTAGCCTGTGTCCAATCAGAGCATGAGCTCACTCTGCTGCCGTCTGCTCGCTTCACCAATTCTTATGCAGGTCTTGGTCTCTGCCCAAAGCCTCTTGAAAAATGAAAATGCTACGCTGATGTGCAAACACATCCAGCATGATCAAGGGAAGGAGTATTTAGGTGCCAGCACCTTAAAAGCACCTCACCCCAACCTACTCTACACATGTTGTTTGTTTCCATGCAGGCCTTGGTCCCTGCCCAAAGCCTCTCAATGCACATTTGTGTTTCTATGCACGTTGGTTTTTTGCATGCAGGTCTTGACTCCGTACGATGCAGAGGACTGCAGAGGGCTGCTCAAAGCTGCCATCCGGGACCCAGATCCTATCATCTTTTTGGAGAACGAGATCATGTACGGGGAGTCCTTCCCTGTGACCTCGCACGTGAGTTCCGCTGCGTCAGGCATGCTTTGCGTGTGTGTGTATGTGTATGTTCTCTTGTCAGTGCTATGTATTTCTGCATCTCGCAGCGAACGGCTGTTTGTTTGTTTCTGCGCTTACAGAGATTCTATCAGCACTGTGTAATTATGTGCTTTGCATCGATTGAGTTGTGCACACCTGCGTTCTGCAGTGAATGGGCTGCATCTGCATGTGTCATGCATGTGAGCTGTCCATATTTGTACTTTGCAGTGATCCTCATGTTCCCGCGTTAAGTCTTCACGCAATGCTCTCCTTGCTAAGGCACAGGGCGTGCTGGAGTGGCCTGTGCGTGGCTACATGTGTTTGCTCCCTCTGCCCCTTGAAACCCATAAAATATGCTCCGCAGATACAACCTGAAGCCTGCTGCTTAAAGTTGGTGCCCCACAACCTAAGCCAAACAAGTACAGCAAGCGTTTCCAAAGCTTTCTTTTTCATCTTAAACTGAAGGGGTTCTGTGTAGCTGGTCCTTCCTGAAAAGGTATAAAGCACTGCCGTGAAGTGTCAGCATGAGTTATGTGTTTGGCTGGCCAGGAAGCACTTAGTCGTCAACATTCGTATCATTGAGCTTATATTTGTTGAAATCCCTTTCACTGTAAGCATCAGGCAAGACCTCGTTGCCCATTGGCAAGGCCAAAAAGTATCACTATCACCGCAAACATGTCAGCGCCGCAGGGCTCTTGTCCTTTCACTGCGCGGGTTCGAACCAGGGTTGTTCAGTTCATTTCTTTGGGAGCAAAGGTTTGATAAAGTTTGTGAACGTTCTAGAACCCTTGAACTGTTCGAAGGGTTTGATGTGCATTTTTGGGAAACGGGCCCTTGGGCTCCCTCCTCCCCCCACCTTCAAATCTTCCCAAGTAGTTGTGTATGTTTATAAATAACTTAAAGGGGGAAAAAGGGGCCGGAATGGGACCATGTCATCATTGTAAAGCAGAAAAAGGAGAACCTTCAGGTGTAGTGCAAGTGCCGCGTTGTGCAAATCCTTAGCAGTTCAGAAATGTGTGACGAGATTCGCTTTAAGACCAAGGAAATTTCCTGGCCTGAATACAGATTACAGATCATATTTCATATATAAATCATTGAACATGTCACTTTTACTGCAAGGAAAGAGTGGAACGATTGAACTGAGGGGGGCTGCTGTCCCGTGCAAACTTGACAGACGCATGCTGTAAAGTAACCTTGACCGAACTCCGAACGGCACTTATAAAATCCGTGAAAGTTCGCGAACCTGAATTTTTGGCCGAACCTCGAACTGAACAATTATGGTTTAAACAGAAACTTTTGCTGCCTGCCCATCTTTCACTGCGCAGGTTGTTGACAATGACTTCTTGTCGCCCATTTTTCTCTGCGCAGGTTTAGACATTGACTTGTTGTTGCCCATCTTTCAACACACAGGTTTAGTTAAGGATGTTTTGCTGCCCATCTTGCACTGCGCAGGTTTTGGACAAGGACTTTTTGTTGCCCATCGGCAAGGCTAAAATCATGCGGTCAGGCAAGGACGTCACGCTGGTCTCGTTCAGTAAAATGGTGGGCTACTGCCTGAAGGCCGCCGAGCAGTTGCAAGCGCAAGGCATCAGTTGTGAGGTGGGTGGATGTAGGTGCATGTGCGTGTCTGTGCATATATGTAGGTGCATATGTGTGTGTGTCTGTATGTGTGAGTGTGTGTGTGTCTGTATGTGTGAGTGTATGTGTGTCTGTGTGTGTGAGTGTGTGTGTGTGTGCGCGCGCGCAGGGCATCAGTTGTGAGATGGGGGGATGTAGGTGTGTGAGTGTGTGTAGGGCATCAGTTGTGAGGTGGGTGTATGTAGGTGTATGTGTGTGTGTGTTCATACGAGTGTGTTTGTGTGTGTGTGTGTGTGTGTGTGTGTGTGTGTGAGAGTTATTGTATGTGTGCGTGTGTGTTTCTGTTTGTGAGTGTGTGTGTAGTGTGTGTGCGTTTGGGCAATTGCGTTCAAGTGTAAGTGGTGTGTATGCACGTGCGTGCATGCATGTATGTGTGTGTGTTGGCTCAGCCAGGAATTTTAAATAGGCAGGGTGCTTGGCGTTCAGGTAATCTTCACGATTAAAGAACAAGGCCACGCTCACGCACGCATACACACACCCACGCATACGCACAATGCACGCACTTGGTTTTTTTACTTTTAGTGGTTCAGGGTAGTAAAAAAAACATATGAAACACTTCTGCACCAGGGAACTTCAGGGGGTTTGAAAAACCTTCGGTTTTCCCTCAAATTTTTATTGTGTGGGACGCCCTCAGCTGTTTCCCCCCTAAGTGACGAAATGTGCGGGTAAGGGTAAATTTCCGCCTGGGCTGCTGGCGCATTTAGGAAGCAGTCACAGGCTTTTGGCCATTTAGGAAGCAGTCACAGCAACGTCATTCGGGCACGCACAAGAAGCACAGATGCGCATTCGTGCATTAATGTGCGCATGCACTTGCACCACAGGTAGTGTTACACGCACATGCCATGCTTAATGCCGTGCACATGCATGCACAAATTGAAACACCATCTATGTTTTCATGAGCAAGCACGCACGCACACATACACACATACACATGTGCAGCCGTGTACGCATGGGCAGACACGCACATCGCACGTACAATCTACGTGTAAGTCCACGCCTGCACATGCAGCATAACTCAAACACCTTCACATACAATCGCACACACATACATGAGTTTGTGCAGCCGTACACACAGTGCACATTGTACCATGCAAGCACTCGCACGTACACATATGCCATGCACACGCATGCAGGCAATGGACACCATCCATGTTATCATGCGCAAGCATGCACACACTCATTGAGTGCCCAGTGATGCCGTAGTACCACACATACGGAAGCCCCACACACCACACATACAGACGTCCCACACATACGCAAGGCGCATGCAGCCACACTCTCTAGGTGCCCAGCAATGAGCACCAAAGAGCAGAAACCTGCCCTTCCTGCTAGCCTGTGCTCCTTGCTGCTCTTGGAATCCTCCCCTTGGGCACGAGAGGAAGCCTCCGCTGCGTCCTCCCCCACCCCGAACACTGGAGTCCCGGGCCTCTCTCCATCGGTATCACATTTTTCTCTGGGTAGCCCGGAATTGGCCCTCTGGGCAAACCCAAAGTTTGCTTAATAAGTGCCGCGCCCGCACGGGATGAAGTTCCCTGTTCTGCACCAAAAAAAAGGGTGTGGGGGCCGCTGTGTGCGTCGGGGGCTGGATTTGTGCCATTTCCCTGCCAAAAAGGGGTTTGTACCTATGCATGGGTACAGAAATGTGACTCAAAATCCAAATTTCACCATTAATTTGTTCCCAGAAATGTTTTGGGTAGAAACAAGGGGTGAAAATTTGCCCCCCAAGGACTTCGTGCATGGGCCTGTTTGCTAGTCAAAAATGGTCCACTTCTGAAAACCCAGGAAACACGCTTTATAGTCACCACCTGAGTGTCAGGGGCCCTTCAGCATGCTCCCATGGTATGCCCTGTCTAGTATTATGGTCTGGAATGCTGGGGTTGGGCCGTGGTTGGCAGCAACAGCTGAGATTTTCTTATGCCATCTGCTCTCGACTTTTGCAGTAGACTCCTTCCAGTGACTTACTACTTAGCCAGACATTACGAACAAGATAAAAAGGAAAGTGAACTTTGTTTTTTCACCTTGGAAAAGCTCTGGTCAAAGCTTTTCCAGCTCCAATTAAAGTTCATTTACTAAGCAACAAAACTGCCAAACTCGTTGCAAAAAACACGCCCAGATTCTGGTAAGTGTGGTAAAAGCCTTTGCATTTCGTAGTTTCCCTGCCAAAAGGGGGTCCAAAACTGGACCTTCACCCCAGACCCCCGGACCTTCACCAAAATGTCCCCAATATTATTGCGAACACTCCTGGTAAGTTAATAGCACCAGGGAGGAGCTTTTGGAAATCCACTTTCTGGCAGGATTTCCACCCTGCCCACCTGGGCTTTCATTTGCACAAACTGAGTGTGCAGGGGTGCTTAGATATGACTAAGGCTCCTGACTAAAAAAAGAGGAAAAGCGTGCAGGTTCGTTCGATTAAACAGGATCGATGGGCCTGACTTATAGTCACAAAACCGTGCTCCACTAAGCCTTTGCGCCCCCAACAACAACGTAAGTTGCAGTTGCACATGGACACGGTCTGCCACACAGGCCATTACCCTGCGCCCCCAACAACAACTGAAGCACACACAAACACGGTTTGCCTCGCAGGCCATTAACCTGCGCCCCCAACAACCACGACGCACACGCAAAAACAGTTTGCCACGCAGGCCATTAACCTGCGCCCCCAACAACCACTGACGCACACGCAAACACGGTCTGCCACGCAGGCCATTAACCTGCGCCCCCAACAACCACGACGCACACGCAAAAACGGTTTGCCACGCAGGCCATTAACCTGCGCCCCCAACAACAATTGACGCACACGCAAAAACGATCTGCCACGCAGGCCATTAACCTGCACCCTCAACAACAACTGAAGCACACACAAATGCGGTCTGCCACGCAGGTCATTAACCTGCGCTCCATCAAGCCCCTTGACCGTGCCACCATCCTAGACAGCGTGCGCCGCACCCACCGCGTCGTGACCGTAGAAGAGGGGTGGCCACAGAGTGGGGTGGGTGCAGAGATTGCTGCCATGGTGCAGGAGCACGCGTTTGACGACCTGGATGCGCCCATTTCACGAGTAACGGGTGAGTGGTGTGTGTGTGTGTGTGACCGTGTCCATTGGGTTGTTGTCCACAGACAAACTTGCGCCTTCAGGACTCGTTTTCGATGTTGCAACGTTGTGCTCAGAAAGATTCATAGTCAATTGGAAACAGATGTAATTCGTCGTGAATAAGAATTAAGACATGTTCCGCACCTCATCTCAATGTTGCCCCATGTGCAGCATGCTCTTAGATTGAATATTTCTTTTGGTCTGGTACATGTCTGTATGCGTGCTCAAGACTAAGCATCAAAATTCACATCCATCTTTTTAAGTGGGCCCGTTAGGCATGAAACAAAAGCAGCGCCGCCCATTTGACCTTCTCTCGCCACACGCTAAGGCTGGCTGCCAGAGTCTAATAATTGAAAGCTTCAGTATGATGCTGCTGGAGCAGATACGCCACCAGCCAGGGATGTTTTGTACGGACCTTGGTGATATACGTGTAAAATCTTTTGCTTTTGTATTCTATAGAATTTTATCCTGCAAAAAATCAAGTTGCTTTGACCTGAATTGGACACCAAAATCACCCTAAACGTCAGTCCAAACTCCTTTCAAATGCACAAGATATTACTACTGTATTACTACTGTATTGCGGTTGTTTTGCGAATAAATAAATGATTATTGATCCCTCGCAATAAGTCAGGCCGGAAAAAATCAATCGGACCTTGCAAAACTTCGACTTTCCATCGGGGACGAATCTGGGCTCCGCAAAAGACCTCCATTGTGTTTAGGGGCAACCATCATCAGTATGGCTGAGTTGCACCCTGAGGAGCGGACCAGGGTTCCGCCTTGGGAGCTTTTGAGGCTGACATGCCGTTAGCAAGCTTGCATGCACCTGCTGCTGACCAGGGGGTATCTTTCCTGCCCCATTTGGACTTTGGGCAGTCCCACGCACAGCCTCCTATGGAGGTTCAGGCTTCTCCAGGAGAGAAGCATGAAGGCAGAGCTGCTGCTTTCTCAGGTGCAAACTCCTGGAGCACGGTGTGCTTGCATGTCGCAGGCAGCCATCCTCCAGCAGCAGCACAAGCAGCAAAAGCAGAAGCCTCACGAGGCATCCAAGGGGGGGGAGGGAAGCCCCAGGAACACCCCAAAAAAAGCAAATTTTGCAAATTTTCATTACTTTTGAAGGACCTTGCAAAAGCTAAATGATCGCAATTTTTTAATTATTTTGGCACCTTGCAATAAGTAGGCCTCGCTATACTAAAAACGCAAAACGGTACAATTGTAGTGTAATTTGGCAAAAAAAACTTGCTGGAAGGTAGCTGGGCGGAAATTGCCTGAAATGGGTAAAAAGTATCCTTGCTATCGTATGATACGGAGGAATTTCATCAATATGATAAAATGTGTGTACAATATGATACATCATATCGCATGAAACATCATTGCCATCAGTCTAGGGTAGGCTTTCACTCCCTCAATCTGCAATGCACATGTGCATAAGCTTGACATGCTCACTGTCCAAAGTGCTGCAGGTGCTGAGGTGCCCACGCCTTACGCTATTAGTCTAGAGTTGGCTGCACTCCCCAAACCTGTGAATGCATGTGCGCATGTTAGACAAGCTTTTGCTATCAAAAACGCCGCAGGTGCTGAGGTGCCCATGCCTTACGCCACCAGCCTAGAGCTGGCTGCACTGCCCCAAATAGAGGACATCATCAAGACCACCAAGAAGACCATGAACAAATAGACAGCCTGTGCAAGACAAGTAACAGGGCAAGAAGGAGCACGCGAGGATTGTGCAAGACAAGTAACAGGGCAAGAAGGAGCACGCGAGGATTGTGCAAGACAAGTAACAGGGCAAGAAGGAGCACGCGAGGATTGTGCAAGACAAGTAACAGGGCAAGAAGGAGCACGCGAGGATGGGGGGATATCTGTTTTCAGGGGTTGTGCTTGAAGGCAGGCTGCAGCAGGGCTAGTGCTGGTGCTGGCGCTGACGCCTCCTTGTGCAAGACAAGTCAGCAGCCGGTCAGCGAAACAACCTGGCTGAGGGTCACCCCCCATTGTAACCATTGTGCAAGACGAGCCACGCCTGGTCAAGCTGCAATATGCAAAACGCTCGTCTCAGCCAGTTTAAGCGTACTCTGGGGTTGTGCGTGAATTTTGTGATCTGCAGCATTGCGGTAACCCCTAGAGCTTGTGAAATAACCGCTTGCTGCTCCTTCACTGTTTTTTATGTATGTACTTATTGTGCTGTGTGAAAAGGTGAAACAGATTTAAGTTTGAGCTGGCTAGCCTGTGCATTGAGGCATTGCGGTGGTCGGTAGGCCGGGCAATTTGATATGCCCACTGCTGTGATAGAGGCAACAGGCCTTATACTACTAGTACTTACTACTAGTACTTATGGGGTGGACAAGAAGGGTGCATGCTAGCCATTGACAATTCTGTCGGTGTAGGCAGCAGATGTTTATGGACCAGCTGTCAGTTTGGCTTGGCTTTGATATTCGCCTGATCATAAGTGACATTTCTTTATGGATATGCCTCCCTCTATCATGTGAAATACGCTGAGAACTTGATGGTACAGGGTGAGATTGTCTGCTCAATACCTGCGAGCATTCCTTTTTGTCATTAGACAAGGAGTCAGGACAGGAGGACGGCGAGGCAAAAAGTTGGAGATTTTTGGTGGAGATCAAGCAGGTCTGTGCATGACTGTTGGGGGCGTAGATCACGATTGATTAAAAACGAAACTTGCTTGCCCAAGAGGTCTGGTTGAGAAACTCGTCACATAATCTTAGCTGGGCTGATCGCATTTGCAGTAATGTACACAATTAAGATCACATCTGAAATCCATCCAACCCTTTGGAGGGTTACAAGGATGGCCTACAGCCCGAGACTCTGGCTAATGGCAATTGGCTGGTGAAACAAAATTAACCAGTTTCGAAAATTGAAAGTAAATCTGACACAAACTTGAGGAGTCTGTGTGAGTCTTGATTCAGGAATGCATTGATCTCAAAATCAGTGATACTGTGATGACAAGCCAAGAAAGGAAAAAATCCAGAGCTCAAAGGAGCAAACGCACGCAGAGTCTTAAACATTCCTTCAAAAAGGTCTCTGTATCTCATGCGCAGCTCGCACACTTCAGCACACTTGCAAAAGAAAAGCACATGCTTCTCATCTTGAACTTCTCCACACTCACATTTATCACAAAGCAATGCTAGAACCACCATGCCATTTGCAAGACTCCACTCTCAAATGGTTTGCACGCAATCCTTAAAATTGCTCACTTTAACCAAATTGGTGCACGGTCCAAAAAGCATAGCCTGGGGGATGGTTTTTGTTCCAACATATGTAGCGAGGAGATGCACGAGACTTAATGACTCTGTCAAATGCACGAGACACCAAATTTAATTTCACTTATGGAATGGTTAGACCTTCAGTTTTTAAAGTAGAGCATGATTGTCTCGGGCTTCCTGTACGACTCCATTGGTTGAATTCCACATGAAGTTACATAGAAATTCGAGGTAATTGTTAGTCATTTGACTCAAAGAAAGTATTAACGACTGCCCACAACCCAAAGATACGTAATAATGCTATGAACCCTACAAGCGTGGCTCAGAAGCTAAACAGAGATGAACTTAAGCAGCCTGAAAAAAATACTTCAACGCATTTCAAAAAGACAGCCAATGTCATTAATCAATTTTCAATTATGTAGAAAAAAAAGAACGGGTCAAAGCCAGTAAGTGCTAGGAGCTACAAACAGCATGAATTCATCATCGCTCGGCTAGGTGCACTGGGGTGGTGAGATTAATATGGGCATCTCCAAGCGAAGCCACCCCAGGAGAATACCTGGTGAGTATAGGTAAAGAGGGTTTTAGGGGGTGAGAGAGGGGAAAAGTTAGTCGAGGAAAAGTCAGTTGAGGAAAAGACAACTCTCGACTAGCTCATACTAACTAGAGACCCACCATTTGAATTGGTAACAACATCATACGAAGGCGAAAACTTGCTGCATAGCCCTTTCAGGAATGCATGGACGAAAGATCAACTTAACAAACCACCCATATGCTCAAGAGGGAAGTACACAATTCTAAAGGAAGGCATTACCTGTGAATTAACAAGTGAGCCTAGGCAGGCGTACAGCACGTGTGTGTGATTGTGTGATTGTGTGTGTGTGTGTGTGTGTGTGTGTGTGTGCGTGTGTGTGTGTGTGTGTGTGTGTGTATATATATATATATGTGCGTGTGTGTGAGTGTGTGCGGTGTGGTGTGGTGGAGTGTGGTTTGGTTTGGTGTGGTTTGGTGTGTGTGTGTTTTTGTGTGTTGTATGTGTGTGCGTATGTTTGCGTGTGTGTGTGTGTGTGCGTGTGTGTGTGTGTGTGTGTGTGTGTGTGTGTGTGTGTGTGTGTGTGTGTGTGTGTGTGTGTGTGTGTGTGTGTGTGTG
>Ga0307942_1003280_pt1 | contig 13114 bp, 12 predicted proteins | sample OrgLakmetagen175_FD_201846 | JGI IMG/M metagenome (GOLD analysis project Ga0307942, IMG submission 201846) | Saline water microbial communities from Organic Lake, Antarctica - #175 | ecosystem: Environmental > Aquatic > Non-marine Saline and Alkaline > Saline | place: Antarctica: Organic Lake...
TCCGACTGAGAAAGCCGCCCTTGTCTCTGTGGGGGTGGTCTGCGTCAAGCATGAGCCTCTATCTCTAACCTCTAACCTCTAAGATAATAAGAGGCCCACAAGTGTTCACACTCGCAAATTTCCTCCATTCCATTTGCAGTTCAGGTTGTGCACAAGAACAACAAATTGCTCAGCAGAGGAAAAGCTACAATGTATTGCTTAGCGACCTTGTTTCCTTGGGCGCTTAAGAAAAAGAAAAACTACGCAGGCAGTGGAAAACCACTCCGCACATTAAATAAGGAAAATTAGCCACTTTAGTGGTGCTTCCCATAGGTACCCAGGCATACAATCGTACGGTGTCTGGCGAGTTTTGTGTGTCTCGTGAGTCCTGTGTTACAAGAGCAGGAAAGTCACTCAGTTTTGACTGTAGTCAAAGTACCAAAAGCATGCATTGTCCTGTCCTGCACCTGCCAGCACACATAATCACATTGCAACAGCGTTTCATGCACCCCGGATGACCAGTAGCGGGAGCAGAAGCAGCAAGCCTGTAACGCACCACTCCGACTTCGTCCACGAAGACACACATCTCAGCAGTGATGGCCTGACGCTGGATGAACCTGTGTTCTGCTCGGAGCTCGGGGTCAGCTGATAGAGTTCCATTTGCGAGTGGGAGTCCTGTAGCCCAGCCTACCAACAGGTACTTGCACACCTCCCCCATTGCTTCGCTTTCGCTGCACAATTTCCCATGGATTTCCACCAAGGGCAGGCCTCTATCTGTTCATATGTTTTACCATCACGTCGCCAGGAGAGGGCGAGCTCCCTGTGGCTGCGTGGGTACAGGTTGCTTCTGCCGAGCATTGATAAATGAAACTGATGTTAAAATCTTATTTTCATTCCATTTCATTTTGATTTCATTTTGATATCATTTAAGTCATCCGGACTCCGGTTTTCCGAAGTTTTGGTCAGTGCTCATAAATCTGTTTAGTAATCCCCTGTGAACTATCATCGCGCAGAACATGAAATAAATCACCGGGACCGATAAAACAAAAGTCAGAATATAAATTCATTATTATAAAATGATCTATCGCGACCAACGCGAAAAGGCCTCCCTCTCAACCCAAGTTTGGTGGCACCCTCAATTCCTCATGTTTTGATGACACAGATGCAACTCCCCCCCCCCCCCCACACACACACATGCACACGCATGCTCGCACGCACGCACACGCACGCACGCACGTGTACACACACACACACACACAAACACACACACACACACAAACGCACACATGCACACGCACGCACGCACGCTCGCACACACACACACACACACACATGCACGCACGCACACACTCGCACGCACACACGTGTACACACACACACACACACACACACACACACACACACATGCATGCAGGTCTGTAGGCAACGCTCTTTGTCTGCAAACGAAACCAATGCAAGGTAGGACTTGCTTGAACACTCAGGCATGTTTTGTCCGTGTTCAATCACCTACATTGGAGGCAGACGCTGCTTGACTGTAAGCATGCGCTGAAAAGCCCACTAATGTGGGTAGATGAAAGGGGGGTTTAAATTCCAGGGTATTCAGATCCAGTCGATTTGTTGCTCACATAATAAGAGATCAACATGTCCAGCTATTCACGTTTCAGAGACAGAAAACTTCATCTTGTTGCAGGACACATTTTTTTAACGTTGCAGAAAACCTCATCTTGTTTTGGCCGTAAGCATGCGCTGAAAAGCCCACTAATTTGGGTAGATAAATGGGGGTTCAAATTCCAGGGTACTCAGATCCAATCCATTCTTTGTTGCTCACATAATAAGGGGTCAACAAGTCCAGCTATTCACGTGTAAGAACATGAAGTATGCCTGACTCTCCCCCAGTCCTGTTTTGGCTGTAAGCATGCGCTGAAAAGCCCAATAATTTGGGTGCTGAAAGGGGGGGTCTAATTTACATGTTATAGCCTTAAGCTATTGGTGAACCATTTGTTTATTGCTTAAACATCTCACTGGATGTCCAGGCGTGCTTTTTTAAATGGGTAACCACAATTTGCACAAGATTGGGCTGACCTTTTTAGGAGAGGAAGAGGAAGAGGCAATCAGACTCAGAGATCCAGAAACAACTGGAGGCAAGCAGCAGATTCTTCCTCGCCCAGGTAGCAATTGGGAGAAGGACGAGCGCAAGTGGGCTGAGAGCAAGCCTGGAGGAAGACTACCCATGTTCAGGAAACAGCAGCTGCTGCAGTCTTGCCGGAAGACAAAAATGACCAGTGGGCCACCTCATCTGAGGCTGTGTTGGGTGATGTATGGGAAATCAGTCAGTGAATGCCCGAATCCAACATCAAAATTTTCACTAACTCAGGCACATCCAAGGCAATCAAGAGCCTCCATACAGGTCCATCCAGAGAAGTCCCTTTCCACTCATCATTACTTGAGCCACTTCAGTCCTATTCCGGAAGAGAGGAAGGCGGGGGCAGCAAAACTTCCGCAAGCTCAGGGTGTTGTCCCTGATAATAATGTGTCCCACAGTGCATACCTTGTTTTTATGAGTGCAGATGCATGTCTGATGGAGTGTTCATTCAGTTTGTGTGTCAGGTTTTTAATCTTATGGTAATCCAGATAAAGGTCTGCCAGAGGCTTGTCTGATTAGTCTTTGTAGATAGTCCCCATAGCTCCAACGAGGATCACGTGAAGCTTGACTTCCCTATATCCTTGTCTGTTTAGGTTGGCAATAAGCATGCTGTGCTGTGCTTTTGCTTTTTGGAGTTGGGGATCAGGCCTAGTGTCTTCACAGAATTTAAACTCAATCAGGCGAACCTCCCACTGGTTTGGATTCAATTTTTTGTCTTTAGCAAGCTGTTGAAAGTTTGGGTTGCAGGTTGTTACGCGAGAGGAGCACACAGTGCTAGGTAGAAATAGGGTGGCGTCAGGACGAGAAGAGGCTTTAAGAGCATGTGCTGTTAGGTTGGATAGCAACCAAGAGGGCAGTGTTTTGTTGGCAGTGTTTCTCAGATCTAGGCCTTGCTCTGATAGTTTATCTGCGCTGCCTATGTCAGTGTAGGAGATTTGGTCGGCACCGCATGGTCCCTTTTGTAGGGCTTGGACAATCAGCACACTTGCCATATTATGGCGTTTTATAATCATGTTCCTCATTTTATGTGTTGGCAACCTGAGAATATGTGAAGCGCACTATCAGTGCACACTGATGAGGCAGTTTGTATTGGGAGAGAAGCCGTATCGGTGTGTTTTTAATTAATTATTGTACCAGTGCAGTACCTCACAACATTAAGTTTTTTGTAGAATATGAGATTACTATTGTTCCAGAAATCATTTGTGGCTTGTTTATTGACTAAAGGTCTGAGGTCCTTCCAGTAGTTGTAATACCCTGTGTTTGTATTGGCACTCCCCAATCTGTGTGATTTGCTCATTTCTGTTTTCAGCTTGGCCTTTAAATCAGAGAGTTCACGAAGCCTAGGTGCAATTGCCCCTCCTCCGCTGGGATCCTCATCGGTGTCTTTAGCCGCAAGCCAGTAAAGCTGTGTGTATGCATTACCGTCTGGAGCTGGAGGCTGAAAGTGCATGTCATGACCTCCGTCATGTAAAGCAGAGTGTTTGGCAATTGCATCTGCACATTCATTTCCGGCAATGCCACTTTGGGTTTTCACTTCATAGAAGCAGATAGGTTCTGGTGAAGCATGAATCATAGATACAATTTGTTCTAGCAGATTTGAGTGTATATGAGCTCGTTGCATTTCAGTAGGGAGCAAGCACTGTCCGTTGCAATCTTGGTACACTTATTGGTAAGCGCTGCTGCAATCCCTGTGAGCTCAGCTCTTTTGATGGTATTTGTCATTCCCACGCTTCCTGAGTTCACATAACATTCAGCTTTGGTTTGAGTGCAGTATACCCCTGCGCCTACAAAGTTTTCGGCCTTGCCTATGCGGCTTCCGTCAGTGTATGCCCATAATTTCCAATTGGGGCACTTCGATTCAAACTGCTTATCGTCCCATGGTTGGAGGTGGGCATAAGCGTTTTGGCCTCTTTCCTGGCCAGTGACGTCCTCTCTTCTTGATTTGAAGTACTGGGGGCAAACGTGGCTGGTGATGTGGTCTGTTTCCTCTATTGCGAGGTACTGATTTTCCCCAAACTGCTTCTGGGATACTCCTTTGCAGTGTTACAGCCAATTTGGTGAGCCATCAGTTGAACACTGTTTTGCTCCTTTTTCCCAGACAGCAATAACATCCATGCCAGGTGTAGTTGGAGAAATTACGTTGTACACCCTTCCACGAGGTTGGCATTGCATATGTGAGTTTGTCTTGGGGATGAAGCCAAGCGTGGTGCAGTATTTTGGGTTATCTTGCACCAATGCTCTGTAAGCATTGATGCTCGTGTTTTCCCAGTTGGGTAGAAATAATAATATAGCGGTTGGTAGCTCGCTACACATTGCAGATCGTAGGGAGTGTTGCACGCACTTGAGCATTTTTGTGTCATCATACATTGGGTGGCAGATTGAGAAACCTGTAAACTTGGTGGCAAATGCATTGTATTTGGCACCAAAGACAATGTCACGGTGACGTTCGCTCCAATATGAGGAGTTCCAGGATCAAAGTTCAGAGCAAACGCCATTCTTTCTTTTGAGACCATGGCGCATAGTTGTAGTGCTGCACTGATGTGATGGGGTAGGATACGGGAGCCCACAAGTAGACAGTGCCCTGCACATCCTCTCTGGGTGCCAACACACGCAAATAAGGAAAATGATCACCGAAAGACACAACTTAGCATGCCGCATGATCGTTAAGGCTATCAGCAAAACAGGCTCCTTAGGATCATGTATTGTCTCCAAAGGTATAGGCAGCAACAAACGGATGGCCATGCAAAATCTTCAGATTCCTGAAACAGCTGAAAGTAGAATTGTTCCCTAATGGCTCTTCCCACCCTGCTTCCCAGATAAAGACAAATTTACCTCCAGCCGCCCAGATTTTGTGCTGGTTACTCCCAGCGCTGCAAAAACAAAAAAACAACAAACTAATGTAGGGGGGCGGGTTCTTCGAAGTGGCAGGGGGCAATTGAGGGAGACTGGGAGCGCCTCAGCAGCACCGCCAGCCACTAGTAGAGCCACCAGCCCCAGACAGCACCGACCTAAAGACCTCAGCAAACCTTGGCGTGACATCCACCTTGATCGGCAAGTACTGTGAGGACACCAGACCTCAGAACCAGCTGAACGCCGCAAAGGAACAGCACAAAGACCTTTGCAACATTCTCCAAGGAGCCTCTGTATCTCTTCACGTCTTTTTTTGGGGTGTGGGCGGCACCATCTACGACACTCACACTCTGAAGCCTTTCAAGAAATTGGGTCTCGATTCTCAAAGAGCTAAGAAGCTTGCCTCCAAGCTCCATGTGCACTCTGTGAACTTTTCTGCTTGACTTGGTTATACCATGGTCTGGCTAGACGTGCCCTTTCCAGTACTGTTATCAACTCTCATCAGGAGCCGGTTTCAGGCCAAGCCTGCAACACTCCTGATCCCCATTGATTTTTCCTTTCATCTTTGCGATGAAGGAGCTTTACGGTACTCGGTACCAAAGTGGCTCCTTTTCCTTAATTGATGTGGGGAGTGGTTTTCATTGCCTGCGTAGTTTTTCCTCTTTCTTTCTTTTAGACATGACCAGTGGTTGGTGCGATTGCATACGCTGCATTGGTACATATCTGTGGTAGGTAGATCTCCTTGTTCTGTGTGTTCCTCACGTGTTCCTGGGTCACAGCAGATCTCGCTGCCGGCATCTTCCACATTTATACAGGCAATAGGCTCCGTGCTGATGATGGTTCTGTTATTGTCTTGTGTGGGGTGTTGGTTATATCGTGGACAAAAGCATGACCCGTTCCTTCCTCTTCATCAGATGCTTATTCTACATATAAGAAGTGTGTGTCTCTTTCGGTTTGTAGGTGGTTGTATTTCTTTTTTACACTGCTTTACGCAGCCTAGCAGTCGCACTTTTTGACTGGTGCGTGGCTCAATCAGTACACCTGGTGGTTTACCTGTTCAGTCAATTTTCGGATGATTTTTCTGTATAGCAACTGACAACACGTTGTCAGTGCCCAGGTGGTAGAACACACTTTTTCTTTCGTGTCTGAGCTCATGCATGAATTTATTGTTGACGGGCGAGGACCAGTCACAGGCGGATCAGTCGAACAGACTTGCTGAAGGTCCCCCCATGTAAAACTAAATCTGTAAACCTGTAGGCAACTGTGTTTCTTTTGCGTCTGTGGAGTGTTGGGTTAGGTTCGTCCACAAGGGTCCTTGCAGGCAGTTGCTAGGTGGAATATGTTGAACAAAGGAGTGCGCTCCAGTTTTGGCCAGTTACCAGCTGAAAAAAACATGGCTCGCTCCTTAATTGTTACTTCACAAATATGTAGGAAAAACTAACTAATACCTGATGTGCTCGAACTCACATTGCACCAAAAAAAGAAGTATGAAACCAGTACCTTGCAGTTAAACCAAATTAAAACCCGCCCGTAAAGCAATGCTGCCACCCTCTTGTTGCTTGGAGCACTAAATAGTCCAAAATATTAAAAGTACTAATCACTCAAAAGATCAAAGACAAGGAGAATCCGATGATAAATTTGCATGCAACTCGTAATCACTTGTGGTCTTTTATTCAAACAGCCAACAGTCTCTCATACCATACATCACACACAATGCCCTTGCTTCTAGCCTAGAAATATGCTTTGCTCATTTGTTGTCCACAATCTTCACACCACCAGCAACAAAACAGACAGCATCCTCCTAATTACGATAGGATCTGATCAAGCGCAGTGCGCCACATCAGCCAGGCATTTGTACACCTTCATGGTGGACTCAGCGAGACTGCAAGACTCGTACGGAAGACCGTGGCAAGCGCACAGCTCCATAATCTGCGTCCTTACTCGGCTAAAGCTGTGGCGGGGCATGGTAGGGAATAGGTGGTGCCTGCGAGGAGAAGGAGAAGTTCAAGAAAACGTTGATCACAATCATTATGAGAGAGGTAGTAATAGGGTTAACTCACGAGAAGCACTTTTTTAGAAGTGCACTGCGAACCTAGAACTGAATTCGACCCTTCTGAATTCGAACCTAGAAGTTGACTTCGAAGGTAGAAGTGAACTTCGAATGTTCGAAAACTTTAAGGCGTCAAGTTCGAACATAAGAAGTACTTCTAGTTTCGAAGTCATGTTCTAGTATTCGCAGTAATTTCTCTAGAACTCTACTTCGAACTTCGAAAAAAGATCGAATGTTCGAACCCCCCCCTCAATTTAAGACATCAAGTTCGAACATTAGAAGTACTTCTAGCTTCGAAGTCTATATTCTAGTATTCGCAGTAATTTCTCTAGAACTCTACTTCGAACTTCGAAAAAAGTTCTAATATTTGAACTCCCCCCCCTCAATTTAAGGCATCAAGTTCGAACATTAGAACTCTACTTCGAACTTCGAAAATAGTTCTAATATTCGAACCGCCCCCCCCTCAAATTAAGGCATCAAGTTCGAACATTATAAGTACTTCTAGCTTCGAACCCTACTGGAGTCTCCTCCTTACGGAGCCAAAAATCTCCTTACGGACCTCCTTAGGGACCTCCGTGGGAAGGGAGGCTAAGGAGGTTTTTAAATTTGGCTGGGCTCTGTAAGGACCTCCTTAGATGTATGTAAGGACCTCCTTATCTCTCACTTGTACCTCCTTACGGACCTCCTTACCTCTCATTTGTACCTCCTACATACCTCCTAAGTAAGGACCTCCTCATCTTTCAAACCCTGATCTGACCTTTTGTGACCCAGATCAAGGACTCTGATCTGACACCTTGTATGACCCAGATCAGGCATCCTACCTCAGGTTAATAATAACGACTGAACCAATGTAATACAACTGCAACTCACAAAGAAAGGGCCAAAACAAAATATTGCAGCAAAAATTGCTTATTGCACATTATTCTTAAAAAACAGCGTGCGACTAGCTGTGAGACGTCTAAACCTTGCAATATTATCAATCTTAGTACAGGATATACAAGGTAACTGGATTTTAACTGGTTGTTAACTTTGCAGTGATATTTTGGTAACATATTTATATGATATGAGGAGAAAATAAAGCACCTGTGCTAAGAAGTAAAATAAAGGTCTCTTTTTCTATCTTACATGTAGAATCACATAGAATGATAAATATAATCAATTATACAGTAGCTTTGAAGTCAAGTTAACATGACTCTCAGAGTTTGATAGTATGTGTGTGTGTGTGCGCGTGTGCGTGTGCGTGTGTGTGTGTGTTTGTTTGTTTGTGTGTGTGTGTTTGTGTGTGTGTGTTTGCGTGTGTGTGTGTTTGTGTGTGTGTGTGTGTGTGTGCGCGCGTGCGTGATTTTGGTATTTACGTTCGGCCTGTTGATGCAGCCAAGTTTTTGATTACAATGCCAATATGTAAATATCTTCCACTTGGGACTCTAGCAGGCTAGCCCCATTCCAAGGACGGAGTTGCCAAGGGGGGAGGAATGTTACAGATATATGTATCACGTAAAAAACTAAATTGGCATCTGTTGGATTACGCTTTCAACAACGTTTCATTTGCATCGGAGGGTGGTCTAGCACCGCGGAAAATTGCGGACGACCCTTGAGGTCTTGGGTTTGATCCCTACTCTTGCTAAACCGACTTCCGAGGTTAGAAGCGACTTCATGGAACAACTACAGTTAGAAGTCACTGCGAAGTTCGAACAATCTACCACTTTGCGGACATAGAACACGTTTCGAACATTAGAAGTGGACTTCTAATGTTCGAACTGAGCTGCGAGGTTAGAAGTTTGTAACTTGGAACAACTACAGTTAGAAGTCATTGCGAAATTCGAACATTAGAAGTCAACTTCGAACTTCGAAAAATTAGGAAAGTGGGAGGTTAGAACACCATACTTCGAAGACTAGAAGTCACTTCTAATGTTCGAAACAAGTTCTAGCTTAGCAATACTGCGAACTTCGCAGTGACTTCTAACTGTAGTTGTTCCAAGTTACAGACTTCTAGCTTCGCAGCTAGAACTCAGTTCCAACATTAGAAGCAGTGTTGTGAACTTTACGGTTGACGCCGTCAACCGTCATTTGACGGTCAGGCGTAATTTACGGTTTTGACCGTCAGAAACTAATCACCAGGCGTAAATTACGGTGATTTTAATTTTTGACGTCTGACGGTTGGCTTTACGATTTACGGTGTGAAACCGTCAGGAATTAGTTATTTACGGTGTGAAACCGTCAGGAATTAGTAGTTTACGGTGGGAAACCGTCAGCAGCTTGCCAGGCCGGGCCAGGATCCACTGACTCAGGGCCACAGGGCCACACGAGCCCTCTTGGCCTGATTACCGGAGGACATTTTATATCTATATCGCAAATCGCAAATGTTGTTTGTGGGGAATTCGGAGCTTGAGTTGGCACTCTGAGCCACTGAGTTCCTGACGCCGCACCGTTACTTACGATTCCCCACCGTCAGTATGAATTTCACCGTTGATTACGGTTATGTGACGTAGACGTCATTTAAGCACCGTAATTTACGGTGCCATTTCTGATTGACGCCGTAAATTCACAACACTGATTAGAAGTAGGTTTTCTAGGATTAGAAGTGCACTTCTAAAAAAGTGCTTTTCGTGAGTGGGCAACGTTGGGCAAAAATAACACTCGATACTTCAAGGACAAAACAAGTGCTAAACATTGCAACTGCATAATAGATGAAACAATGGCAAGAGGCAAGGAAAACGGTGAAGAGAGTAGTTTGCTAATATTCATTGAGCCCCTTAAATGCTCTCCAAATTTGGGCATCTATGTCAGCAGGATTGCGGTTCTGCGCCACTTACTCTATTTGGTAGTTCAAGCCCCCGCAGAACCAGTCCATGATGAGGCCAGGGTTGATGTTCCGAGTGGACACCAGCTGGGCGGTGACAAAATCCTTGTCGTCCGTGTAAATCTCCATCCCGTTGTGGCTCTGCACCAGGATTGGAGGACAGAGTTTGCATAAATGTTTGCTTTAGCGTACGTAAAGTATATCACCACCCTTAATAATAGTTTTTGGTGGGGGCGGCTGGGGATTACTCAAGAAACGGTGGTTTTATCATGTATTTATTTCTACGAGGGGCGATTCAAAGACAAGCGGTAGGATGCCCCCTGATCCCTCCCCCCTAGACCTCGCCCGCCTGCAGCAGGCAAGAGCGGACCGGGCCAAGCGCAAGAACAAGAGGCAGCCTTGCAAGCCTCGCAAACCTTCGTTTGCCCACACAGGATCGCATAGTTGGCATTACATTCACATTGCATTGTGAAGTTATGCAAAAAAAGAAGTCGAGACAGGGATGCAAGCATGCTCTCATGCAGCAGCACAAATGACATGCACAGGCGTACACACGCGCACACACACAGACACACCCACGCACGCTCTAACAACCAAGCAGCAGCAGCAGCAGCAGCAGCAGCAGCAGCAGCAACAGCAAGCACTCTTGCTGAATGTTACTGTAAAATAAATATTTCTAGCGGGGGTGGTAGCTGTTTTTTGGTAAAATATCTTTTGGGGGGGGGGGAAGTACATGTACGGCACGTAAAATGTATGAACCCAGGTTGCTGCTCTCAACATCGGTGGGAATAATTAAGGCTTTCAGAAGGTGACGATGAAATTGCCTGGCATGTTGAGTAGCCTATCTAGACAGGTTTAAAAACAATGCGACAGTTTTATGGCCCTCCAGGGGCGGAGACTCCTAAGATGTGTGTATTTCCTGCCAAATTCCTGCCTAGAACACTGAGCACAGACCCCCGCAATGGACCCAAACAATTTAGAACACATGATCAAAATAAAATACGTAACGTAGCATTTGTTTAGGAGCTTGCACATCAAGCGGCTCGCACATCAAGCGACGGATAAAGAAAAATAAGCAATGGCAGAGGAGGAAACAGGTCCAAAATGAGCAAATTCAAAAGAATGGCATGTTAAGTCGAGTATCAATCAATTATTCAAGGATTGTTTTTCCACTCTGGTGCTGTTCTTACCATACCAGTCACGCTGTTCACACCAGAGTAAAAAAGCACAGTCCTTCCAGGTCCTTCTTAAAAATATTAACACGTGCACATGTGCACGCTCACACGCAGACAAACACACACTCATACGGGCATACATACACTCATTTGAGCGAGCCTGCACACATGCACACATTTACACACAGTCAAGCACGAAGATAGCCACGCAGTTGCAAGCTGATGCCTGCAACGGCTGTCCCAAAATTATAGCGCTGCTTGCAACGCTTCCCCCTCGTCACACACAGGAATACACAGCACTGGCAGAAACAGGTGCGAGCACACTGCAGCATCCTGTCACCTGGACGAAGATGAAGGAGGTCAAGAAGCCTGAGACGGTGTGTGCAATGAGCCAGTAAGCAGCTGCTTGCCACGTGAAGCCAAGGGCACCGAAGATGCTGGCATGCAGCCAGACATGGTGGAAAGCAATTGCACTTAGCTCAACCCTGCGTGTGCAAACAAAAAGATACATAAGGCCTGGACACATCTTGACTTATCAGCACCATCTTTCCTACCAGGAGGGATCTGATACCGAATGTCAGGCACAGGCTGATGTTTCCAAATCGTGTTGCGCACCTTCGCTGCTTGGACGAGATGTCTGGCTGGTACAGCAGGTGACCCACGCTCTTGTACATCCAGTTCAGGTACGCAACAAACAATAGGGGCCACATGATGATGTGCTGCAGCACAATCATGCTGCGGCCGGACACGTGGACCTGGAAGCAACATGCATTACGTACAGTGGCTGTAGGGTAGACCTGTGTCTGACCTTCTTTGTATTCCTTACTTTTTCTCTCTACTGCGTGTAAAAGGCTTAAAAATGTGCACCTGTCATGAACCTCCACATCTTGATGACGTCATGCCTGAAACGCCCTGAGCAGGCTATCTGCTGCTACAGAACAGGTACAATGACAAAAAAAACCTCACCTCCTTCATCAGACGCTCAGACCAGGCGATGAGGGGCACGGTGTCGATGTCCGGGTCTGTGGCTTGGTTATCCTCGGACATTTTGTTTGGTGTGGCATGGTGCTGGTTGTGCTTTGTCTGTGACACACAAGGAGGACATGAAGCAGAGTTAAGGTCAGGGCAGAGAAGCAACAACACTTGGTACTCATTTTAATGTTTGTTCCCAGGTTCCTTGTATGTAGTGAGCTGCATGCAGTACGAATGATGGTGCCACCACCAGCAGCTGGGGCTTACCTTCCACCAGTGCGTGCTGCCGCCCATGCCCACGTTCAAAATAATGCCCCCTACTATGGTGTTGGGGTACACTCGCTTGAAAACCTGCGATGCACATTGCACACAGGATCGGAATCCGTGAGACAAGGAATGGGATCAGGTTTTGTCCCACGATACTTGTCTAGGGATGGCTGAACTGGAACGGGTCAGAGCTCTAATTGGAGTAGCACGAACATCGCTGGCACTAGAACAGACCTACTTTGTAGAAAGCGAGAAAGATGCGTGCAACACATATCACACACCCACACCACTGCCACGACACCTGGTTGTGATTGAAATCGTGGCAGGTCCAGCCGCACTGGAAGATGAAGACAGCCATGAGTAAAGACGAGGCCAAGAGGGCCAGTGGAGATGAGGAGTAGGCAAAGAGCAGGTGCAACGACACGCCCAGCATGCCGATGAGCTCAAGGCACTTGCGCACGTAGTAGACAGGGCTAGCGTCCAACAAGCCCTGCTCAGCAAAGCGCTGCTTCATGGCGTGGAAATCTCTAAGAAGGGGGGTCTGGGTGGCACCCACAACTTCACCAATGCAGTACACCTTCAGCAGTTTGCGCGCGACCACCTGTGTATAAGGGCATTTATATGCGTGTGTATTGTGTGTGTGTGTGTTTGTGTGTGCGTGTGCGTGTGTGTGTGTGTGTGTGTGTGTGTGTGTGTGTGTGTGTGTGTGTGTGCGTTGTGTGTGTATGTGTGTTGTGTGTGTTGTGTGTGTACGTGTGTGTGTATATTTGTGTGTGTGTGTGTGTGTGTGTGTGTGTGTGTGTGTGTGTGTGTTTATGTGTGTGTGTGTATATGTGTGTGCGTATGTGTGTATATGTGTGTGTGTATATGTGTGTGCG
>Ga0307942_1003282_pt1 | contig 13109 bp, 19 predicted proteins | sample OrgLakmetagen175_FD_201846 | JGI IMG/M metagenome (GOLD analysis project Ga0307942, IMG submission 201846) | Saline water microbial communities from Organic Lake, Antarctica - #175 | ecosystem: Environmental > Aquatic > Non-marine Saline and Alkaline > Saline | place: Antarctica: Organic Lake...
TTCAGTCTGTTTGCTAGTGCTCACTCAATCTGTTTGTTAGTGGTCACTCATACTCTGTTGGTTCAGTCTGTTTGCTAGTGCTCACTCAATCTGTTTGTTAGTGGTCACTCATACTCTGTTGGTTCAGTCTGTTCGCTAGTGCTCACTCAATCTGTTTGTTAGTGTTCACTCTTACCCTGTTGGTTCAGTCTGTTTGCTAGTGCTCACCCATCTTCTTACTACATTTTCCAGCTTTGGCTTCAGCAGAGTTAAAATGCTGCCCTTTCGCAAATAAAAGGGGGTTCTCTGCCAGGCGTTCTTCCAGGGATTACAGCTTGAATCGTTGAAACAAGCTGACTTCGTACTGCTACATACTGTATATGCTACATACTATGTATCTGCTATATGCTACATCCTATATGCTTTATACAGTATACAGTGCAGGCGCTTGGTATGCAAGGAGTTGCTAGAGAACATCAAGGCAGGCGGGGTGTGCTGCTCATTTTGAGCAGGCTAACAATGCACTATTGCACTGGTTCGTGCAGGTGTTGAAAAAGCTGGAAAACATCAAGGCCAAGGGAGTGCAGCTCAAGCTTGAGCGTGAGGCAGCAGCGGGTGGTGCCAGTGCTGTTGGGAAGGAAGGTAGGCTGATGGGGGTGCTGCTTGCATGCATCATTTCTAGGGTTGGCCAGAACCATATATATACGGTGTACATACGGTATTTTTGGCTTGGAAATCACCAAATATACAGTGTATATATACGTATATATACGGTTTTGGCCAACACTAATCATTTCACTTGCATGTGCTGGGTTTGGAAGGCAGGCAGCTCGGTATGGGGAGAGAATTTTTGGCAGTATCAGGGACCAGAAATACGGACAATTATTTAAGCTATTTGTAGGGTTGGCCAGAAACGTATATATACACCGTATATGACCGAATGTTTTGTGATTTCCCTGCCAAAAATACCGTATATACACCGTATATACAGTTCTGGCCAACTCTAGCTATTTGCGTACGTTTTCACGCCCAGAACCTTGCGATTAGCCGCTCAGATTGGAGTGGGAGCTTTGGCAGTGCTATAACAAAATGGAAGACGAGATGCTGCTTTGCACGTGTCTTTTACGCCCACATGCGTGTGACTGAGAAAAAAGTGGACATTCTCTCGTTAATTTCAGATCACACAAAAGCAATGGTCTTACCAACTTGAATTTCCAGCAGGTGCTAAGCCCTCCAAGGCCAACAATGAGACGGAGGGAGAAGACAAGGAGGAGGATGGATACGAAGCAGGCGGTGGCGATAACCAAGTGGGTGTGCAACCGATTGTGTATGTACGAGCTTGAAAATGTATGTATGTACGTGTGCAAGACTTGAGTTTGGTGTGTGTGTGTGTGCGCGTGTGTAGGCGGCGGCAATAATCAAGTATCTGAGTGCATATGAGCTTGTCAATGCAAGTGTGTTTATGGAATGATCCATGAGTGTTGTAGTGTATGTTTGAGACAGTGTGCTGTTTTGTATTGTATACATAATAAGCAGTGTAGCAGTGTTGTAGCGTAGCAGTAATAAGCAGTGTAGTAGTGTATTGTTTACATAATAAGCAGTGTTGCAGTGTTGTAGTGTATGTATGGGACAGTGTGTTGTTTTGTATTGTATACATAATAAGCATTGTATACATAATAAGCATTGTATACATGATAAGCACTGTATACATGATAAGCACTGTATACATAATAAGCACTGTATACACAATAAGCACTGTATACATAATATGCAGTGTATACATAATAAGCAGTGTATTCATAACAAGCAGTGTATACATGATAAGCAGTGTATACATAATAAGCATTGTATACATAATAATCAGTGTGCATAGGGCCAGGCAAAGGAAGGCTGCAAAGCTGGTAGCGTCGATTACCCAAGTGTGTGCATAAGCTGTCCTGTGTGTGTGTACCCTTCCCAAAGCACACAAGCTCACTTGCACGTGCATGCACATGCACAGATGCACACAGATACACACACACTTATGCTTGAATATGCACCCACAGGAGCTGAGCGTACGAGAGCGGCGACGGCTCAAGGCCAAAGCCAAGACGCAGCGGCGCAAGGAGCGACGCGCACAGGACACACCTGAGGGTGGTGGTGAAGAAGGGGGGCAGGCTTCGAAGAAAGAGGGCTCAGGAGGTGTGGTGTCGGCTCCGGGCACTGGCAAGCGGTCCCTGATGAAGCAGAAGCAGCAAGAGAGGCGGCAGCAGCAGCAGGAGAAGCAGCAGCAGCAGCAACCGCGGCAGCCTCAGCAGCAGGACGGGAGAGAGAGCAGCAAGGCGTTGAAGGAGCAGCAGCAGCAGCACCATCGCAAGCGGCAGGCTGAGGATGACATGGACAGGATGGCGAACGAGGGGCTGCAGGAAAATGGTGAGTATAAGAGAGTGTGTGTTTGAGTGTGTGTTTATGTGTGTGTGTGTGTGTGTGTGAGTTAGTAAGCGCAATGAATGAGCTGGTGGGTAGAGGGCGAAAGTGTGTGTGTGTTGTGTGAGTTTACATGGATTAAATGGTGCATAAGGGGTCGCGCAAGCACTACTGAATATTTTCAACAGCTTTTGTTGCAAAGGGTTGAGGCACGTTACTGCTGTTTTACCCTCTGCTTGCGTAACTGCACAGTGTGTGCTTGTGTGTGCTTGGATGCGCTTGTGTGTGTTTCTAATTACTTTCAGCGTCTGTAGCGATCTATAGCATCACAGAGGGCGAACCTCCACGTGCCAAGAAGCAAGCATGTACACGTGACCTGTGTTTGATCTGTGTTTGATCTGTGTTTGATCTGTTGTGGATAGGCTTTCCGGTCATTACAGGGGCAGGCTATACTGTTCCGATGCTGCACGCAGGTTTTAGCAGCACAGCCTACCTGTAGGCATGATCTTTAAAACACACCGTGCCATGTGCTGTAACTGCTGTGCGAGCAAATGGCCATCAGGATGGAACGCACAAGTGAATTAATCATCATCCTGTGAGCATCATCATCATCATCATCATCGTGCGAGCCGGAAGGTTGAGACCAAAGCTGTGTGACTGTGTTGACTGATCAATGACTCTCGCTGCACTGTGTGCCACTGCGGCTGCTGTGGGTGTTTGTGTGTAGGTGGCCACAAGGATAGACCAAAGTTGTGTGACTGTGTTGACTGATCAATGACTCTCGCTGCACTGTATGCCACTGCGGCTGCTGTGGGTGTTTGTGTGTAGGTGGCCACAAGGATAGACCAAAGCTGTGTGACTGTGTTGACTGATCAATGACTCTCGCTGCACTTTGTGCCACTGCGGCTGCTGTGGGTGTTTGTGTGTGGGTGGCCACAAGGATAGACCAAATTTGTGTGACTGTGTTGACTGATCAATGACTCTCGCTGCACTGTGTGCCACTACGGCTGCTGTGGGTGTTTGTGTGTAGGTGGCCACAAGGATAGACCAAAGTTGTGTAACTGTGTTGACTGATCAATGACTCTCGCTGCACTGTGTGCCACTGCGGCTGCTGTGGGTGTTTGTGTGTAGGTGGCCACAAGGCTAGCAGTCGCACTTCTTGACTGAAGGGCTTTTTTTTTGTATATCTTGTGGGTGTTTGTGTGTAGGTGGCCACAAGGATGGAGCACGCAAACGGAGGCGAGCCAGCGAGCCTGAGGGCACCGACCGCTTGGACAAGCTCGCACAGAGCTACGTGGCAAAATTGTCAGGGGATGGGAGCGCAAAGAAGGTGTGAGCTTACCTTGTTTCTGTGTGCGTTTCTAATGTGCATGCGGCTCTGTGTATTAGAAAGGGGCTTGTCTTTGTGAACTCACCCACAGTAACTTGCATGCTGGACTTTCAATTCCAATCAATGGCTGGCAATGGGCGAGGGACCAGGCATGCAAGGCATGCACGTACATAGGTGTACGAGTGGGATCGTTCACAAGCCTCGTTCAGTATTATACTCATCATCAAAATATAAACACATGCACATCCGGGTATAAGTCTGAGAGTGCCCACTTAGCAAGTATACAATTTCCCCCCACAATTTGCAGGGCGTGCCAAGTGCTGGGGGGGCGAGCAAGGGGGGGGGCAGCAGCGCAAAGAAGCAGGGTGGTGGTGGTCAAAAGGGAGGGGTCAAGGGTGAGAAGAAGAAGGGAGGAAGTGGGGGAGAGAAGGCAGCCAACAGCAAGGGAGTGGGAAAGAAGAGCCCGGCTGCTGTGGTGCAGCTGAAGCTTGACGCGGGAGAGGGCATAAAACGATGGTTTGATTAGGTGGTGAATCATAGCTCGGGGGTTCTTATTAAAAGTAAAATTAGTCTAAGCTGGAAGTCACCATTATACTAGCATGTTTATTGTTGAACATGACCTTGATTTCAGCTCGTCGGACATCCTATTCAGAAACCTGATTGCAGGAAATCTATATCGTCTTGCGGATTACCGCCAGATCTAAGGTAAGGTTGCTATTTATGCCTTAGGGCATTTGAGCAGAAATTTATAAACGCCTGCAACCAAAACCTCGCTAAAAAGCACAACATTTGTCTATCATTGTAAAAAGTGTGTCTGTATGTGTGTGTGTGTGTGTGTGTGTGTGTGTGTGCATGTGCGTGTGTGTTTGTGCGTGTTTGTGCGCATGCGTGTGTGCGTGTGCCACTGCGCATCTATAAATGTGTGTGTGTGCGTGCGCATGTGTACATGCATATTGTGCATCTGTGTATGGTGCAGCGTGGGTGATCTGCTAAACTAATAAGGCATCATACACACAGTCGTCCGCTTGTGCACGAGGATAGTTAAAGTTACGACAAACAGGACATATATTGAGAATATTCCCCAGACAGCCTGTGAAAGGGGAAGCAATGGAAGAGCGAGGGGAACGAGGCGAAACAAGCGCAGAGCAGCAAGCAAAGCTACCTGAAGGATCAAGAACACAAGGGAGCAGGCCAGCGCCAAAAGCAGCAAAATCCCTCGGGCACCAGGTAGTCGAACAGGTGAGTTTGTGTTCTTCGGCCAAACATGAGATGTCAGAATTTCCCTTGCCGATTATAGCGCGCAATAGACCGATTACAATTTATAAATTGTCTCCACTTTATTTATACAAAGTTGTTTACAAAAATGGCGGAAGAGGTCAACCGTCTCAAGGAGGAGGGAAACAAGCTCTTTGCTGCCAAGGAATGGCTCAAATCAGCGGGGAAGTATACACAAGCCATCAAGCTGGATCCGGGCAACGCAGTGCTGTACAGGTAGGCCCCAGTAAAATGGGTCTGCAGGGTGTGTGCTGAGTGGGGAAACTTAGCTCATGCGTATTTGTGCACCATGCATGCACGCCCATGCACACGTGTGCACATGCAAACCGACACACACACACACACACACACACACACACACACACACACATGCATACACAAAAACACACACACACAATACACACACACACATACATGCATGCATGTGCGTACACACAAACACACACACACACTCACGCATACACATACACGTGAACACACACACACACACTTACACCTCGACATGCTGGTGTACCTGCAATCCAATTATTTGCGCACGCATGTACATGCGGGTATCCTATAAACACACAAGCTTTCCTTATGCTTACACATGCTCACAGCAACCGGAGTGCAGCGCTATTGAAGCTGCTCAAAGTGACTAAAGCCATAGAAGATGCTGACATGTGCATCAAGCTTAAGCCAGAGTGGGAGAAGGTGCGCACGCATAAACACAGCCCCCTCTATTTGGCAGCCTGCAATGTTCAGTGTCCGTATGTTGACACGATCGGTGGTCGGCATTCATGCAATGCATTGGTGTTTATTCAAATGCGGATGCTCACATTGTGCATGTGCGTGCATGTGTGCTCAACGCACATCTGTAGGGTTGGCCAGAACCATATACACGGTGTATATACAGCATCTTGAGAAATAGCCGCTATAATCAAAGTTTGCATAGTTTTGTGTTACAGTTCCTATAGTTTCAAATCCGACCTCATAGTTTTGGTCCCCTAACCCCCTAATCCTAATCCTAACCCTAACCCTAACCCTAAACCCTAAAACTATGGCCCTAACCCCTAAAACTTTGGGGTTGAATGAAAAACTGTAGCCAGAACTATGCAAACTATAGGTATAGCGGCTGTAATAGAGCATCTTTGGCAGGGAAATCACCATATATACGTCATATACGATGTATATATTAAGATACGGCTCTGGCCTACCAACACATTTGCACATTTGTCAAGGTTCAACATGCCGCGCGTGTGTGTGCTGCACACGCACGCTTGTCAAGGCCAACGTAAACCCAAGCACGCATCACCATATGATCCCTTCAGGGGTACTTCCGGAAAGGGGCAATTATGGAGGAACAGAATAAACTGAACGAGGTGAGAGATGGAACTTAATGCCTGGATGTGAGAGCATTGCTGACACACACACACATACACACACACACTCACACACACACACATACACACACACACTACACAAAACACAAACACACACGTGCATGCATGCATGCACATGCACACTTCCTTGCCTCCAACGCTGTAGCACGTAGGCCATAGAGGCATACCAGACGGTCTGAAACACACACACACACACACACACACACACACACGTCTCCAACGCCGTCGCACATAAGCCATGGAGGTGTACCAGACAGCCTGACACACACACACAAACACACACACGTCTCCAACGCCGTCGCACGTAGGCCATGGAGGTGCACCAGACAGCCTGACACACACACAAACACACGCACACACACACACACACACACGTCTCCAACGCCGTCGCACGTAGGCCATGGAGGTGTACCAGATGGCCTGACACACACACACACACAAACACACACGTCTCTAACGCTGTCGCACGTAGGCCATGGAGGTGCACCAGACAGCCTGACACACACACAAACACACACGCACACACACACGTCTCCAACGCCGTCGCACATAAGCCATAGAGGTGTACCAGACAGCCTGACACACACACACAAACACACACGTCTCCAACGCCGTCGCACGGAGGCCATGGAGGTGCACCAGACAGCCTGACACACACACACACAAACACACACGCACACACACGTCCCCAACGCCGTCGCACGTAGGCCATTGAGGTGTACCAGACGGCCTGACACACACACGCACACACACACGCACACACACACACGTCTCTAACGCTGTCGCACGTAGGCCATGGAGGTGTACCAGACGGCCTCCAAGCTGGTACCTGACAGCAAGGAAGTGACACAAAAAATCCACGGGCTGCGCAACCAAATCAACAAGCAGACGAAGAGCGCAAAGCTGGTGAGCTTGTTTTGTGGGTGTGGCACATTTTTGAAGGAGGGGGGTAGTGTGTGGGGTGTGGGTGGGTGGGTAGGGGAGAGTAGGTATGTGGGGTGTGGGTGTGCCTGCATGTTTATGGCACATGTTTGGGTAAAGGTGTGCGTGAATGTGTGTGTGTGTTTGCGGGTATGTGTGTAAATCTGTTGTTGAGTGAAGGAATTCGAGAAGCGCTGTAATGTTGTGTCGTTTTATAGCCTGTTTCACACTCAGCTTCACACACACACACACACACACACACTCACTCACTCATACATGCCCACATAATTACACACACACACTGCACAGTCTGCTGCTGTGGACCCGAGCAACGCCACCAAGGAGATCAAGGAGGCAGCTTCGAGACCGTTAGACAAAGAGAGCCCGAGCAGTAACAGCAACAAACCAGTCGCCAGCAAAAAAGATAGCGCAGCAAACGGGAAAGCCAGCAAGAAAGAGGCAAGCAGTGGGGAACGCAAGGCTAGCAGATGATGTGCATGTTGGGTGCTTGCTGAAGCACGATGGGAGGGCCGTAGGGCCAGTCCTTAGTTGAAGGAGTGGGCTGTAGGGTCTTTGGTTGGTTGGGAGGGTTATAGGTTCTTTGGTTGAAGGAGTGGGCTGTAGGGTCTTTGGTTGGAGGAGTGGGCTGTAGGGTTTACAGTTGGATGAGTGGGCTTTAGGGTCTTTGGTCAGTTGAGTGGGTTCTAGGGTCTTTGGTTGGTTGGGTGGGTCCAATCCTGTAAGGGAACCTGTAGGAGATTTCGTAGGGAATGTGGAGGAGAGATTAGTCACATGACAGCTCTCACGCACATCTTACGCAACAAATCACACAACACCTCTCACGCACTTCTTACGCAACAAATCACACGACACCTCTCACGCTCATCTTACGCAACAAATTACACGACACATCTTACGCAACAAGCCACTCGACACATCTCACATGCCCTCCCAGATTTGGATGACTGTTTTTAGAGGGGAGATGTGTGTGACACTCTAGGAAGGGGTCTCTGACGAATGGCGTGTGTGTGCTTGTGTGCGTGTGTGTGTGTGTGCGATTAAGGGGATGGTGCATGCATATGCGTGCATTCAAGTTCTTACGCATATGTGTGGCGCAGTGTACCCTTTTGTGGGAAAGTACGTGCACACACACACACACACGCACACACACGCACACACCATTTTGTGGTAGAAGCCAGGTGGAGTGCATCACGTGTGTGGTCGGGCTTGTTTGATGGCAAACGTAGGCGGCTCGTGTGCGAGGCTGAAAGCACACGACTAGGGTTGGCCAGAACCATATATATACGCTGTATATACGGTATTTTTGGCCGGGAAATCACCAGATATACGGTCATATACGGTGTATATACACGGTCCTGACCAACCCTACACATGACTTGGTTTGGCATGCAGCGGTCCTCCTGTGTAGGTGTTGTGTGTGCTCTCAGGTGTTTTCTGGTACATATTTCCGTGCGCGTGGTGGCGTCAGTTCCAACTGCTAGGATGACGCACGCTTAATTGGACATTGGGGCGGACTGTGTGGCTCCTTCTGTTGCTCCTTCCTCCCAATTTTGAAGAGCGCTGTGTAAATACTCCTGAGTGGCATGCAATCAAGAATGCTACCCGACACACCCTACAAAGGCCTAGAAAAGCATACATACACGGACACTTGTGGCCACAACCTTTTTGATTTCAGCTTTGCGTGCCTCAATGGACAGCCGACCCTCCTTTCTTATAATTATTCAGCTCCATATTTAAGCGTGCAGCCATCTTACATGAGGCGCGTGTATCCAAGAAACACATTTGTGGTGTGTGTCACTGTGTGTGTGTGTGTGTGAATTTTGTACAAATGCCTGCGTGCATTATCGGCGCCTGTCGCTACATCATATGGTCTCTGTGTCAGAGAACGGCCTGGCTCATTTTTGTGTTGCCGCAATGCATTGTCCTTTTGTACGCTGCCGCCGTGCTCATGTCCCGTGTGTTTGTGTTGTCGTGTATGCATGTGTGCAGGAGGTTGAGGTGCAGGAGTCTGGGAGCAGTGAAATCGTGTTTGATGATTTAGGCAGCATGGAGACAAAACTATTGTGAGTGGCCTCTTGTGTGCTTTTTCTGGTTTGCATTGTGATGTCGCGAACTCGCTAACATTATGTCGTCCTAATTTTGTACTAGCTCAAACGGCTCCTGCATGCATTCCCTGTGCTGTATGTGAGCGCGTTTCTAAGCCCAATGTTTTCTATTTTGCTGTGTTGTACGCAAGCTTTGCCATCAAGTGCTGGAACTCGTTTTGCACTTTGCCTGTATTCAACATGTCTTGTGACAATGTGTGTGTGTGCTGTGGCTTTCGTCCCCTAATAAATCGCTAAAGTTCGCGTAGAATGCACGTAGTGCTAAAGAAATCGCTAGAATGTGCATAGAATGCGCGTAGTGCTAAAGAAATCGCTAGAATGTGCGTTAAATGCGCGTAGTGTTAAAGAGATCGCTACATTGTGCGTAGTGCAGCCGCACTGCGCACTGCCCTGCTTCAGCACAGCTTGTGTTGTGTGTGTGTGTGTGTATTTGTGAGTGTGTGTGTGTATTTGTGTGTGTGTGTCCACAGCTACACTATTGGAGTGCACCCGCAGCCGGCTTGATTCTCAAGCGTGCCAGCAATTTCTGAATTTGTGATTTCTGCAGCGCTGAGGAGTGCTTGGGTATGCTGAGAGATGACATCCTAGCTGATGGGGCAGACCAGGTGGTCCCCACCGTCCACTTCATGCCAGGTTTGTTGTGGCCAAGAAAGAAGGGCACACAAGAGGGAAAAAAACAACGCAGCTCAGTAGTATTATTACAGATGAAATGGAAGCTTGTCCTTACTAATCAAGAGTGTAGCTTCCCTCTTGCCAGGTTTGTTGTCGTAGAATGGAGGGTACAGATAGAAAAGAAAGCAGCCTAATTCTAATAACACATATAGGAAACCTGGTGCGTTGCAACGCGGAAATGTGCGTTGAATCAAGAAAAGATGCTCTGTTGGAGTTGACGTTGGCGAAAATTGAAAGGGAAGACGGTTGGGAATGGTGGTATGCGAGCGGCGGAACTACTTCTAGCATGGATGAAGGAGGCAGAGACCTTCGCTGTCAGGCAGTGAAATAGCAAAAGAAAAAAGAAATGACTACGCAGGCAGTGAAAATCACTCCCCACATTAAGGAAAGGTTACATCGCTATATGCCTCTAGGGCATCTGAGCGGACTTGTTGATGCTTTGTTGGAGCTGACGAAAATTAAAAGGAATGACGGTTTGAAATGGTCGTATGCGAGCGGCGGAACTACTTCTAGCATGGATGAAGGAGGCAGAGACCTTTGCTGTCAGGCAGTGAAATAGCAAAAGAAAAGAGATGACTACGCAGGCAGTGAAAGTCACTCCCCACATTAAGGAAAGGTTACATTGCTATATGCCTCTAGGGCATCTGAGCGGACTTGTTGATGCTTTGTTGGAGCTGACGAAAATTAAAAGGAAAGACGGTGGGGAATGGTCGTATGCGAGCGGCGGAGGATGACGGAGGCAGAGACCTTCGCTGTCAGGCAGTGAAATAAGAGAAGATTAAAGAAATGAATACGCAGGCAGTGAAATATTACTCATGTTATCAGAGGCTGTGTCATCACTACCAGCGGAGTCTTTTCTTCTGTGTTACCAGGCGGGTAGCAGCAACCCATACAGGTTACAGATAAAGCCATAACGTGCGACTGCTTGACTCCTTATAGAGGACTGAGGAGCCTGACCACGGACGACTAGGCTCTCAGGGCAGCTAACACACACACACACACACACACACACACACATACCTTAGCGGTTTTAGCGGTTACAAGGTGTTCAAAAGAAAAGGCCTTCAGTCACCCCATACCTTTAGTGGTTACAATAGGGGGTGTTTGGCTGGTTGGCTGCAGAATGGTCTCGGCCTGCCACCAGCAAATATGTAGCTAAATAAAGAGGCAGATTGTACCTTCATTATAATATTTAGGAGGACTAAATTTTACCTTTAAGGGCCAGAAAGCCCAATAGCGCACCCAGATTTATTGCCGCAGTTGCGACGCACAGTCACTTACTTGAAACACCTGGCACCATCAGAACACCTGGCACCATCAGATTAGATTAAAGTACAAGGACCGGCAGCCACTACATTGGGCTGATGGGTCTGTTTCGACGCACGGTCACTTATCATGAAACACCTGGCACCATCAGATTAAATTAGAGTACAAGGACCGGCAGCCACTTCATTGGGCTGATGGGTCTGTTGCGATGCACGGTCACTTACATGAAACGGGCAAGATGACAGATGCGGGCAAGAAATGAGAGTGAAGATAACAGACGCGGGCAAGCAGTAAGAGGGGCAAGCTGGAGGATGGTTTTCCCCCCCATTCGGTGCGTAAATTCAGTAAGCTTGGCAGCAAATGCGCCAACCACAAGGATTTGTAGACGGCGTGTATATACCGGTTGGGTTTAGTTTAGTTTGGATTACAAACGCCTCCAGCCTGGCATGGCTGCTCAACCTATAGGTCCCAACAAAAAATCAACCAAAAAAATCGATGGCTGCTCAACCTATAGGTCCCAACAAAAAATCAACCAAAAAAATCGACAGCTGCATTTATGAACTGTGTTATTTTGAAAATTAACCTTTGATATCACCGTCAGAAATATATACGAGTTTGGTTAACCCTTTAAAGTAAGGGTAAGGGGTAAGGGTTACACAGCTATATAAACCTAAACCCTAACCCTTTAAAGTAAGAGCTTAACTACCAAACGTCTCACGATGTGCAAAATTGAATCCACGACTTAAAGAGGCCTCATAGGTAAAGGTTACATGTTACATCGCTATATGCGCCTCAGGGGCATCTGAGCGGAAGCTTACAGGATTTACAGATAAAGCCATCAGTCAAAACGTGCGACTGCTAGGCTGCATAAATAAAGCGTGTAAAAACTGTGATAATTGTTGTTGTAGCTCCAGACTTGTAGCACCTACAAAAAAACGCTGGAAAGGGAAAAAAGGCACAACGTTGTTTGTGACATTGCAGCACTGAATGAAATCAGTTAATAATTAAGCATCTGTCAGGACCAATCGACCGCAATAAATTAAAGAGGGGGAATCATCTGTGAGTTTTGGGCACATATAAAACTGAGCGGAAGCTTAGAAACGCCTGTAGCCATACCTAGCTGAACAGAAGAGGAAATGTCCATGAAAAACACGAAACATGTGTATGGAGAAGAGAAAAGTGTAAAGAGAAACAGAACGTTTGTTTGCTTGAAGGGAAAACGAGACAAAGCTGTTAATATCTCAGGACGTGTGTGTAAGAAGCCGGTAGTCTCTGGTCACCTGACATAGGGTTGGCCAGAACCGTATATCTGCACCGTATATGACCGTATGTATGGTGATTTCCCTGCTAAGAATACTGTACGTACACCGTATATACCTGTAAATGTATGGTTCTGGCCAACCCTAATTATACAACAGTCATCCCAGCATACTTTGACAACCGTGTCAAAAGTTGAGCACTAGTCAATATGCAAGGTCAGGCCAAGTGAAGTGGCTCCTTTGTGTTGAATAGAGTGTGCTTGTCACATTGTTCAGCCTACACCACCCAATCAAGTTTGAGAAAAGGTAAAGTAAGGTTACATCGCTATATATGCCTCTAGGGCGTCTGAGCGAAAACTTATAAAAGGTAAGGTAAGGTAAGGTAAGGTTACATCACTATATATGCCTCAAAGGGCATCTCAGCGGAAGTTTGGAAAAAGCCTGAAACTAAACCTGGCTAAACAAAAGAAATAGAGGAAACTGATGTATGAAG
>Ga0307942_1003283_pt1 | contig 13108 bp, 11 predicted proteins | sample OrgLakmetagen175_FD_201846 | JGI IMG/M metagenome (GOLD analysis project Ga0307942, IMG submission 201846) | Saline water microbial communities from Organic Lake, Antarctica - #175 | ecosystem: Environmental > Aquatic > Non-marine Saline and Alkaline > Saline | place: Antarctica: Organic Lake...
GCTATCTATAGACAGATTGTCGTCACAGTCACGTAGATTCAACAATCGGTAAGAGCTTATCATGGTGACCAGGACACCTTGCGCGTTGGGGAAGGCCTCCGCTATCTATAGACAGATTGTCGTCACATTCACGTAGATTCAACAATCGGTAAGAGCTGATCATGGTGACCAGGACACCTTGCGCGTTGGGGAAGGCCTCCGCTATCTATAGACAGATTGTCGTCACAGTCACGTAGATTCAACAATCGGTAAGAGCTTATCATGGTGACCAGGACACCTTGCGCGTTGGGGAAGGCCTCCGCTATCTGTAGACGGACCATCGTCACAGTCACGTAGATTCAACAAACAGTAAGAGATGATCATGGTGACCAGGACACTTAGCGCGTTGGGGAAGGCCTCCGCTATCAACAGACAAAGCTGTAGCAACTCTTTAACAAGTACTTGCACGTAGGAAGAGGGTTTCCTTCTGGCATGGATCCTTTCAATTACAAAACCTGGGGTCCTTTTCTTTCCTGGGGTGCTTATAGAGACACCAGTCTCAGCTGGAGCCCAAAGGATTGCTTACATATACCAGCAAGGTGTTGGCCAAAAGGTAAACGCATTTGCTTGTACAAACAACACACATTGAAAGGCTCATACTCAATATAACACAAGCATGGAAGCACACGTAAACCCAGCACACATGCACGCACACACATGCACGCACACACATGCACGCACACACACACGAAAACACACATGGATGCACACGCACAAACACACAATTACACACACACACACACACACACACACACACACGCACTCACACACACCTTGCAAGGGTTCAGCAAGGCGGCTGTCAGATCCATGCCCAGGAGCCACTCTAAGTCGGCATCACTCACTTTCAGAATGTCGGCCTGAAGATTGTTAAAGGATGTGTACTTTGTGAGTGGCTTAAAACATGTCCTTGGTGAGTGGCTTTTCCCCCTAAATTAATGTAGGGAGTGGTTTCACTGCCTGCGTAGTTTGGTTTGTGAATACAGACCTAGGGCATCGCACAATAAGGGAGGGAGAACTCATTTTGTATGACCTCAAACTTTTAGGGTTGGCCAGAACCATAAATAAACGGGGTGTATGTACGTTTCTGACCAACCCTAAAAACTTTAGTACAAGCATAGGAAGTCCCATTTTGTAGATCGCATCTGAATCATCATAAGGCTGTTGTGCGCATCACATTTTCTGCACGCAGGTCCTTGTGGGAAGGAGAGTAACTTTAAGGCAATGTGGCTAGGCGAATTTTTACAAATCTGTCTTTTTAAAAATGGATGCCAAACTGTACTGTACGTGCTATGTACAACAAGGGTGTTGGCAGATCATCCTTATCTATGACGTACACACAGCCCTCATAAAAACCAATTGTTCGGAGGCTTACGGTCATACGGTTCAGATTCAAACAAATTAGATTTACAACCAAGATACCTGTCTGTATGCAGGCGTACATGTCAGGCAAAGGGTCCGTGGCGAAGCAGTTTTGCAGTACCCGGTACCTGAGTGGCTCCTCTTCCTTTTAATTAGGTGGGGAGTGGTTTTCACTGCCTGCGTACTCTTCTTTCATGTCAGACTCCTACCTGCTTCAGGTAGTCAATGATGACACGCTTGGCTATTGCGTGGTCCTCCCAAAACACACTGCGCCTCTGGCTCCTCTTCCTTTTATTAGGTGGGGAGTGGTTATCACTGCCTGCGTACTCTTCTTTCATGTCAGACTCCTACCTGCTTCAGGTAGTCAATGATGACACGCTTGGCTATTGCGTGGTCCTCCCAAAACACACTGCGCCTCTGGCTCCTCTTCCTTTTATTAGGTGGGGAGTGTTTTTCACTGCATGCGTACTCTTCTTTCAGACTCCTACCTGCTTCAGGTAGTCAATGATGACACGCTTGGCTATCGCGTGGTCGTCCCAAAACACACTGCGCCAGTTCACATCCACTAACACCTGAAGGGAATATGGCAGGGGTGATCTTCATACACCAGAGTAAGTCAGCTGGTGGTGCAGAAAGCCAGGTGGAGTGGTGGTGAAGGAAGCCAAGGAACTTGAGCACATGGTGGAAGGTGTCGAGGTGGAGTGGTGGTGAGGGCCACGGAATTTGAGCACATGGTGGAAGGTGCTGAGGTGGAGTGGTGGTGAGGGCCACGGAATTTGAGCACATGGTGAGAGAAGCCGAGGTGGAGAGGCGTTGAAGGCCAAGGCATAATGAGAAAGGTTGGCCAGAACCGTATATATGCACCGTACCTGACTGTATATTTGGTGACTTTCCTGCCAAAGAATACCGTATACACACCGTATATATATATATATGGGTCTGGCCAACCCTTATTTGAGCACCAGGATCTCGACTGAGAACAGCAAAAGGGGTCAGGAGGGACGACAAAGGAATTCAGAATTCAGGTATGCTACGTCATACAAAAAAGAAACAGCAACGGTCGGGAGGTACGACAAAGGAATTCAGGTATGCTTAGGGTTGGCTAGATCCGTATATATACACCGTATATGACCATATATTTGGTGATTTTCCTGCCAAAAAAAACGTATATACACCGTATATATATGGTTCTGATCAACCCTAGGTATGCTACGTCATACAAAAAAGAAAGAGCAACGGGTGACCAAAGGTAGACTGTGTGTTGCTTAGCTATCTAGCCTGCATCATCTCTATGCCTCTTGTGCTCTCCTGGACTTTGTATTTCTTGTCTCTCTTCCCACATGTACTACAATACAAACACCACAAATGGTATAATAGCCCCCTCGAGTGTATTTATGTGTGTGTGTGCGTGTGTGTGTGCGCGCGTGTGTATGTGTGTGTGTGCTTGCGTGTGCGCGTGTGTGTGTATGTATGCGTGTGTGTCTGTGCCCTCCATACCTTGCTCCCGCTCTCTCGTGCAATTTGCACAGCTCTATTGTGTGCCTCACGTGACTTGGGTTGGGCCAGGGCAAGGGTTCCCGTGACAAGGAGGGCTGAAGACTGCAGGTGGGAGAACCAGGGAAGATAAAAGTTTGAGAAGCAACAAGTTGTGAGATACACACAGGTGTACTAGCATCTCGCGTGCCTTCGGTTTAATTGCCAGAGGCCTGATTGAGGGTGCCGGTGACAAGCAGGGCTGAGAAGAGCTGCAGAGAAGTTTCACTAGGAAACTTACAGACAAACATCTTTGCGCTGAGGGTGTCCAGGGATTGTCAGGTTGCTTGAGGGGGGATCAGGGGCACGTGACTGAACACACCATAACCAAGGCGCTTCACATGTGGAACTTCTTCTTTACTTGAAAGCCCCCTCATATAATCACATGTCTGGAGCTTTGACAACTCGGTATGCCGTGTCTACTCAAGTACACAAAATACTGCCTATGCCACAAAATACTGCCTATGCCGTGAAATACACAACCGAAATACTCAAATACACAAATTACTACCTATGCCGTGTCTACTCAAGTACACAAAGTACTGCCTCTCTCTGCACCTTGCAAACGGAAGCGACGCTTTCTCTCCCCTTTCTCTGCACTCTGCGCCTCGCAAACAAAAATGACACGGGAATACTATACTCCCCTTTCTCCGCACCTCACAAACAAAAAAGATATGCACAACAGTGTGCACAACCAGCATTTTGACGTAACGTCAACAAGTGGAGCTTCCTTGCATTTAACTCAACCTTTTCAAACATTTAAAGCACAATAGCCAAAGCCTTACTACGGCTGTTGCGTGGCTCTGTAGCCATGGGGTAGTGCAGTGCAGGACTATACACATTATGCTTTTAATATGCCATTAGCCATTAGCATTTACGCGGTATCCTGCCTGCGGCACTTTTTCTCCCACCCACTCACACCTTGATGTTCTCATCCACTGAAAGCCATTCCTCATCCAGATGGTGCAGTTAAAGAAGCAAACAAGCACCCACCTTTATGTCATCCACCGGCAGCTGCTCTGCGTCTAAAAAGCAGTCACAGTATTTGTCCGACGCCAGCCCAAAGCCAGCAAACTCTCGGTCACTGTGAGGAAAAGGATGGGTCGTTTTTATAGTAAGCATCTTTAAACGAGGTGGCAAGAGCACAATCACACGCTCTTGCAACACTCTCGCAACACACACACTCTTGCAACACACACACTCTCGCAACACACTCTTGCAACACAACGAATTCTTCTTCTCAAGTTATACATGTCTACAAACATGCTGCAAAATGGGCCGCGGTCGACTCCAGAGATAGGGATGACGGTTTCCAACTGCGGCTGCGCCCTTCCTCTTCTGTTCCTCTGTTGAGGCTTATTCCTCAGTAATGCTTCTTTTGTCTTGCTCCACTGCCACCCAATCACACGCTATGTATGTACATTCCCATACAGATACACCAGTGGCGCAGCCAGGCATGCATTGAAAAAGCAACCAGTCTAATTGGATCCTTGTGCTTAGAATTGAGGGAGTGCACAACCAGAGTTTGCTATGCTCCAGGTTTCATCAGTCATTCTCTTCATGCTTGCTCGCCAATCACTGCATCACACGGCCTGCCCTACACCACACGACAAACTCCTACGCCTCCCGTGTACATACTAACCCCTGTTCATCCTGCACAACATACACGTCGCGAGTTGGCTCATCCCGACGCTGGATGCCGTGAGTTTTAACACCGCACTCTGCAAAGCAAAAAGGGGATGGATTTGGCATGGGCATAAGGAAATGGGAAAAAATAGGGTGGAGATGGGTTAGGAGTGAGGATTTTCTCGCAAATTTTGAGGTACACAACCTACAGCTTGGAATGGAAAGCCAGGTTGGTTTCAGCTAAATAAAATTTCACCAATTTTGCGCCCACATGGTTGCGCGTTAGTTGTGTGCGAGTACGGGCACTCACTCTGGATCAGGTCAAACAAGGCTTGCCCCCTCTTGTCCCTGCCCAGCGCAGTGATGAATACCTGGAAGGGAGGTAGATAAAAGAGCGAGGGAATAATGGCATCGAGGCAACGTGCATCATCAAACATTCCTCCACGGAACAAAATTAAGTAAGCTTGAGACCCCCTCCCCCTTACTTCACGTTGTAAGCAAGCTTTTCTAATCATTTCTTTCTGATTCAATCCTTCCCCCTTTCAGAATTTGTAGGTGTGACAATCAAAATGGTCCAGGCGCTGTGTATGAGCGTTAGGTTCCCTGGAAATTTCAGCACCAAGCAATGCAGCAACTACAGACTAGATAGCGCGCACGCACCACGTCCATCCCCAGCTTCCCTGCGGTGTGTGGAGTATCATAAAAAGGGGTTTTGATTTTATAACATGTGAGGAATTGATGGACACTGATAAAAAAACACTGTTTTGAACACACACACCGATAGAAGTCGCAACATTGCAAGCGGCCCCTCCCGCAAAGGGAGTCCAACTTTGGACTTTGTCTCGCGGCAGTCCTCTTTGGTCAGCTATCTCGTCTGCAAATTTGCACGGCAGAGCAGCAGGAAATGTTTTATGGGGCAGGTGATGCAGAAAACGTGTACAAGATGAGAGATTCAGGAAACTTCTCGCACAAGTTCACAGGTCTGCATCAAGGCAAGGATATCTACGATCCAATCTCCCTAGGGTTGTGGGAAGGAAGCAGTTTGCCTCTTGAGGCAGCTTCCCCGCTCATCCTCTCGCACCTCTGGGTCGTTCCAGTAGTACGACAACAAGCGTGAACTCCGGTGAGTTCCAATCTAACTTCAACGTAATTCCACTCACCAAACAAGGACTCCCCCAGTGCCACTACCCTCTGGCGTCCAGCAGTGGCTTGGACCTTGCACAATGCTCCCCGTTTGTGAATGCTGGCCCCTAGGCAGATTTTAGCATTGAGGTGAGCACAGGGCAGCCTTTGCTTGCTATGGAATGCGGGAGCACTAGTGCAGAGACCAGTGCCAAGCATCATCGGGGGAGAGTTTGCAGATGTCTTTCAAATGGGTTTTCTGTTACACGATCAATCTATCGACGTTGCGATCTACACAATTGAAAGTAAATAATAATCACGTCAATTTTAAGAGTGTACGCAAAAAGGAAAGCAGTCAGGAAAGCAGTTGATAATCACAGGTCTTGTAATGTCATTATTATACATCTTTTAACATCTCCGTAGAGTTATAAATAGATTTATTACATCATATGCGTCGCTCAAGTCGGCTCTTGAAAAATCAGCAGCAGCATCAGCAGCAGCAGCAGCAGCAGGAGCCTCCAGGAAATAAAGAACTTTTGAAGAGGGAAGGACAAGCCCAAAAGAAAAGGAGGAAAGGGGGACACAGATGCAAGCATGAGGTCGGTCGCGGGTTCTTCGACATCCGCAACCTGCAATCACACATAGGACTTAAAGATTGTGCACTCTTGAATCCTACAGGAGTCTGCAGAGGGTTTGCAGCATCAAGGACCACCGTCTTCACATCTTGATGAGGAGCCTCATCTGTACCCTGCCGGGAAAAAGATGAAGCTTGAGGGACCTAATCAAAATAGAGAATTGGCCCTTATGAAGCAGGTATAAACAACAATCAGAAAGATAGTTATTTCAAACTGCTGACAGCTGACAGATACGCGTGGCACGTACAGCTGAGCGCTTTGCTCGGATTTATATCACACACACGCACACACACACACACACACATACACACACACACACACACACACACACACACACACACACACACACACACAAACACACACACATACACATACACATACACATACACATACACACACATACACACACACAAACACGCATACAAGCACACACATACACATACACATACACAAACACAAACACACACACATACACTTACACACAAACACACATATACACCAACACGCACCCCCCCTCCCACACACACACACACACACACACACACACACACACACACACACACACACACACACACACACACACACACACACAAACACACACAAACACACACAGGGGTACAGCTCAGTGGGAGGATTGGATGAAGCAGGTGTGCATTTCTGTTTCAAATTAGAGTATGTGTCACTGCCGTTTGCAGCCAAAAGAACGCATGGGTTGTTGGTGAATAGGACTATACACGTATATGTTTGAGGCTGCACAGCATACAGCAGTTTGGAAGCAATTACTTCAGGCACCTCAATAAAAATATTTGGTGTGTGCGTGTATGTATATAAGTTTGCGTATGTGTGTGTACGTGCGTCAGTGAGTTTGTGTGTGTGTGGGTGAGTTTATGTGTGTGGGTGGGTGTGGGTGTGGGTGTGGGTGTGGGTGTGGGTGTGGGTGTGGGTGGGTGAGTTTATGTGTGTGCATTTGTGTATGCGTCTGTATGTGTGTGTAAATGTGTTCAGCAGGAGCCTCGTCGATGCATTTCTCCACAGCACCTCTGCTTTACCTTTCGCCGCCCCCTCTGTGCACTGTGCACAGGCCGTGACCCACTGTGCACTGTGTACCCACTGTGCACTGTGTACCCTCTGCATTGTGTACCCACTGTGCATTGTGTACCCACTGTGCACTGTGTACCCTCTGTGCACTGTGTACCCACTGTGCACTGTGTACCCACTGTGCATTGTGTACCCACTGTGCACTGCGTACCCACTGTGCACTGTGTACCCACTGTGCACTGTGTACCCACTGTGCACTTTGTACCCACTGTGCACTGTGCACAGGCCGTGGCCCACTGGCAGGACCAGTAGTGGCGGCTGTGTGTGTGCTTGGGAGGAACCCACCGCCGTCACTGCTGCTGGCCTTGAACGACAGCAAGCTGCTGACAGAAAAGCAGCGTGATGAGGTGTACGCGCAGATCACAGCGGACGCAGGCGTGCTGTGGGCAGCGTGAGTTGTGGGGGCCTTTAAGTGTGTACGCGCGTGTGTGTGTGTATATGTGCGAGCTTGCACGTGTATGCACAGATCACGTCAGACGCTGGGCAGCATGGGTTGTGGGAGTTTTAGCCAAACACTCATTAGGTGTGTTTGCGTGTGTTTTAACAGGGTACCTGGCTCGATGCTGACTCAGTCCACAGGCTGGTTGTGAGCATCTTTTCTATAGACAAGACAAACTATTGCTCAGCTTTATGTCGCACGCTGACTCCATCCACAGGCAGGTTGTGGACCACATCACTATCGATAGGATAAACATTCTGCAAGCCGCCCTGTCTGCGATGTGTGGCGCTTCGCTCCAACTCCCTTCTGGGTCTTTGGATTACCTGCTGGTCGACGGGAACAAAGTGCCACAGGTGTGAGATGGGCCCCAAGGGACCCCCAAGAAACATTCAAGTCTGTTGTATTTGCGACAAGGCAGTATTCTTGACGTGGCAGTAGGATCTCTTACAAGGACCGACTACAACTGCTCAAAAAACCAGGGTTCTTACAACTAGCAACTAGCCAAATAAGAAACAACGGGGGAAAGGAAACAACGAAACAACAGTTAAGACTCAAGACTGAAGCTAGGAAGGAAGAGCAGTTGCAAGGACCAAGGAATCAAAGATTCAAATGCATGAGAAAAGCATGAACACAAAGCAAGAGTGGTATCGCTAAGATGCACTGCAAAGTCCTAAATCTTATGTGTTTTATACTGAAGTGTTTTACACTGGAACCAGCGGTTTTGATGCAGGAGGGCAAGAAACAAACTACAGTTGTGTTGGGGTTCCCATTCAATAAAGTGTCCGTGTGGGGAGATACAAAAGGTGTCACTGGCAAAAACAATTTGGGTTGAAGATCAAAAGCATGAAGGCTTGGCATGATGCCCATGCTTTTTTTTTGTCAATGGCTTAGTGGTGCTCTGGCTTAATTCACAGATGAGCGCAGGTGACTCTTACCTGTGTCTTTATACATTTGTGCATTTGTGTCTTTATTTGTGTCTTTATTTGTGAGTCTTTATTAAGTGCACGCCGAGCTATGACCGCATCGACATCTTTCCACACATTGTTTTAGGTACGGTATGAAGTGCAACATTGGCACAGTGACTCACAAGTAGAGTTGGCCAGAACCATGTATATAAGGTGTATATACGGTATGTCTGACAGGGTGATCACCAAATATACGGTCATATACGGTGCATACATACGGTTCTGGCCAACCCTACTCATAAATCATAACGCAACATTGGCACAGTGACTCACAACGCAAATGCAACAATGACGCGTGCAGCTCAATTCCTCTTGGTAACTACCTTGGTTGTTAAGGGTATGTATGTGATACATCATCTGTCAGGTTTGTTAGTACATGAGGAACTAGAAAAGGAAAAGGCTACGTTGGTAGTGTATGCACATCCAGCGTGATTCAGGGAGAGAGAGAGCCTTAGATGCCTGCACCTTTCAGGCCCCTCATCGCCAAATTCAAGTATAGACCTTATGATGAGGACCAGGGGGGTGGTGTGCAAATAGGGTTGGCCAGAATTGTATATATATATGCCGCATTTGACTGTGTATTTGGTGATTTTCCTGCCAAAATACCGTTAATGCACCGTATTCATATACATGGCTCTGGCCAACCCTATAGTGCAGAAGCATCGGTAGCCACTCCTTGGCTGTAATAACGTGTGTTATGTCGTCAGAAATAAAAGAAAGGACAACAACAGTAAAAGCTGCTCTCCACATTATCTGATTTCTGGGTGTTGCAGTGTGATCGACCTCCATGGGACCCAGCAGTGACCCAACGCTCTGCTATCTCAAAGCACCTATGAGGTAGCCATATCAGTAGGGTTGGCCAGAACCGTATGTATACACCATATATGACTGTATATTTGGTGAAAAGCCTGCCAATAATACCATATATGCACCGTAAGTATTTATGGTTCTGGCCAACCCTACATATCAGCATGCAGGCTATGGCTAGCACGTCCCCATGATGTACGGTACAGCATAAATCTGCTAAATCTGCTATCTTGATACTTCTAGCCATGGCTGAAAAGCAAAAGAGTCTACGCTGGTACACATCAGTGTGCATCAAGGCAGTTTTTTAACTGGTGCTCACAAAGCCCCATTGAATGGCTAGCATAATGAAGCTGTGGCATATCCTCCCCGTCCCACACGTGCACACACACACACACACACACACACACACACACACACACACACACACACACACACACACACACACACACATATCAAACAGCAACGGGTCCACTGCTGTTTTCTCTCTATGCACGGCCTACGCACCCCTACACACAATCCCAGCACCTGTAGCATGGGTAGGTAAGGTATGATTACATCGCTTTATATGCCTCTAGGGCATTTGAGCGGAAACTTAAACAAACCCTGCAACCAGTACCTCATAACAACCTAGCTTAGGTAAGGTATGGGGACATCACCTGTGGATCTCTAGCTGAAGCGCAGAGCGATCCTCTGCCACGTTAACGTAGCATGTGAACACATACACGCACACACCGTCATACACACGCGCAGACATATAACCACTCATGCACACATACACGTTAGTTGGCTTAAACCAAATAGAGCAGTACGATGACCCACACCTGCACCACCAGCTTACAAAGTGTGCAGGTGCTTGCGTTTGGGAAGCATTTGTGAAAGGCGATGCTGGATGCAGTGCTGTGATTGATCTAACGTACGCAACACATCGCCCCACATCTGCACCACCAACCAGCCCACAGGGCTTGCAGGTGCTTGCAGACGGGAAGGGTTACAAGGCAGACGGGAAGCAAGTGTGAGAGGCAGTGTCGGTGGCAGTGCTGCAGTTGGCCTAATTAAGGAAGTGCATTGACTCACCTGTAACGTTGCACTTCAGCGCTTGCAGATGCTTGCAAACAAGAAGCAAGTGTGAGAGGCAGTGTCGGTTGCAGTGCCGCAATCGGCCTAACTAAGGAAGTGCATTGACTCACCTGTAACGTTGCACTTCAGCGCTTGCAGATGCTTGCAAACAAGAAGCAAGTGTGAGAGGCAGTGTCGGTTGCAGTGCCGCAATCGGCCTAACTAAGGAAGTGCATTGACTCACCTGTAACGTTGCACTTCAGCGCTTGCAGATGCTTGCAAACAAGAAGCAAGTGTGAGAGGCAGTGTCGGTTGCAGTGCCGCAATCGGCCTATAGCTAAGGCGGTGCATTGACCCACCTGCAACGTTGCACTACAGGGCTTGCAGGTGCCTGCAGAAGCCATCGTGAAGGGCGACGGCAAGTGCAGCTGCATTGCTGCTGCCAGCATCATAGCAAAGGTGAGGCACTCCGAACCGAGCACTCGATGGGCGAGCTGTCATGTCTCGGAAGGGTTACGGTGTGGTCGCCCGTGTCCTCACTCAAAGGCAAGGTTGGCCAGCACCATATGTATGTTTATACGGTGTATATACGGTGTACTAAATGCAAGGTTGGCCAGCACCATATGTATGTTTAAACGGTGTATATACGATGTACTAAATACAAGGTTGGCCAGCACCATATGTAAGTTTATACGGTGTATATACGGTGTACTAAATGCAAGGTTGGCCAGCACCATATGTATGTTTATACGGTGTATATACGATGTACTTTTTTGGCAGGGGGACCTTCAGGTAAACAGTCATTAAACGATGAACCCATACATATACACAGATCTGTAGGGTTGGCCAGAACCGTATAATATACATCGTGTATGACCGTATATTTGGTGATTTCCCTGCCAAAAATACCGTGTTTACACCGTATATGTATGGTTCTGGCCAACCCTACAGTTCTGACCAACCTACTCACGCATAGAATTTAACCTGTATCAAAGAAAGTTTGAACGAGTGCTCACTACACTATATGATATGCACCTGCTGGTTTGATGAGGTGTCAGTGGTATTGCATCATCAACTATCAATAGGGTTGGCCAGAACCATTCATATACGGTGTACACCTATACAGTATTTTTTGCAGGGATTTCATCAAACATACGGCCGTATACAGCGTGTATATACACAGTTCTGGCCAACCCAAACAGGCTGCTCATGCACCAAAAAACATAACAAGCACTTCTACTACCCTTTGCTTATCTTCCTTCCTCTTTAGCAAAGCATAGCTACGTGCAATACCCAGCAGTGGCTCCTTGTCTCCAAAAGCTTGACGAGTAGCTGCTTGTTCCCCTTTTTACGACCACCTCCCACTTCTCTCCAACTCCTCGGTTGAAGACCGTTTCATAAAAATGCATTGAGGATTGGTGATCTCTCCCTGTGTAGCCGACCTTTCCTGAACGGCCCCCCACCTGTCTTCCACCCCTTTTGCTGGAGGGTTTGCTCTGTAGCTTCCGCAGCATGTTTGTAGGGATGGCCAGAACTGTATATATACTCCGTATATGACCGTATACTTTGTGATCTCCCTGCCAAAAATACCAAATATACACCGTATATATAATATATTCATATGGTTCTGGTCAACCTAATGGATGACCATATGTGTGGAAATTTCCCTGTTTTAAATATTATATAGGTATACACATATGCACCATATGCACCACATATATATACCACACATATGTATATATGTACGGCTTTGGCCAACTCTTTATCTTCGGGTGCTTTAAGTTCCGTGCTTGAACTTTCATCTTGTCGTTCTTGGTCTCAGGTCACTCGAGATCGGCTGATGTGCGAGCTAGACGCGCAATACCCCAAATACAACTTTCGCCAGCACAAGGTAACGCTCGCCTCCAGAGCAGTTAATGCCAAAACCCAAAAATGATGAGTGAGCTGGACACGCAATACCCTAACTACAACGTTTGCCAGCACAAGGTAACGCTCGCCTGCAGAGCAGCAAATGTCAAAACCCAATAATGATGTGTGAGCTGGACACGCAATACCCTAACTACAACTTTTGCCAGCACGAGGTAACGCTCGCCTGCAGAGCAGCAAATGTCAAAACCCAAAAATGATGTGTGAGCTGGACACGCAATACCCTAACTACAACATTTGCCAGTACAAGGTAACGCTCGCCTGCAGAGCAGCTAATGTCAAAACCCAAAAATGATGAGTGAGCTGGACACGCAATACCCTAACTACAACATTTGCCAGTACAAGGTAACGCTCGCCTGCAGAGCAGCTAATGTCAAAATCCAAAAATGATGAGTGAGCTGGACACGCAATACCCTAACTACAACTTTTGCCAGCACGAGGTAACGCTCGCCTGCAGAGCAGCAAATGTCAAAACCCAAAAATGATGTGTGAGCTGGACACGC
>Ga0307942_1003284_pt1 | contig 13108 bp, 19 predicted proteins | sample OrgLakmetagen175_FD_201846 | JGI IMG/M metagenome (GOLD analysis project Ga0307942, IMG submission 201846) | Saline water microbial communities from Organic Lake, Antarctica - #175 | ecosystem: Environmental > Aquatic > Non-marine Saline and Alkaline > Saline | place: Antarctica: Organic Lake...
GATGTACATGTCTTTAAAAGGTGGGGAGAGGTCTGGAGATTCAAGTCCTAGATGGTAGGAGCAAATTTCACAGCTTGCGCACTTAATTTGGCTCCGGGCAATAGTCTTAATGGATTTGGGCACTAGTCCAACTGATTTAAAGAGGGGTGGGGCTCATCTTTCAATAGTCATAGGGGCATAGTAAGTGTGGTATGTTTCTGTCTTTGGGGTGTATCATCTCTGTCTAATTTCTTGGGGGTGAAGAACCTCCAATTATTTATGTGCAGGATATTCATATCATCATATTAGAGTGTGTTGATGGCCTCTGTGGGTGTCATTGAACAGGCCTTATCCTTCTTGTACGTCCAGATTTCTTGTTGAATATGTGTGGTGCGCAAGGGGGTCAGATATAGGCTAGGAAGTTTATGGGGTATAACCAGGATCTCACATCTTCTTTTCCTTTGGGGTCTGCGCTGTGATGATGGTGCTGGGTGGTCTGCAATCTCAGAGGTTGGGTTGTTGTGTACCTGGTAAGTTATTGGGTTGATGATATTGATACGCTGGATGGGAGGAGTGATAATTTGTGTGAACGCTTGTGTTGCATGGTGGTTGTGGCTAGTGATTGGTGAGCGTGTGGTGCGTTTGTTTGGCTGATTGTGTGTAGGTTGTTCAGTAGGCTGAAATACAAATCGTGAACTTAATGCAACAGTGTCTATGAATTGAGGCAGGGGCGTATGTTGCTGACTTTCTGTTTGGCTGCGTGTCCTTTTTCTGGTACCGGGGAGGGTATCTTGTGTAGGCCGTGCACGCTTTGTTTGTTTGTCTTGGGAGAGAGTGGCCAGTTGGTTAGTGGGTGTTGGGTCGGAGAGGCAAGTAATAGCTGTAGTTTGTGGCAGTGGTATTGGCGATGTGCTTATAGAGTTGTGGTTCCTTTTTGTTTGGTTGGATAACTTTTGTGGGTGGCGTTGTGAACGTGGGGTATCCGTTTCCGTTTGTGGTGAAGGTGGAGGCCCTTCCACCAATGTGACGAGGGAGTGTTGTGTTTAAGGAAGCTCAATGCGGGCTATGTTGCCATGTGTTGTGCGTTTCCTGGGTCGAGCGTTGGATTCTATACATTGGGGGTTGATTTCTTCTAGAAATGAAGGTGAAGTTACGTTGAGTGCAACATGACCTTGAGTTTCTGTTTGAGGTTCGGTTGTGATCATAGAGGAGGCAGGGGATGTTTATGGCTCTAGGTTGGGTGTGTCGAAAACAGAGGATTGGTTAAAGTTGGGGTGTCCATTACTTGTTGATGGATCTGTGTGTAGGTGGTGGGCCTCTGATTAAGTTGTTTGTAATGGGGTGCCTATGGTGTGTTGCTGAGCGTGGCTGTGGTGGGGGCGTTGTGTAGATGGGCAAAATCTTTTGGGTTTGGGTGTTTGCGGGATTTTGGGGCACCTCTCCGTGGATTAATGTGTGTGTCTAGGAGACCTGTGAAGGAGGAGTTGCTTATTCTGCGGTAATTAAGTAGGATAGACTTTTCTGAATTCCTCTTGGAGTATTTGCACAATTGATGTCGGGCTTAGCTCTTGTGTTCCAGGCAGGCTAGCAATGGCAGCAAGCCTATTTAGGGCTATGATTTGCTTTTTGAAAACTCGAGTGTACTTGTTTTTGAGTTGTTTCCCAGAGACGATGTATTTTCCGTTGGCTGATGTGAGGTCATGGAAGCCAGTTATGCCTAGGTCTATAAGCGGTTTGGTAATGCAATTGATGAGGGTGGTTAATGTTGGGGGGGGGGGCTTGCGGGCGGAGGTGACTTCTGGGTTTAGGCTATTTTCTTTCAAGGCTAAGTGGAGCTTGCTGGCGTGGAAGCTAGCGAGTTGACGTGCTCGCATATGTAGGTTGAGTTGCCGTTTTGTTGGTAGCGACGTTCCTTCTCTTGTGGAGAGGAATGTAGTGGCAAGGGCCTTGAGTTGGGCGACCTGGTGGGTCAGGAGATGCATGTTCAGAGATTGGTGACGTTCAGAAGGGTCTTCTAGGCTTGTTACGAGTGCTACTGCTGATACTTACTTACTGCTGATACTTAGTTACAAGTGCTACTGCTGTAGTACACCATGCCAGAGGGCAGCAGCGCACCCTATCAAGACGCGCCTGCTGCGGCCAGCACGCTGTAGGCAGTGGCAACGTCCAGCGCATTATCACCCGAGGCCACGAGGTCGGGGAACGACAACTGAAGTGACCCCCCAACGCTCACAGCTGATAATGCGACGATTAGCAGCAAATCTTGACTCACTTTAAAATTTAGTTTTTTGCAGCTCGCCACCAGCACCTGTCGCCACACGTCAAATTATCGGACAGGGGGGGCATCAGTTACAAACAGCGTGCCACTCAATACACCATGTAAAAGTCCCACCAGTCTGCCTCATTCACCAATAGCTAGATGGCTCCTACTACATGCTGTCGAGCTGCATCCATCCAACGCGTTGTTGGACAAATGGTTATGAAAGCGATCCAACAAGGTGCATAGGGTGCCTGCCTGCTAGCATAAGCAGATGTAGGCAGTCGTGCAACAAGTGGTTATATGCCCTTCTGAGGAAAATAAAGGGATGTTTCCAACCTGCTGGCTCTCACCTTCCAGTCTCTATGCGCAATAACAGCGGAAACGTAGCAAGCCAGAAGCATTCATAGTTACTACGAACCAGAAACCACTTAAACTCAAAGGAAACCCTGAACCCGTACCAAATAAGGTCTACCGATAATGCAGAAAGTTCAGCAGATGGCCCTGCCAATCCATACCCCTATGAAACCAAGAGACATACAACCACACAAACGCAAAATTCCTCCTGATTGAAACAAGTAATTTGTGACACTTCTCCTACCCAACAAGCAGAAAAGGCAAGAGAACAACACAAGCTGCTATTGCCTTGCTTTCTTGGCACTGCAAAACCTCCACATCAATCACCAGAAGCAACAGGCACTGTTTACAGGTCTATTGCGCGGCCTTGGAGTGGCATTCAACAAACGCAATCCTCAAAATTATTTGAGCAATGCTCCTGACGATGTGCAGGCCTCTGCCTCCCAAGCACCTAATCCCCGCTGAAAAGCTTTTATTTTAAATCTCCAGGTGGGATGTTGTGTGGCCCTGCACCCATTGGGTGGTGCAGGACACATTACATCCTTTCCTAATCCATGGTGTGGTGGCGCTTACACTATCTGCATCATTTTTTCTGTTCTTGCACACGCATTAAAATTCACCTCACACATTGCTTAAAAAGGTTGGGTGGCACACCACACACTATTGAAAACTGACAAGCATTTTAAGTGGTTTGCCCAGCACAGTACCAGAAGGAGAGAAAAACAGCTAAAAGATTGCACCTTAATCATGCTGGCTGTGTCATCACTACCAGCGGAGTCTTTTCTGTTCTTTTCTTTATTGTAGGATCAAGCCATCGATATAGATCTGGTGGTCACGTCAAAATGCACAGCTAAAAATATATCAATACCACTGAAATATTCCACAGCTGGTTCAGGAGCCTATTAAAAACTTCCTGACAGTCACGTGTAAGTTTTGGGCCTCCAGCCCAAAATGACCACCCAAACCCCCTTTCCTGATCCCCCACACTTATAATAAGGGTGTAATCTGCTCATATTTTAGGCAGCTAGCTGCCTGCACAGTTCTCATGTCAATTAATTAGATACCTGAAGAGTTATAGGGCAAAAACTGATATGCACACGCTCTTGCACTGACCACCTGTTTAGTGCACGAATCCAGCCAAAACCTTTACCAAAGCAATTTATTACTTCATTCATGCAGCTTCTGTAAAACGCACTACTTGAACTGTAAGTTTGGAATCAATTGCTGGTAATTTGCCTGAACACACCCCCGCGTCCTACTTGGGGGAATTCCATGCATTTCTGTGACCAGGCACCCAGACCCCCCCCCTTTAATCAAATCACCCAACAAGGATGGCAATCGACTGGGCTTGAGCTGAGGATTCCAAAAATATATTTATTATATGCTGGAAATGGCCCAGAAACTTTTTGGAGACCCCCCCTCAAAATTATAAAGCTTCCCCAAATGACCACCCACCGATTCCCTGCATTTGAAAGTACTACGTTTTGGAGTAAAAAACTAAACTGCTATACGCAGTATCAATCTGCTTGCATCAATTTTGTTCTCTTTCCTTTGGTGAAAGATTTTTACGATATCGGTTCCTTATCCTCAGTTCATGATGAAGAGAGCTTCAATGCTATGTTGTTCAACCTGTGTGGTGGAGAGTTTTTACGGCACCCGGTATCAGCGTAACTCCTTTCCTCAAATATACATGGGGAGAGTTTTCTGACTGCCTGCATTACATTTTTTCCTTGGCAAATGCACACAGCTGCAGACGAAGTCTCACAGATCCGGACCGATTTGGCTTACTTCTGCCGCACCGACGTGCCTGGTTCGTTCATGTTCTATGCTAAATGGTGAGCCAGAAGCAGGCCAGCTTGTATGTACGAGGTAGTCCTTCTGGACAAGGTGGACTCCACCTTTTTTTTTCCCGAGCTTCTACTACTAGGCAGGGTCCCTGCTACTACTAACTGGGATGTCTTTGACCTTCACCTTCATCTAGGTATATCATGTATATATGTTTATGTATGCGAACCGATAGATTTCAGGATTTTCTATCTTGTCAGGATTTTGTAACTTGGAAACTGACAAATCAATTGTATAATTATCCTGTTATATTTTAGTTAATCTCTGTAGTCAAGCACGATGCAGACCGGGAAGTTGAACAGTAGAATAGGGGGAGGCCCCGTCCAGCACCCCCTGCAGCCCAAGCTAGCGCCAGGGATCAGAGCACAGCAACCAGCAGCAGCGCGAAGGAATCGCACCGGACGGCGGACTGCTGTAGTTGTTAGAGCGGACTTCTACTCGTTGCTCGGAGTCGACAAGGGTGAATGCTTGTTCTGCTCTGGACCTTGAATCGCGTTTTCTTGTTCTGTCGGGAGTGGCCACATCATTTCTGCGGCTGGCTCAATCTGTGTGTGCTTTTGCAATTCACACAACAGGCGCGGACAAGAAGCAAATCAAGCAGGCGTACAGGCAAGCAGCCAGGAAATACCACCCGGTGGGTTATAGTTGTACTGTGGCTCTTCCTTGCCTGGTTTTGCAACATCCGTCCAGCAGGCTCGAGAAGGAGCCTCGCGTTTGTGGTGGCTGTGAATCGCCCCTTGCGTCCTGCATTGCAACGACTTCAATTCTCTGCTAAATATCTGAGTCTATGCCCGGTTGAGGAATTGGCCTGTAAACTTCGTGCTGTGCTTCCTGCCCGAAAAACGCAGGATGTGAACCGCGACCCAGGAGCAGAGGACAAGTTCAAGGAAATTGGCCAGGCTTATGAGGTGAGGAAGCAGTAGCGATAGAATTCACGCTGCGGGCATGCAACAAGGAAATGCTCTGACACGGAACTCGTTCCTCTCTGCTCTATGCACCACACCATCCAGGCCCTGTCCGATGACAACAAGCGTGCCATCTACGATCGCTACGGGGAGGCAGGCCTCAAGGGCGGCATGGGTGGCATGGGTGGGAGTGGGGGCATGGGCTCAGACTTCTCCAACCCCTTTGACATCTTTGAGAGCTTCTTTGGCGGGGGTATGGGTGGAATGGGAGGCATGGGGGGCATGGGGGGTCGCACACGTAGCAGAGCGACAACCGGGGAGGATGATAGGTGCGTACGCAGACATACGATGATGCCAATCTGCTCGCACTGTGTGCCTCGTGCGACACTGTGTGCATGTCTCTTGTGTGCGTGTGCGTGTGCGTGTGCGTGCGTGCATTGTGTGTGTGTGTGTTTGGTGCACACATGTCTGCTTGCGTGCATCTGTATTGTAGGTCCTGTCTATGCTTTCGCATGTTCCGATGCCACTTTCTGGACTAGAGACGCATGCAAGCTGGAAGCTTGGGCCATATTATCAGCATTCATCTCACACTCTTTTGCTCTCCTCTTGCTTGTCTGTCGCAGGTATGACCTTCAATTAGATTTCTTGGAGGCTGTGTTCGGATGTGCGAGAGAAATTGACGTGGATCGTTTAGCATCTTGCAGCGTAAGTGTTCAGTGTGCAAATTAAGTCCATTCCAACTATGTCTTTCAATTCCGTCTTCATACCACACACCCCTCAAACTTGCGCATGAGTGCGCACGCGCGCACACACTTGCACACACATACACACACATGCACGCACACACACATGCATGTTCGCACGCGCGCACACACTTGCACACACAAACTTACACACACACACACGCACAAATACACATACACACTTGTAGACTTGCTCGGGCTCCGGTGCCAAGGCCGGCACCTCAGCTAGCTCTTGTCCACAGTGTGGGGGTGCAGGGCAAGTGGTCAGTGCAGTGCGCACTCCTCTAGGTACGGATAGGGCCCTCATCAGTGTGTGCGTGGTGCTGTCCTTCCTTTTTTGCCACTCTGTGTGGCGTGACTCTTTTTCTACTTCACTCTGTGTGGTGTGACTTTTCCGTTTTTTACAACATTCTGTGTGGTGGTGTATCCTTTCCTCCTATTTGAATCACCTTGCGTGGGTGTCACTTCTGCTTGCCTTTTTGGGGGCTGGTTGAGCGCAGTGCACGTGGGCATGTCAGAGGGTGTGAACAAGCTCTCTGAGCCCCGCAGTGCTATGCAGCACAAACAGACTTGCAGAGAGTTGGTGCTGAGTGCTGGTTGCTGAGTGCCGGTGTTGCGTGTCGGTGTTGCGTGTTGGGTGCTGAGTGTTGGGTGCTGTGTGTTGGGTGCTGAGTGTTGGGTGCTGTGTGTTGGGTGCTGAGTGTTGGGTGCTGTGTGTTGGGTGCTGCGTGTTGGTGCTGAGTGCTGGTTGCTGAGTGTCAGTGTTGCGTGTCGGTGTTGCGTGTTGGGTGCTGAGTGTTGGGTGCTGCGTGTTGGTGCTGAGTGTTGGGTGCTGAGTGTCGGTGTTGCGTATCGGTGTTGCGTGTTGCGTGTTGGGTGCTGAGTGTTGGGTGCTGCGTGTTGGGTGCTGAGTGTCGGTGCTGTGTTGGGTGCTGAGTGTCGGTGCTGTGTTGGGTGCTGAGTGTCGGTGCTCAGTGTTAGTGCTGGGTGTTGGGTGCTGACGTCCATGTTCTGTCCTCTTTAGCTTGATAGAACCAAAATTATCAATGGTGAAAGCTTGATAGGACCAAAATTATCATATGGTGAAAGCTTGATAGAACCAAAATTAGCATATGGTGAAAGCTTGATAGAGCCAAAACTATCATATGGTGAAATTACTTAATAGAACCAAAATTAGCATATGGTGAAATTACTTGAGGGTAGCGCCCTCGCTCAGAGGAGCCTGAAGACAAGGCTCCGGGGTTCTACCTTTCTTCTTAAAGCAAAGGAGGATGTACCAGTGCTGTATCGATGCACGTTCTAGCTTTCAAAGCAATGCAGTGTGTACTTGCGAAAGCTTTCAAAGCAATGCAGTGTGTACTTGCGAAACTAAACATCCGCAGTTCTCTGCATGATTGATGTGCTGCTACTGCTACATACATCTCATTCATTGTTGCTGCCCAGCTTGCAGCAGGGTATTTAAACGTATCGCTCAATACACACAGACACACACACACACAAACACACACACACACACTCACATTCTCTCTATAAGTTGCACCCGCTCGCAAGAGCAAGTAAGTACACACAGGGGCACACGCACACACACATGCACTCGTACACACACAATCTCAATACACACTCAATACACACACTCAATGGACACACACACAGGCATGTTCCAGCAAGTAGCTACCTGCCCACGCTGTGAAGGCTCGGGTCAGATCTTCACTCCGTGCGACACGTGTGGGGGTGACGGGCGTGTGCGAGAGTCAAAGCGCATCTCACTCAAGGTGGGAGCCTGCTTATGCCTTTCGTGTTGGGCATCTTTGGGCCTGTTTGTGCTTGGTACCTTTGATTTGGGTACCTTTGAACAAAAATGCGAGAGCCAGAGTTTCATACACACAATGCACACACGCGCACACACACATACACACACATGCAAGCACACACATGCAAGCACACACATGCAAGCACACACACACGCACGTACACACACACACACACGCACACACACACACACACACACACACACATTCAAGCACACACACACGCACTTACACACACACGCATGTACACACACACACACACACACACACACACACACACACACACACACACACACACACACAGGTTCCAGCCGGTGTAGACAGCGGCAGCCGGCTGCGCGTGCGAGCTGAAGGCAATGCAGGCAAGTGTCCGCAAAAAAGGTTAATAATATATAAGTGGCCAAGCACGGCGATCTGGGTTGCTTGTTCAATGCAGACAAGACAGGTAATGATGGAGAAAACGGAAGAATGGTGACAGTGGGCTGGCGGTGCAGTTTGTGCCTGGAAGTGTGATGCGGGGAATGCAGAGGGTTAACAAAAAGTAGAGAGCTTGTACTTGCAAAATAATCATGTGTAGGGTTGGCCAGAACCGTATATTTACACCGTATATGACCGTATATTTGGTGATTTCCCTGCCAAAAATACTGTATATACACCGTATATATATGGTTCTGGCCAACACTAATCATGTGGCATCATTTCTCCACGTTTCTTGCCATGTGTTCCACAAATAAGTGTTTCACAAACAAGTGATGTTTCTTGAACAATAAGTGATTTTAAAAACAACAAGTGTGTTTCTCAAACAAACAAGTGCCTCACGTTTTCCGCCACGCGTTCCCCAAAAAAGTGTTTCACAGTACCCGCCATGTGTTTTACAAATAAGTGTTTCACAAACAAGTGAAGTGATTCTTAAATGAGTAGGGTTGGCCAGAACCGCATGTATATACATGGTGTATGACCGTATATTCATTGATTTCGCTGCCAGAAATACCATAAATGCACCTTGAATATATGTGGTTCTGGCCAACCCTACAAAATGAGCCATCATATCTTTCACGATTAAGGCCATTATACTTTCAGCCACAGTTGAACGGTGACTATAGGCATCACGGCTTTATAACACTGTCGCGACTGTGTGTGTGTGTGTGTGTGTACACACACACTGTCACAGATGTAATAAAGCCTGGGCACCCTTATTTTGGGAACAGGTTGTTGTTTGGAGAATAGAGAAAGGCTAAACGAGACTGAGCTGTCGAGAGTGAGTAAAAAACCTCAATTTTTTCGAGGGATTAAAAATAGTCTGCTTTCCGTGGCCGCCGTCCTGCTGCGGCCGCTCAAATTCAAGCTGCCCTTCCCCCTAAAATTAGACCACAAGAGTGAAGCATTAGAATTTAATCATTTTTTCATATAGGGGGGAAGCGTGTGCTCGTGACTGTTGAGACACACATAACACGCACATAGCCCCGCCCCCCCCAAACGCACACACAACACTACACACACATTCACACACACACACACACACACACACACATGCAAAATACACTTGTGCAGGCAAGAGAGGGGGAGAGCCCGGAGACTTGTATGTGTACATTGCTGTGAAGGAGCACCCTGAGCTTAGGAGGGAGGGCATCTCGATTCACTCAGATGTGGAGATCTCTTACATGGACGCCATCCTGGGCACACAGGTGGGCTAGGACGGGGGCCTGTTTTTGTTTGGCTTTTGTGTTTAGGGATTTATGCACCTGTGTGAGACGAGCCTACCCGCAACAGTGGGGAATTTGTTGTTGGTGCTCCCACATGCCACCCAACCAAGCACAAAGCGCAGCCTTCCTGTGTGAGAGGAGGCCACCTGCAACGGTGGGGGTTGTTGCTGTGCTTGGTCGGGCGGTGTGCGGTAGCACCTTTCTGTGTGAGACGAGCCTACCTGCAACATTGGGGGAATGCTTGTTGCTGTGCTCTGTGCTTGTTTGGGTAATGTGTTGAAGCACCTTCCTGTGTAAGAGGAGGCCACCTGCAACGTGAAACCCAATGATCCATCAGATGGGGAGAACGAGGCTTGTCTTCTTATTCTTCTGCTATGTTTTGCCGGTGGAGTTACATGACCTTGCTCTTGAAGGGGAGACCGTGCTTCTTCAGCAAAGCAGACCTGTGGGCCTCAAATATGACCACCTAACTGTCATCAAATATGACCACCCAACTGTCATCAATTATGACCACCCAACTGTCATCAATTATGACCACCCAACTGTATATCAAATATGACCACCCAATTGTATATCAAATATGACCACCCAACTGTCATCACACTGCTTTTATCCCTGCCACACATTTTAGGCTTGAAGGGGGAGACCGTGGTTCTTCAGCAAAGCAGACCTGTGGGCCTCAAATATGACCACCCAACTGTCATCAAATATGACCACCCAACTGTATATTAAATTTGACCACCCAACTGTCATCAAATATGACCACCTAACTGTCATCAAATATGACCACCCAACTATATATCAAACATGACCACCCAATTGTATATCAAATATGACCACCCAACTGTCATCAAATATGACCACCCAACTGTCATCACACTGCTTTTATCCCTGCCACACATTTTAGGCTTGAAGGGGGAGACCGTGGTTCTTCAGCAAAGCAGACCTGTGGGCCTTAAAATATGACCACCTAACTGTCATCACACTGCTTTTATCCCTGCCACACATTTTAGGCTTTCTACCGCTCGCAACGCAACTTCCTTTTCTAGTCCATGCCGGTAGTGTCCACACTATCTACTTTTTTCTTTTCTTTAGTTCGCATTGCACAAGCCTGCACAGTATGCTGATGAAACAAAACCTCGTGTCGAGCTTCTGATATGCTCCTGCATACACACACACGCACACACACACACATACACACACATACATACACACATACATACACGCATACATACATACACACACACACGCGCACACACACATACACGCATACACGCACACACAGGTCAAGGTCACAACAGTGGACGGGCCCGTAGAATTGAAGATCCCTAGCGGCACTCAGCCAGGCACGACATTACTCATGGCAAAGCGTGGCGTCCCACGTTTAGGCAACTCGACTTCTCGTGGAGACCACCAGGTGTGTGCGTGTGTGCTTGTGCATGTGTGTGTGTGTGTGTGTGTGTGTGTGTGTGCGCGTCCGTGGTAAAGCGTATTTACGTCCCGTGTCAAGCGATTGAGATCTCGTGGAGGCTGCCAGGTGCTCATGTGTGTGTGTGCGTGTGTGTGTGTGTGCGCGTGTTTGTGACACAACGCATCCTCGAAGCAGCAACCAACTCCCCCTGTGTTGGCCGCTGTCAAAATGATGCCACAGCAATGACTTGACAGAGCCTGTTTAATGGTTCCTCAGGCTCTCTACCCATGCCTGTTCGTGCCTCGCTACTGGCATCACATTCTCATTTGTATTAGTACTATAATCATTATTATGCTTTTCGTTGAATAGCTCTTCAGGCTCTCTACCCATGCCTGTGCATGCCAAGCTACTGGCATCACTGTTATATTAGTTGAATGGTTTAATGGTTTATACAGGCTCTCTACCCATGCTTGTGACCGTCTTGCTACCGGCATCATATTCTTATTAGGTTTGCGTGTATGTGTGTATATGTGTATATGTATGTGTCTCCATTTAATGGTTTCTCAGGTCCAACACCCTCTCAAGCAACCCTGAGAGAGGGCTCTACCTAACCATTCCTGAGACGGAACTCGACCAAACGCACTAATGTATCAGTGTACAGTCTGTGTGTGTGTGTGTACAGTCTGTGTGTACAGTCTGTACAGACTACAGACTGTAGCCTGTAGTGATGGCCTAAATAGGAAACGACAGTTTGCAAAACCATGTAGCACCACACAAGAACAAAGCACGCGTCACTTACACCTGACATGATAAGGCCCCCAACAGCGCATCAGCTCAGAGCGGCACACGTTATACGAGGGCTGAGTGCCTTGCTGCTTCGCAATTGGACAGATTTGTGTTGATGTCCCTCGCTCCCTCAGGTGCACGTGCGCGTCAAGATCCCCAAGTCCATCAGCCCAGAAGAGCGCAAGCTGGTCGAGCAACTCAAAGAGATGCAGAGTAAAGCCAAGTTTGGGCCCTTCTCCTTCTAGACAGGCCTCCGTGGAAACAGCCCAATCCTGGCTCCTCCCCTTTAGATAGACCGACCGCCTCATACCTCACTCACTTTCATTGTGAGATTGAAGCACTCAGTAGATGTGCGTGATACAGCCGATGCCTGTGCTCCGGCATCGGCAATTCCGCGCTGTATGAGAGCTGCTAGCCACCTGACACCAAGCCAGAGACTGCTAGCGGTATGACGGTCAGATTCCACTGACTGCTGGCATCAGCTTTGCACCTGATGAGTACCTTTGTACGGCAGGTGCATCCTACAATTTGAGCTCTGCACACTTTCCCTGGGGGTTTCAAAGCGTATGGCTTGCGCAGGCTGCCTCAGTGTCGTGCCCGCGAGCTCAGCGTCTTCTGCCAACGTGCAGCCGGGGTGATTTTGTATGCCTCAACTCGCTTCTCTATGCCTGGCGCGAGGCAAAAAAAAACACGCCCACCAAAACCTGCTGTACCGTTTCCTGCACTACTCGTTATTATTTTTCACGTCTGGCAGCTGAAGAAGCTGCAAAGATTTTTTTCGAGGGATTTCATTGCCTTGTTATTATTGATGATATATCACCTAAGGTGCTTGAGAGGTTGTCTGGTTTCCGTGAGCGAGATGGGTTGAGAGAGAGGTTCGTGCTGTAAAGATCAAACACATGGACATGATAGAGAGAGCATGTAAGTCTAGTTTAGTTTAGTTTGGATTACAAAGGCATTCAACCTGGAATGGCTGCTCAACCTATGGGAACGAGGTAAACCTCAAAACAAACTAAGTAAAAAGGGCTTTGACGCAACTGGAAAATGCTAACCTTATAAACACGAGAAGAAGTGCGTGGGCAAAACATATTAAAGAGTAGAAGTTGGTTCACCAAAGTAGACGCAAACTGAAACATAGTTAAGACCTGTCAAAAGGGCAACACCCACACACATTGCACACGCACAAATAAGGGTAAGGGTTACACAGCTATATCCGCCAGCGAGGGCAGTTGAGCTATAGCATAAAAAAGTCAGCTTCAAGAAGAGAAAGAGGCCAGACTGAACAAGACACCAGAAAAAGAAGCTAGAATAAAG
>Ga0307942_1003287_pt1 | contig 13106 bp, 19 predicted proteins | sample OrgLakmetagen175_FD_201846 | JGI IMG/M metagenome (GOLD analysis project Ga0307942, IMG submission 201846) | Saline water microbial communities from Organic Lake, Antarctica - #175 | ecosystem: Environmental > Aquatic > Non-marine Saline and Alkaline > Saline | place: Antarctica: Organic Lake...
GGAGGAGGGAAGTGGTGGAGGGGGGTGCTGCTGGTCACTGACGTGATCGTGTTGAATGTCTACGTCTATCCATGGAGTGTATTCCTCAGGTAAGGGGGGTGGAGCTGTAGTAGGTGCATGCACACACACACAGGGGTGGCGTGAGTGCATGTGCGAGTGTGTATGTGTGCGTATGTGTGTGTGTGCAAGTGTGTGTGTGTGTTTTTACGTAAAGCAAAACTGGGGACGGTGCATGCTACAAGCACCATTTTACACTTGATGCAGGACACACGGCAATGCACAAAGTAACACCTGTATTGCTTGCCCAAATTACACACAGATATCAATGCAGGCACAATGCACATACGATGCACACACAATGCACAAAGAAACACCTGTATCCCTTGCCCAAAATGCACACAAATAATGCAGGCAAAGTCAATTGTGCATATTCCTTGTACGTGCAAAGCGGCACAGGGCTATTTTGTCACCTTTGCCCGCAAACATGCAGACACATATATGACACACACATATGCAACTACACACATGCATATATCATATATGGGCCATATAATATGACGCACACATACATGCATGCCATGAACGCGCTCAAACACACACACACACATGTACACACATGCATGTATGGGCCATATCACGTATTTTAGGGCTGGCCAGAACCGGATGTATAAACCGGATATGACCATATATTCATAAATTTGGTGATTTCCCTGCCAAAAATATCGTATATACACCGTATATATATGTGGTTCTGGCCAACCCTAGCCACACAATATGACACACATACATACATGCCATGAACGCACTCAAACACACACACGTGCACACAAGCACACACATGCACATGCCATGCACACGCACACCAACGTGCACAAACCTGGTGCCTCTGGCACAGTAGACGGCTGTGCTTGTGCCTCAGATACGTTCATGCTCAGGGACGTCCCATGCAGTACACTCTCAAGGCCCTCCTCAAATGTGCAAGGGTCGTCATCCAACACCATGTCAACCTCCTGCATGTGTGTTATGTGTGTGTATTTGTGTGTTTGTGTGTGCCTTTTTTTGTATGCTGTTTATGTGTGTGTGCGCATGTATGTATGTATGCGTGCAAGTGCGTGCAAGAGCGTGTCTATGCACCCATGTATGATCTGACATGCGTGTGCGTGCCTGTGGATTGTCGAGGACAAATGAGGGCGTCGCCGCACAATGAATATGGTCCGGCAAGTAGCAAGCACCTTTTTAACACATGACGCACCTGGCACAGATCTGCATCCTCATCTTCATCAATCCCGTCAGCGTCCTGTAGGAGGCAAAAGACAACAAAAAAGGGTCAGAACTAGCTGAGCTTGCATTTCCTCGTGTGCGTGATAAAAGGGATCTGGTCAAATTGACCAGACAGACAGTACAGTGGTGGCCATCCACCCTGCCTTTCATTTCTCCTAACACACAGCTGCGCACACCAGCCCTCAAGCATCGCACACCTATACCTACGTAAAGGCACAAACACAGACGCAAGCACAAGCACGGACAAAATCACAGGCGGAGCACGGACACAAGCACAAGCACAGACAGCAGCAGCACAGGCACAGACACAAGCACACACACACATACACACACATACACACATACACACACATACACACACACACAGATGCAAGCACAGGCAGAGACACAGGCACACATGTACTCACCGCCTCAAGGAGCATGGCAGGCACTCCGTCGTCCTCAGTGGGAGCCTGCGCTTTACGTGAGGGCTGCTGCTTTACCGCGGTGGCTGCTGGCACCAGGAACAGCTCAGGAGGGACAACACACACAAAGTGCAAGTCTGGCCTGTGTGTGCATGCGCACCCATCAGCAACATTGTGGTACTTGATGCGTTATGCCGTCATATGAATGCAAGACATCAACAGCCCAGGCAGACATACACGTGCAGGCACAGGAAACTTCACAGGCATGCACGAGCTCATAAGCACACACCTGCACCTACGCACGAACACACACATACACATATATTCACGTACACACAGATAAACAGAAACATATACATACCTAAACACATTTGGACCCAAGTGGATTGCTAGCAGGTGTTGCACAGCAGCCTTCACATTCAGTAATCCATCTTGGCCCACCACAGCATGCAGGCCTGTACGAGTGTGACAGGGTGAGAGAACACGTGTAAATAAACATGTATACACGTATATATACATATATGTGTATGAGTACTCATCTGTAAAAGCGTATGATTTGTTGTGCAAGATAATAGTGGCAGCTTGGGAGCACGTGGGCTGAGTGCGCCCTTTAATTAATAACCAAGTCTGAGTATTAAGGGGATTTACAGAGCAGGCTGCACGTCCTGGGCACGAGTCTTTTGACTAGGTTATCACAGATACTCTTACACTCACATGTTTATTGATCATTCGTCAGCTCAATTCGACCAGGTAATCCCAGGCTCTCTATCACACATGCATGCATCTCATCATGTGCATGACACGGACACTTAGCCCAAGCAGCATTTCACGTGCACACCTTCCAGAGCAGCCTGAGCAGCCGCAGACATCGTCGGCATGACCGACTTTGGTGCCGCTTCTGATCGTGGTTGTGCAATTGCTGGTGCCGGTCCTGTGCGTGCTGGATCTGCCTGCCCCTGCGTGTGTGGTACCGCAGGTGGCGGTGGCCCTGGCGCTGCTCCAGCCTGCTCCTGTGTGTGTGGTACCGCAGGTGGCGGTGGCCCTGACACTGCTGCAACCTGCTCCTGTGTGTGTGGTGCCACAGGTGGCGGTGTCACACCTGCTGCAGCAGCTTCTGCCGCTGCGGCCACGGCCGCGGCTGCTGCAGCCTCTGCAGTGGGAGGGAATGGGAGAGAGGGGAGGAAGGGTGGCATCGTGTGGGGGGGAGCTGCTCCAGATGTGGGGAGGGAGGTGGGGGGAAGGGGGGCAGCGAACAGGCTCTGGGACATGGGCATGGACATTGGCATGCTGTAGCCTGTCTCGAAGAGGCTCTGCCCCACTGGTAGGCTGTGACCAAAAGGAAGTTGGTGGGGGAGTTGGGAAGGTGGGGGGGGCGCGGCAGGAAGAGCGACTGCAGGAGGGTGCTGCTGCTGCTGCTGCTGCTGCTGTTGCTGCTGCTGCTGCTGTTGCCGTTGCTGCTGCTGCTGCTGCTGCTGCTGCTGCTGCTGCTGCTGCTGAGCGGCCACTGCAGAGAGGGAGCTGCTCTGCGGAGGGGGGCCAAGGGGTTTGTGCTGCTGTTGCTGCTGCTGCTGCTGCTGCTGCTGCTGCTGCTGTAGGATTGGCTGTGGCTGATGCAGCTGGGTGGGTGGGCTGGAGGAGGTGATGGGGTAAGGGAGGCCTGGACCAGTGCCTAGTGTGTGTGTATGTGTGTTGTTAAGTGTGAGTGTGTGTGTTTTTATGTTATGAATGATGCGTGAGTGTGTGTGTTTGTATGTGTGAGTGTGCATCAATGGATGAACCCGCATGTAATCAAGTTTGGGTCACACAGCGGATGATGACGCAGGCTAGTAAGCCTCTCATCAGGGCATCACTGTGGTTGGGAAGCGGCCAGTGACACAGGCCTGATTGCTCATTGAAGCTTAGCGGTAGATTTGAGGGGTCCTGGCATGACCCTGTAAGCTTTGTTAGTTTGAGGTTGAGTAATCACTAGGTACGACCAGCGTGGTGCAAGTCAGGCGCGAGGGAGGTAGGAGTGCAAGGCTGTAGGCTGCAGGCTAGTGCATGCGTGTGTGTATGTGTGTGTGTGGGAAGGTGGGTGCACGCATTTGTGTGTGGGTGCACATGTTTGTGTGTGTGCGTATGTAAGTGTGTGTGTGTACAACTGTACCTGACAGAATGCTGGGTAGAGGGGCTGCTGAGCGAGTCGACAGAGGCAGCTGTCCTCCTTCCAGTAGCTGACCTAGCACATCTCCCAGCTGCTTCCTCTGTTAAGGCAGACATAAATAAAAACAGATTTTAGTGCTTGTTATGAGGGGAGACGTTAATCGTTAACAGGCCAAGATTGCAGAGCCGTCCTAACACATCTCCCAGCTGCTTCCTCTGCTTCAGTAGGCACAACAAAGCAAATTGATGCTTAATGTAAGGGGAGAAATTTCGTTTTAACGGGCCATTAATTGCAGCAGCTGTCCTAACACATCTCCCAGCTGCTCCCTTTGCTCAAGTGGAAAGAAGGAAAAACACAGGTTGACGCTTGCTGTAGGGGAGACATTACACTGGCTAATATTTGCAGCAGCTGTCATAGCGCGTCCCCAGCTGCTTCTCCAACAGAGCGTCGCAAAACAAGAAGAGGGAGCGCTCAATACAAATGTAGATCCAGTTGGATTAAAGATTTGCGCACACGTTACGTTTGCAGGGCAGGTAATCCCGATTGCAGACAGGTACACCCATTGCAGACAAATGTTACGTTTGCAGGACCGAGGAACCCATTGCACCCCAGTAATTGGCACAGCATCTGCTTGCTCTTCTACACATTTACAACAGCAGATCAACCTTTAATGCAGCACACATTGACAACACACACACGTACACATTTACAGCAGCAGATCATACGCGCAGCCGAGACACAGAGTGGATGGGATAGCAGGACAGTCAGGGGGGACAGGAGAGTTGCAGAGGGCAGGAAACCCGAGAGAAAGTTGGTGAGAACTTTCAACGTGCATTTATTTGGCGCTTTCAGTCGAAATATGATATGTAAAATGCACATACCCGATTATGGTTGAAATTATCAAAATTAGTTCGAATTGAGAGACTTCTCCATGCCCATATGAGCAAGCAAATGAAGTGGGAGAAGGTATTTGCTTGCATACATGTATGAGTGTTCATGAATTGGGATATGCATTTTTGCACCTGCAAGTGTGTGGGGGGGGGTATGTGATGCATGCGTGTGTGTGTGTGTATCAGTGAATGTCTGTGTGTGTGCGGGTGTGTGTTTAGTCTATGATGGCCAAACTCAAAAGCTCATTACAACAACACTTAGGCCTAAAAACAAACATCGTACGCTGGTTGCTCAAACAAGTTTGCAACGTAATAACGACGCCGCTCACACGCATGGGCCTAGTCCTAAAACACATACACACATTGTGTGTGTGTGCCTACCTGCATGAACTTGCGCAGTGTGAGTGTGTGCGTGCGTGTGTGTGTGTGTCCCCACCTGCATGAACTCTTGCATCCTCGTGGAGTCATTCAGTTTATCCAAGATCTCGGAAGGAAAACTTAGCTGGTGGGGTCCAGCTGCAGCCACTGCAACGTCAACAGCAGCCCTTACGCTTGTGTGTGTGCGTTCAGGTTGTGTGTGTATATGGGCTAGGTTATGTATGTGTGTGTATATGGGCTACACTGCAACGTCAACAGCAGCCCTCACGCTTGTGTGTGCGCGTTCAGGTTGTGTGTGTATATAGGCTAGGTTATGTATGTGTGTGTATATGAGCTAGGTTGTGTGTATATGCGTGTTATGTGTATGTGTGTTCCTACCCAAGTAGGGTCATCATACAGAATCCATAACGAGAAAAGGCAACTACTTAGAGAAAGTGCACACACAGCTTGCAAATTATGCGTAAGTTCTCCCTCTTTCTTCAGGTCAAGGATTGAGGATGATCTGACTGTCAAGCACATCACAGATACTAGCTAAAAGTGGCAGGCTCGGTTCATAATCTATTCATGTGCAAGTCTGCGTTGGTAGTCTGAAAATGTTGCCTCGCAAGGATCACGCCAATTGTTCACATTTACACAGCAATGGTACCATTTTCTAATCCAAGCATGGCAATAATAGACAAGCACACGTGCATGAAACGAACTCCTCATCCGTTTCAAGCATGACAGATGTACCTAGAAAACCATTACACAAACATGAGTGTTCTCCGTGAATTTCTGGCACAAATTGACACGTGGGATTTATAGCCTTGACCTACTTATATCATATGAGTTATGTGTCCCTCGTTCGAAAAATGAAGTAAGATCCGTCAGAATACTTTGTTCAATTTGGTTTTTGTCAGTCTTTTATGCATACCATGAGTCTTTTATGCATGACCATGAGTAATTTCTTTCATGCCAACTTCCCAGGCTTGCCCATGGGCTACTCTACTCATTTGGCCCCCCCTCTGCAAATTCACCTGTGGGATTTTTGGGAGCATCTCCCAGGCCTGCCCTGCTGCTCTCTCCAAGCTTAGAGGCGGTACTGTACATGACAGGCAACAGGGATGATGCATGTGCATATGTATGTGTTTGTGTGCATTGGTGCTCATCACAGGAATCATGTATTGAAGGCCAGAAAGACCGTGAAGCAGGGCGTTGGTAGAGATGTGGTAGAGAGACCACGGCTGCCAAGGCATCCTGAAAGGGTGCACTGTTTTTCTGTTTTTAAAGAACAGGGGAAGAGACGCAGCAAACTTTAACACGCATGACCGCGGGTGAGTGGAAGCTGGACAGATGTCATGTACTCTCACAATTCTAAAACAGCTGCAAAGGACATGAGTTTGTGTGTGGTCAGACAAGCTAGCGGCTCCCAGTATCGGTTCCTGTTGCGGTTCTGCGACTGACAACACTTCACGCGCGATACAATTAGCAGGTCACCTTCTCTTACTAATTCTGCTTCCTACCCCACACTTCCGTTGCCACCGTAGACAAGCACAATTTCATTCACTCCCTCTGGCAATCATTTCCTCATAGAAGGGCGCCCCCAAGTTACCGCCACCAGTATTCTTGAGAAGACCTCCTTTTGCTAGGTAGCTAGGAGCGAAATTCATTGCCAAAGAATGTTCACTAGTGTTTCTTTTGAACTAGCCCATCCACTCACGCGTCTTCTGTGGGTCCCCCGATGTCAGCCATGAATTCCTGAAGGGGATCTGCGTGGTGATCAAAACAGTGAAGGAAAACTTGACACAGTGAACAATTAAGTGCAAGCACAAGTTTGTGCATAACAATTTTGGAGCAAGTCCACCGAAGATTGACCATAAAATGCACATGCAGAAGGGGGGGACATACACACACACTCTCACTCACTCACTCACACACACACATGCACACACAAATACACACACATGGTAGTGGTATTGATGACAGTTCTGGATAAACAGTACAGCTGCTCTCTGTAGCTAAGGCAAGGCATCTGCAGTCCAGCGCATGCAGAGCAGCAACATATCCACACCTGACCAGGCACGGATTATGTGGGGAACAATGAGAAAATGTATATCCTGACCGTTGATTTCAATTTTTGCCCTTTGCAGCAACAGGTAGCTGGTTAATTTGCTGGAGTTGACCGATAAAGAGCCTCTACCTCACAAAGCACGCAAACCCAATCCAAACCTCAACTGTGTCCTCTCTCTACTGTCTACTGCATTGGGTATCTGTAGGATTGGCCAGAACCGTATATATACACCGTATACGACCGTATACTTGGTGATCTTCCTGCCAGGAATACCGTAAGTATACACTGTATATATAAGGTTCTGGCTAACCCTAGGTATCTAAGGAACCAAGCTAGCTACCCGCTGACTAGCAACATCAGGCGCATACGCGGCCAGAATCCCTGCACCACATTTCTTAGCGTCACTGTCCTTCCTTTTTCCAGACCCAAACACCCACCATTTGCAGCCACTGCCTTGAATTGAAGCAGCTCTGGAATTTGCCCGTTGTCGGCAAAGGAGCGCATGGCAGCAAGAGGCTTGGCGTGCTCAGTCAGTACACTCTCCACTTTCATCATGCTGCCGTTGAAGCCACGGTCCTGGAACACCTGCTCACTTCCAATCAGCTTGCCCCTGTGTGTGTATGCACGTGCTTTGTGCGGTGTGTGAGTGCTGTGAGGGATGTGGGTGTTTGTATTGTCACTGCAAAAGCGCCTATCATCGACAAAGGAAATTTCGTCAATGTGTGGATTGCTGAACAATTTTGTTCCAGGCTCTTAAGCAAACTTTGTATGAGGTCCGGCCTGCAGTACTTGCCTGCAGCATCTCATCACAAAGGTACAGCTGTACAGTGAACATGCAGCGGCAGATCCGTGGGCTGCAATTCATTGCCACACATTCATGACACAGCTCAGTCTTACCCCACATAGACACCGGCACGATCTCACATCTCACACCATAGAGAAACCAGTTTGGATATAAACATGAGGAAGAGGAAGTGCTGTTTGTACCACCGTATTTGCCACACATGAGATATTTGCACACACACACACACACACACACACACACACACACACAAACACACATATACATGCACGCACACACACGCACGCGCACACACAGGAATAAAATCACAAGCAAGTGATTACACCTACCCCCTTCCCCCAAACATGTACGCACACATATGCTACTTATAAAACGCACTTGTCCTTTGCCTCCTGCAGGCTGTAAATGTTGTAAAAGCTGTTGTCATCAACCACGTCCTTGCCCACACCAGTGGGGGCATGCCTCTCGTCATGGAAGGAAAAGCGGGGGAAGCACTCGCAATTTTGCTCCAGATGGTCCATGAGCTGATCCAACTGACTGGCAGGGACGCTGGGTGAGTTGTACAGCTGCTGGTAAAACTGCAGACATTTAGTAGACATAATTACCGAGTGGAATCCAAATACTGTGTGATGTTCCACATTTTGCGCTCACACTGAAGCGCATACGCGCACACAGATACACACACACGCACACACACCACACGTCGCAGTAGCGAAGGCAATTCCAACATGCTGCTGTGTATACATAGACGCAAGAGGAGCTGGCTCTTTCCTTCAGTCATACGTGGCGCAGACAATGAAAGCCTTGTGTATCACACACAGCATTATCATACGAGTCTGGCCAAACCTACACATATAGGCACACACGTCAGCAGCACGCACAAACATACACGCTCCTACATGCAAGCACAAGCATGACCGGCAAAGCGACGCCATGCAGTTCAAGTGTGCAAGATTGAGCACGGACAGCACCAGCATACCAACAGCCAGCAGCAAAGGCTTCAGCAGACTACCTAGCTTCTTAATAGACAACTCGATTTGTCTTTTGGGACAAGGTTCCAAGCATGCTTGTGAGCAGCTCAAGTCATCATGTACCCTAACCCCTGCATGTACCAGGCTTCTTTTTTGACCACCCAGAAGCTTGCGTTAGTTATTACAACTTAGCTCGTTAACCTGACCCAATCAAAACGGCTCATCAAACACCTCTGAAGCGGCCACGGACAATGGCTTCTGGCACGCCACCGGTTTCACGTTCTTTCTGGCTCCAAGCAAGCCAGCAAGGCCACCGCGTCTGGGGAAGGCAGGCTGCTTAGCACCTGCGTGTGTATGTGTGAGTGCAAGCATTTGTGCGTGTGCGCACGTCTGTGTATGAATGTCTATGTGTGCCTGCACATGCGCTTTGCGTGTTCGTGCTGCGCATGTGTATGCAGCAAGCATGTATGTACGTGCATGCGCTCATGTGCACAAATAGCGTGGTTATGCATGCGTCATTGCATGACTCACTGCACACCTGCCCCTGTTGCAGAAGCTGCCCCTGTTGGTGGCGGTGCTGCTCTTCCTCTTGCAGGCTCTTGCCGTTGTTGTTGTTGAGCTGCGAGCTGCTTGCCTGCCTGCTCTGCTGCCGCCCCTGCGGCCCCTTTTGCGCCACCTGCCTTGACCCCCCCCCCCTTACGCCCTTCTGACAACCCCCCTTGTTTGCTAACTCCCTTGACCCCCTCCTCAGACGGCACTACACGAGCTTTCTTGCCTGCAGGAGCACCTCCCTGCCCTTCCCCTTCTCCCTTCCCCCTCTCCACAACCTTCTTTTTCTTCTTCCCCTCCTCCACATCGCCCTCCCTCCCCCGCTTCACCCCACCGCCTTCCGTGCCCATCAACGTCTTCACGGCGCCCCCCCCATCTTGCCTGCCATTGCCAGCCTGAGCTAGTACTGCTACAGAGGGTGGCGAACTGGAACCCGCTTTTGCTGGCTGCTTTCCCACTTGCACGATGCTCTTCCCTGCCACTGCCTGAGGGCCTCCTCCCTTGACCAAGGTTTGGCTCTGATCTTTCTGCTGTCCCTGTGTACCCAAATGTGTGTGTATTTGTGCAGGTGAGAGTGTGTATATGTGAATTGACAACCTGTGTGCGTGCGCGTGTGCGTGTGTGTGAATGCGTGCTTGGACGTAGAGATGAGCTATTTTTAGTTCACAGGTGTGTGCAAGTTGTTGTGCACGCGTGCATGAGCCTTCATCATTTGTATGTGCACAAATGCATGCTGCATCAGCAGCAGGAGCGCGTTCATTTTGGGGAGCACACATAAACAGGTATCCAAAGTAGAGCGCAGCCAAAGGTGTTCATGACACACCTTCTGCTGCTGCGTCTGCTCCCTCTGCTCCTGCTCCTCCTTCTGCTTCCCCTGTGCCAGCCGCTCCTTTTTGCTCAACGTCGGCAGGCTGTGAGTGTGCGTGCATGAGTGTGCACGTGTATGTAGGTGCACGTGTATTTGTATGCGAGTGTTTGCGTGTATGTGCGTTTAGGTGTGCGTGCACGTGCGTACGCATGTATGTGTGCGTGCATGTTTGCAAACATTTCGAATGTGTGTGCCAGTATGATGTGTGAGCATACGTGTGCGTTGTTGCTAGCATACATTTTACTCACCTCACCACCTTGGACCGCTCCAGCTTCACTCCCCCATTTCTGTTTATCCCCGCATACTGGCTCGGGCCCCCCCCTTCCTTGCACGGCCTACCCTGCCCTTTCTTCACCTGCTCACCAGCACCAGCAGCAATGCTTGCACCAACACCGGCACCACCCAACGGCCCCACTGCCTTTTTCCCGCTGCCCAGAGCCCCTCCAGCGGGCTTTCCACTCTGAGCCACCAAGACAGGAGGGGGAGCCTTTTTGCTCTGCTTCCCCTGCACCCCGCCCACAGCGCCAACACGCAGCTTCTGGGGCGAAAGATCCACTTTCAGGATAGACCTGGGCCGTTCCTTCTCGCCCCCGCTGCTGTACCTGCTGCTGTTTGTGCTCTCTGCTTCCTCCTCCTCCTCTTCCTTCTCCCCCCCCTTCCCTCCGTCACTGCTGCTGTCATCACTGCTACCCACAACGATGATCTCTTTCCGCTTTTCCTGAGCCTGCTGCTCCTGCCGCCGCTGCCGCTCCTCCCGCTCTCTCTGCTCCCTTTTTTGCCGCTGCAACTGCTCCATCTCCACCTGTCGCTGCTGCTTATCCTCACGCCACTGCTGCAGCTTCAAGACTTCTTGCTCCCTCTGCTTCTGCTCCCGCTCCCGCTCCCACTGCCGCCGCCGCTGCCGCTGCAACTCCTTCTCCTCCTGTTGCTGCAAGGCAAGCACTCTCAGCTCCAGCTCTCTTTGCTCCTGCTCCAGTTGCTGCTGCAGCTCCTCCTCTCGTTGCTGCTGCTGCCGCTGCTGCTGCTGCTGCTGAGACAGCTCTTCTTCTCGCCTTTGCTGCTGCTCCAACTGAGACAGCTTTTCTTGATCTTGCCTCAGTTCCTGTTCCCCGCGCTCCTGCTCCAGCTGCTGCTGTTGCTGCTGCCCCTCTTCCAATTTTTGACGCAGCTGCTGCTGCTGCTCTTCAAAACCTTCCAAAAGATCAGCATCCCCCTCCAGCAGGTCAGCATCCCCCTCGCCACTCAGCACAGGCAAGCCCATGTCTGTGTACACGTCGGGCTGCTGCAGCATGAAATCTTCCGAAGCCAGGGGGTTTTCTGCAGCGATGGAGACAGTGATGATTAGGTGAGATCATTGACATTCGGGGGGTTACACTGTGACACACCATAAAATTAGGAACAAGGGTCAAGTGCGCCTAAGTTTATGTATGTATGTGTATGTGTGTGTATGTGTATGTGTGTGTGTTTGTGTGTGTGTGTGTGTGTGTGAGTGCATGCATGCACTGAGCCGTGCAGATTAAGTACTTTAGTTAAGCGGTCGTTGGTGTAAACACGACAATTTGCAGCGAGGGCCCTCATTTTCAAACGTCGTGGTAAAGGCAGGCAGAAGAGGAGGACAAGGACGAGGGCGTGCTGAGGCTACCAGGAAAAACACACAATCACAAGACACTTCAACAAAACACACATACACACACACGCCAACAAAAACACCTGCGGCTTGCAAATCCAGGTCTGTCTGTAATGGCGCCGCCTCTGGCTTTTCTATGGGGGGTGTAGCTACTGCAGTCGGTGGTGGTGCTGCTGATGCAGTGTCGGCATGAAGGAGCTGGTGCTTGGCCTTGTGCTCTGCCGCACCTTGCCAGCCGCCTGGGAAGCCTATAAAGATGGCATTGTTGTGTGTGTAAGTGTATTTGTCTACACACGTTTGTGCATATGCTTTGATGAACACACAAATATTGATCGCAGGTTGAAGGCTGCCAGCAAGGTAGGAGGTTAATGGCCCAGCGAATGAAAAACACGTCTGGGTGTCTTGCAGAAAACAACACGCACTCAAGGGTCACGTAGTGGTGTTGGTCATAAGTAGGGTCGACCAAAACCGTACACATACGGATGTATACACTGTATAATTAATAATTTCCAAGCCAAAAATACCGTACGTGCACTGTATATAAATGGTTCTGGCCAACCCTAGCCATAAGCACAGCTGTAAGTGGAGGGGGCTCTGACGTACGTCATCCTCATGCAGTGCAACGTGTGGCCAGCCGTGCAAGAAGCCGTACACTTTGGACAGCTGACGGATAAGCGGAAAAAGCGCCAATGTAAGTAGAAATTTCCGTTGTTATTGTTGTGTTGCTAAATTTGTTGCTGCACCCCTTGAAAAGGAAACTGCAGGCATCAACTCACACTTTCCACATATACTTTGAAAAGAAGTGACTTGATTACTGCGTGCGTAAACATCCTCCACCAAAACTGTGCGTCCCCTTCACCATAATCCCGTTGTTTCAAGGAATAAACGGTACGAGTATAATCGTGAAATCAAACTGCCAAGGGCAAGCCATGAACGTCCATACCTAGAAACAAGTAGGGAGCTGCGTGTTCAAATGGACAAGACCCTAACCAGGGATGCGCCACCAGCGTGTCTAGTTTCACCAGCCCTCGCCACCAGAGCGCGTGCACTTCAGCCACTCCCACAGGTCCCTGCATCACAGGATGGCAGGTGCTGGTGTTGTGTTTGACACTGTGTGGGTTGGCTCTGGCTCTTGCAGGGTAC
>Ga0307942_1003291_pt1 | contig 13092 bp, 13 predicted proteins | sample OrgLakmetagen175_FD_201846 | JGI IMG/M metagenome (GOLD analysis project Ga0307942, IMG submission 201846) | Saline water microbial communities from Organic Lake, Antarctica - #175 | ecosystem: Environmental > Aquatic > Non-marine Saline and Alkaline > Saline | place: Antarctica: Organic Lake...
GTGAGTGTGTGTGTGTGTGTGTGTGTGTGTGTGTGTGTGTGTGTGTGTGTGTGTGTGTGTGTGTGTGTGTGTGTGTGTGTGTGTGTGTGTGTGTGTGTGTGTGGGCGTGGGCGTGGGTTTAGGTGTGCGTGTGAGTGTTTGTGCTCATGCGTCTTATTCCTGTGTCTCATTTCCTCTGCACTCATATCGCAGGACCGCTTGGATGCTGTGGAGATGCTGGTCAACTCCCCTGATCTGTGTAAGCTGCTCAGAGATCAGTTGAAGCAGGTGTGTGAGGATGTGTGTGTATGTGTGTGTGTGTGTGTGTGTGTGGATGTGTGTGTGAAGCAGGTGTGTGAGGATGTGTGTGTATGTGTTTGTGTGGTATTGCATGGTACATGAAACATGATGTCTGTTAACCTTGGATGTAGTGCATGGTGCATGGTGTGTGTGGCATTTGCGCAATCTGAACATTGTTTTCCTTCTGCTGGTTTTGAAGCGCTGTGAGAGCGATAGCTGCAGGAAGGGCCGCCACACTCCCACTAATGACGTAACCCATTTACGTGTGCCTCATTATCCCCCCCTCTTGCCTGCCTCCTATCTTTAGGGTTACCCAGAACCATATGTATATACGGTGGTTATACAGTATTGTTTTGGCAGGTAAACCAACAAATAAACGTTCATACACGGTGTATATATACGGTTCTGGCCAACCCTACCTGTTTGTGGCACTGCTCTAGGTCGCTGACCTGCCCAAGCTGCTGCATCGGCTGCAACAAGTGCAGATGCGTCCAGATGCCCATGCCTTCCAGCACCTACAGCACAGCCTACTGCAGATGCTGCAGCTGAAGGACATATTCCTGCAGGTACTTCATGTTGTGTATTTTGCTCAGTGCGCGCTTTATTTGCTCCTGAAAGTCGTTGTGTGGGTGCACATGTGTGTGCTGTCCTTATTGCCTGTCATGCCTAATCATGTGGTCATCTTTAGCTCGCCTTACCTCATTATAATATTCATGGCCACCCGACCACTAACACACGTCCCACCAGACTAAAAAAGAAGATGCAATGCCCCTGCAGCTGCTAGGAGGCGCAGCAGATCACCCTCAGTAAATGAGCAAGACTTGCTTCCAAAATGAGAATAGTCGCATTGAATGAGTAAGAATGTAAGAGACTAAGAAGGCGATGCAATGCCCCTGCAGCTGCTAGGAGGCGCAGCAAATGACCCTGATCAGCAAGACGGCTCTGCTCCCACTTGGGCCACGGCTTCAATTTCACACAAGGTGAGAGTAGATCTGAGTGTATGTGTGTGAATGTGTTTGTGATCCATACATGTGCGTTGTTCTCAATTTCACACAATGTGTGTGAGCAGATCTGAGTGTATTTGTGTGAATGTGTTTGTGATCCATACGTGTGCGTTGTTCTCAATTTCACACAAGGTGTGAGAGCAGATCTGAGTGTATGTGTGAATGTATTTGTGATCCATACGTGTGCGTTGTTCTCAATTTCACACAAGGTGTGAGAGCAGATCTGAGTGTATGCGTGTGATTTTGTTTGTGATCCATACGTGTGCGTTGTTCATGCTGGAGATGCACAATGCTTGGCTCATGCGTGGAATGCAGCTTTGTTATTTAACGGTGGTAAGCAGTTTCAAGTGTGTAATGTACATATTATTTGTGCATGTTTGTGGGTGAGGTATATGGGGTTGTATTTGTGCCCAGCTTTTGCATGTGAGCATTTTTGCACACAACCGTTTTGGTGTGTGTGTGTGTGTGTGTGTGTGTGTTCAAATCATGCCATGCTCTGTGCAGGGATTAGAAAGGCGTGCAAGCCTGCTGAAACATACTTGGTAAAAATATTTGGAAGCCTTTGTTTGATAAGTTTTGCATGTGGGTCTCTTCACAAAGATTGGTGCTCGGTATAGATGTTCAGGGATTTCCGTTCCTTAAACGAACGCTTCAAAGCAGTGTTTCCAATGTGTCTATACGTATTCAGTGTGGTTGTCAGTCATTACACTAGAACAGACTGCAAAGCATGCTCTTTGGGACGGTATGAAGTTTTGCAGTGGAATTGCAGCTGTCTTTATCATAACCATTTTACTCAGACTCTTGGGTTTGTATTTCAATGCAAACTACGGCATTAGATTCCTTGTCTTAACAAAAAGCCTTGAGAACAGACAATACTGACCATACAAGAGACATTGTGCAGGCATTGAAATTATGCAGGCACTTAACCATTGAAAATTAGCATGCACTGAAACCACTACAATATCCAACATGAGTTATATCGCAGTCTTCACATGGCTACAATATCATGCACTGAAACCACTACAATATCCACCATGACAGTTATATCGCAGTCATCATATTGCCGCAATATCATGCACCGAAACCACTACAATATCCACCATGAGTTATATCGCAATCATCATATGACAATTATATCGCAGACAACGTTGCTCAACACCTGAAATTCCTCGGTCCGCAGGTCCTTATTCATATTGACAATGAGCTGAGGTTGCTTAGCCTACAGCACAACATACCTGATATTCCTAACGTTAGGAAGCTTGTTGGCAGTAAACTATGACAGGGCTAATTAACACAGGGCTTGTTAACCATGATTGATTGGACAACGGCTGTTTATTCCCTTGCAACCTTTGCACTGCTTTCTCACAATGCAGCCCAAACATCCTGATCGGTCTGTAGGTCCTCACTCGTATTAATCTCATCCTGATCGGTCTCATCTTCATCGTTCTCATCCTGATCGGTCTGTAGGTCCTCATTTATATCAATCTCACATTGCAAACAGAACATCCTGAACGGTCTGTAAGTCCTCACTTATATCAATCTCTTCCTGACCCGTCTCATCCTCATCGGTCTCATCCTGATCGGTCTGTAGGTCCTTACTAATACCAATCTCACAATCCAGCCCAAACATCCTGATCGGTCTATAGGTCCTCACTTATATCAATCTTACAATGCAACCAGAACACCCCAATCGGTCTGTAGGTCCTCACTTATATCTCATCCTGATCGGTCTCATCCTCATCCGTCTCATCCTGATTGGTCTGTAGGTCCTCACTTATATCAACCTCACAATGCAGCCCAAACTTCTTAATCGGTCTGTAGGTCCTCACTTGTGTCAATCTCACAATGCAGCCCAAACATCCTGATCGGTCTGTAGGTCCTCACTTATATCAATCTCACAATGCAGCCCAAACATCTTAATCGGTCTGCAGGTCCTCACTTATACTTTTAATCTCGCAATGCAAACAGAACATCTTAATCGGTCTGCAGGTCCTCACTTATATCAATCTCACAATGCAAACAGAACATCTTAATCGGTCTGTAGGTCCTCACTTATATCAATGACGAATTGAGCTTTGCCTACAACATCATCTCCAACGTGGTCGACTATGACCAAGTGGACGAAGGCATGCTTGTGGCCCAGGGAGTGTGTGAAGAGCTGGATGAAATGAAGGTCACCTACCAGGCAAGTCACCGCGTGTGGTTGGTTAGACCAATCAAATATAGGCAGAGCTGGATCGAATTTAGCAAGGTCGCCTTCTGTTCTATTTCGTTTGCATCGTGAGATGGCGGTGGATTGTTTACAAGGACTCATTACAACTGCTAAGAAACTAGGTCCTCACAACTTCTCAGATTAGAAGGGAAAAAGGCAGAAATGTAAACTCAAGCTAAGAAGGAATAGCAGTTGAGAGGGCCGAGTAAATAAAAAGACGAAACTTGAGAGGAACACAGATTAGAAGCAAGAGTGATATCAGAGATATCAGTCATATCACTTTGCTTCACTTCAAGAACTGGAGTTCAAGTGTTAGACACTGAACTCAGTAGATCTACAGCAGGCAGGCGTGTGAAAAATGCAGGAATGCAACATCGCTCTTTTTCATTTCTACGAGGGCCTTGATCGATCTTTTTCATTTTTACGAGGACCTTGACTCTTCATGTAGTATTGTGACATTGCTCTTTTTCTTTGGTGTTGGGGCCTTGACATTTCCTAAAGAGTAAATTGTGTAGCAGCATTGCTCTTTTTTTTGTACGAGGGCCTCGACTTCTGAATAAGAGTCAAACTATCTCACCACATTTCAGTCACATCTCAGTCATCATTTCCTTATGTTGTTGGCGTCTGAATACTATCCCCTCAACCTGTTAACACAGGCTCTCTCATAGTTTCTCATCCTGCCAACACAGGGAGGGGTTCCCAAACCCCCTCACACTGCCAACTCACACTGCCAACTCAGGGGCTTTTGTAATTTGTTTCACTCTGTCTACGTATCTGTACATCGCCCTCTTACGCTGCCAACTCAGGGGCTTTTGTAACTTGTTTCCCTCTGCCTACGTACCTTTACGTCTCCCTCTTATGCTGCCAACACAGGGGCTCCCAGACTTCCTTACTGCAGTCGTGGAGGCAGAGCTTGCGCGCGTGCCCCCGAGTGTCTCAAGGCGCAATATCGATGCAGACGGCCTGTGGTCCTTGGTCTACCTGCCACAGGCAAGCACTTAATTTCGAGTGGATAAACAATAGTCGTTCTCATCAAGAAATTTAGGTGCAAGTGAACTTTTGCAGGGGAACATCTTCTTTCGAAATAAAAGACGGAAAAGCATGCAATGTTGGTCACTTTGAATCATCATACTTGAATCATCCAAGTTAGAAAACAGCTACTCTTCCCTGAAATGCACGAGACCATATACACTCAAATCTGCTAGAACAAATTGTATCTATGATTCAAGCTTCACCAGAACCTATCTGCTTCTATAAAGTGAAAGCCCTTAGTGGCATTGCCGGAAATGAATGTGCAGATGCAATTGCCAAACACTCTGCCTTACATGACGGAGGTCATGACATGCACTTTCAGCCACCAGCTCCAGACGGTAATGCATACACACACCTTTACTGGCTTGCGGCTAAAGACACCGATGAGATTTCAGCGGAGAAGGGACAACTACACCTAGGCTTCGTGCACTCTCTGATTAAAAGGCCAAGCTGAAAACAGAAATGTGCAAATCACACAGACTGGGGAGTGCCAAAACAGACACAGGGTATTACAACCAGGGCTGTTGCAGTACGGTGTACGGTAATACGGTACGGTACAGTAAGAACAGTTTACCATATTTTCGATAAAATTGGCACCGTATATACGGTAAGGTACGATACGGTGTACGGTACGGTCCATTTTTTCGCGGGCTAATATTTCTTACACTGCGCTTATGTTCACATGACTGAGAACGAGGCTCTTAGTTAAGTCTACATGTTCTCTCCCTTTGTGGTGAGTTAAGTGCATCAGCTCGGGGGAAGGGCCCAGCAGGAGCTTGCATGGAAACTCAAAGTCGGACACAATACCTGATTCCTAGTTAATATTTTGTGTTTTATTCATATATACTTGTTGCAAATGGAAAAGAAAAAGTTTTGGGCCGGAATTGGAGCCAAACGGCCTATTTGCGGTCAAAATGTACTGTACGGTGGGACCAAACTGTACGGTTTGGCACCATGCTTTTGCTCATACCGTATTATACGGTAAAAGCTACGATACGGCGTATACCGTACCGTATATACGGCGTCATTTTGGAAATACGGCGTAGTGCAACAGACATACTGGAAGTACCTAGGATCTTTGGTCAATAAACAAGTCACAAATGCTTTTTGGAACAATAGTAATCTCAAATTCTTCAAAGAGCGTAATGTAGGTACCGCACAGGTACAATTTTAATCGAAAACACGGCTTCTCTCCCAATGCAAACTGCCCCATCTGCCCTTGCACTGAGTGCGCTTCACGTACTCTCAGGCTGCCAACACACTAAAATGAGGAACCATGATTATAAAACGCCATAATACGGCAAGTGTGTTGATTGTCCAAGCCCTGCAAAAGGAAGCATGCGGTGCCAACCAAATTGCCTACACTGATGTAGGCAGCGCTGATAAACTATCAAAGCAAGGCCTAGATCTGAGAAACACTGCCAACGAAACACTGCCCTCTTGGTTGCTATTAAAACTAACAGCACATGCTTTAAAAGCCTCTTCTCGTCCTTACGCCATTCTATTTTTACCTAGCACTGTGTGCTCCTATCGCGTAACCACCCGCAACCCAAACTTTCAACAGCTTGCTAAAGACAAGAAATTAAATCCAAACCAGTGGGAGGTTCACCTGATTGAGTTTAAATTCTGTGAAGACACTAGGCCTGATCCCCAACTCCAAAAAGCAAAAGCACAGCACAGCATGCTTATGCCTAAATAGACAAGGATATAGGGAAGTCAAGCTTCACGTGATCCTCGTTGGAGCTATGGGGACTATCTACAAAGACTATACAGACAAACCTCTGGCAGACCTTAATCTGGATTACCATAAGATTAAAAAATTGACACACAAACTGAATGAACACTCCATCAGACATGCATCTGCACTCATAAAAACAAGGTATGCACTGCAATATAACACAAGCAACAACAGTCAAGGATTGGGTCCGGGTGCTACGGCACACAACCCCCCTGACCCACGTTGATTTCTTCTTAATTGTTTGCGCGGTGGGGGGGGTTACCTGGTGCGGGCTCCTAAGTAACCTCCTCCCTTAATCATGCTGGCTGTGTCATCACTACCAGCGGAGTCTTTTCTTTTCTTTTCTTTTCGTTATCATCATACTGTTAAAATGTACGTGTCCAGTGCTCCAACGTATGAATGCTTCCACCTGGCAGATCACACACTGAAGTGTACGCTGCGTGTTACTCTCTTTGCAAGCCTCACTGTTTATCCTAAAGTGCAAATCGTTTTGTTTGCATTTGATTGCCCTAGTTGCTCTCTTTGCGATCTCTGCTAAGCAAGCCTCCACTTATAATTGTGACCATATACAAACAGGCCATTTTGCTTGCACTCAATTACCCTAATTGCCTTCTTCACCTAGCTTTTGCGTTTCGTGTGTGTGTGTGTGTGTGTGTGTGTGTGTGTGTGTGCTGCAGGCTGGCTATGCGGTGCAGATCATTGGTAAAATGTTGACTGCACCGTTACTTGTTTTGGCTGTACCTAATAACCCTTGACATTACTCGCACAATTCATGTGTGTGTATATGTGTGTGTGCTGCAGGTTGGCTATGTGATGCAGATCACCGGAAGGCCACTTTCAGGTACATGTTTGGGTTTGAGCGACACATTTTATCTACCTAGGTTTTGCTTTTCGTGTGTGTGTGTGTGTGTGTGTGTGTGTGTTGCAGGTTGGCTATGTGATGCAGATCACTGGCAGGCCACTGTTTGGTATATGTGCGAGTACAAGTATGAATGTCTGTTTGTGTGGGTATGTTCATGTGGGTACACAGACATGCAGGTGATCTGTTCTTTGTGTGTAAACATGCACGTGCTGGCAAACCTGTATATGCGTGGTAAATATGTAGAAGCCAGCGTCTTGCCCAAGACAAGAAATTCTTGCATTATGCCAAAATCTGCCTTCATCCTTTTTCACGTGCATTGTTCCGTACGCAAGCGCTATGTGTGCTGATACATGCGGGACTATGTGTGCTGATACATGCGGGACTATGTGTGCTGATACATGCGGGACTATGTGTGTTGATACATGCGGGACTATGTGTGCTGATACATGCAGGACTATGTGTGCTGATACATGCGGGACTATGTGTGCTGATACATGCGGGGCTATGTGTGCTGATACATGCGGGGCTATGTGTGCTGATACATGCGGGGCTATGTGTGCTGATACATGCGGGACTATGTGTGCTGATACATGCGGGACTATGTGTGCTGATACATGCGGGACTATGTGTGCTGATACATGCGGGACTTTTTGTGGGGCTTTGGGGAGTGTGAGCATCAAGTCATTTTCTTTCCCTAATGCACACTAATACTTTTTCCCCCTAATGCACGCTGATCTTTTTTTCTTTCCCTGATGCCCGCTGATCTGATACAACATCCTTCCCTATTCCATGCCATAGTAGTTATATGGATGGCATAAAATTATTAACATCTTGTGTTCACCTAATGCACGGTCATGCACGCTAACCAACGTGGACTTCTGTGCTCACTGTTTTAGGCGAGCTTTTGGAATGTCTGCCAGACTACAAAAGGGCTTTTGAAGGTCACTGTGAGGATGGGTACGCGGTAAGGATATTTGCTTACATGGAGGCTGCAATTTGATGCTTAGGGGAAAGGAATGAAATCTTTCGAGGACAGGAATGAGATCGTTTGAGAAAAGGAGACACCCAACGTTTTTTATTGGCGAAATTAGGGGGCAGTGCTTGTGTTATGTTGTGTCAGTTTATTCACAGAAAAAGTATTAACTGGAACTGGAACAAACTCAATGCTAGACTGCCTGATTCCGTTGTCATGTTGTCACAACAAGGATGGTCACCGTGTTTAAATGTATGGCAAAGGTGCATGGTAAAATATGTGCACCTTTACTCCACTCGCACCCGTGTAACTTTCATACAAGCCAATGGACTGACTTTTATCCTGATTTCTTTCTTTTGGACGATGTGGGGAGTGGACCTTACCACATATCGTCCAAACCAAGTGCCTGCATAGCTCTTCAAAAAGATTCCAATAGTTGCTGCCAGGCAAGCGCTTGCTCTCCTCATACACATAGTTGCTCATACACATAGTTGCTGCCAGGCAAGCGCTTGCTCTCCTCATACACATAGTTGCTCATACACAAAGTTGCTGCCAAGCGCTTGCTCTCCTCATACACATAGTTGCTCATACACATAGTTGCTCATACACGTAGTTGCTGCCAGGCAAGCGCTTGCTCTCCTCATAAACATAGTTGCTCATACACAAAGTTGCTGCCAAGCGCTTGCTCTCCTCATACACATAGTTGCTCATACACTTAGTTGCTCATACACGTAGTTGCTGCCAGGCAAGCGCTTGCTCTCCTCATACACATAATTGCTCATACACATAGTTGCTCATACACATAGTTGCTGCCAAGCGCTTGCTCTCCTCATACACATTCAACGTTATGCCCACAGTTCCGCACACTGTCCATGCGGTACTTGAGAAATGAAAATAAAAACTACGCAGGCAGCAAAACACTCCCTGCATCAATTAAGAAAAAGGAGACACATTGGCCCGATGTGCCGTGAGCCTCCCCCACCAATCTTTGCGGTACTTTAAGTGACCTGATGTCGTGTGCTGATTAAAGTTACTCTAATTGTTGCTCCACCCTCAGTTTTACTACCACATATATAATGTTGTCCATCCTCCTGGTTTTCTTCTGCGTCTTCTGTCCTGCGCTCCCTCAACTCTGTACTCTACTTGGGTCCTTTTCTTTTTCCTGGTTTCCTTTCCCTGGTTCTGGGTCTCCTTGAGCAGCTTCCTCTTGCTTTCTCCTCTGCTTGAGCCCTCCCTCCTCTTTTTTTTTGTTGTCTGTCAGGTCCCTGCTGGGGGCCGTAGCTGTAACACCACCAAAAGGGGTGTTAATCATCGTAATTTTATGATCAAACTCATTCTAATCGTTGCTGCACCCTCGGTTCTACTACGACATAGACAGTGTGATGTTATTTGTCGTGATTTTCATATCAATCTCACTCTAGTTTTCTGATCAAACTCACTCTAATTGTTGCTGCGCCCTCAGTTCTACTACCACACAGACAGTGCGCATGATCTGAGCAAGCGGTACGGTGACATGCTATACAAGGTTCAGGACTTGGAGGTGAGTGAGACAATGATTGCATTGGTTTGGGTGTAAGCATGCAGGAAACCATGTTTTGTATCAGAATCAATCCCCATAGCCGTCAAACATTGCATTGGTTTGGGTGTAAGCATGCAGGAAACCATGTTTTATATCAAGATCAATCCCCATAGCCGTCAAACCACCGTGGCCAGTATTTCCTGCAAAGTGTTTCTACCATTCTCAAGACCCTAGATATGGCCGTATGCCGGATTCAATTTGGCCATACTTTACTGATTGGGTTAACCTCACATTCCAAAGGGAATGATGCCAGGGAATGCCGGACGAATGACTTCAGCCCTGAGTAGAGAAGAAATGATTTCTACGCTGGTTGTGATAAAACACCCAGCATGATTATAAAGAACGCCAGTATCATTACAAAGAAAGTAAGCGTCATTTCCAAAAGCCCCTCACCGCCTCTTCCTTTCCGTGACAAGCAGCATCTCAGTGGAGAGTGGCATTCGCCGCCAGGTTCCACTCACTTTTGTGAGATACTTAGTCACAAATGTTTGAGGATTTCATCCACTCATGTGTCATACCTTATTTTGATGTTGATCCCGTGCACTGCTCAAGTTGACCTCCAGGACTCCAGACACAGCCTTTTGGCAGTGTGCTTGAAATGTTTTTATCGTTCGTGACGTGGATTTATGTGACCCTCTCCATGTGCACATGCTCATACACCTCTCACGTGTGTGTGCGTGTGTGTGTATGCACACGTGTGCAGACCACGTTGTGTGGGGAGCTTGTGCGGCGTTTGATGGTGTACGCCCCGACGATGCACCAAGCAGCTTCGGTGGTAGCGGAGGTGGACTGCCTGGTGTCGTTCGCCCTTGCTGCCCGTGAGCTGAACTATTGCAGGTGGTGATTGGAGAATGATGAATGATGCTAGTTCTCACTCGTTAGCAGTTATGTGTGGCAGTGAACGCCTACCCGTTGTTGCTTGCCCTTGCTGCCCGTGAGCTGATCCATTGCAGGTGGTGATTGGGGAATGATGCAAGGTCTCGCACGTTAGCAGTTATGTGTGGCAGTGAACGCCTACCCGTTGTTGCTTGCCCTTGCTGCCTGTGAGCTGATCTAATGCAGGCGGTGATTGGGGAATGATGCGAAGTCTCGCACGTTAGCAGTTATGTGTGGCAGTGAACGCCTACCCGTTGTTGCTTGCCCTTGCTCCCCGTGAGCTGATCTATTGCAGGTGGTGATTGGGGAATATTTAGGGTTGGCCATTGCAATACCGTATATATACACCTATACACCGTATATGACCGTATATGTGGTGACTTCCCTGCTAGAAGCATTGTAAATGCACCATTTTCATTTTCCAACAACTCATCGTCCACGCATGAATGTTTTGAACTTTGAACACTGCCCTCAAAATCAGACTTTTTCGGCTGCACGTGTATACTTTTGAATTTGATTTTGAACTCTCACAAGCACACACACACAAACACACACACACACACAAACACACACACACACACACACACACTCACACAAACACACACACAGGCCCATCCTGACAACAGACAACGTCCTTGACATTGTGAAAGGCCGTCACCCTCTGACAGAGCTGGCAGTCCAGGGCGGTCCGTTCATTCCAAACAACACATGCATGGAGCAGGACGGCAATCGGGTGCACGTCATTACTGGTAGGTAGGGTTGGCCAGAACCACATATATACGGTGATATACGTAATTTTTGGCAGGTACATCACAAGTATATGGTCATGTACGGTGTATTTGTACGGTTCTGGCCAACTCTACTGGTGGGTCTACTGGTAAAGGAGTTTTACTGTACTTTGGTACCGAAGGGGCTTTTCTTTCCTTGATCAATGTGGGAGTGGTTTTTCGCTGCCTGTGCAGTTTTCCTTGTTTTCTGGTGTCTGCTGAGGGAAAATGGGGGGGGCCTTCTGTGTTGGGTGTGCCTGGTGAGTCTGATAGCTGTGAGTACAATGAATCATATAACTACAATGAATCATATAAGTTCAAAAAATATGGAGTCTGATAGATGTGAGTGCAACAAATAATATAAGTACAATGAATCATACAAATCCAATAAAAATGCAGTCTGATAGTTGTGAGCGCAATGAATAATAAAAGTACAATGAATCATACAAATTCAATAAGATTGCAGTCTGATAGCTGTGAGTGCAACGGATAATATGAGTACAATGTATAACACAAGCTCAGCCTTTAAGCCAATTTGCTTGAGTTTAAACTCCTTCAAAGGAGGGTGTACTTCAAAATCAAATGCCAGGTTTGGCCTGAACGGTGTAAACAGAAGACAAGCGTCACACAGCAGGAAAGCTTTCATACTTTTGCACCAGTTCTACAATAATACAAAAGTTGATCGCTGAGGAATGCAATTGTTTGGCTTGATCTGCTCTAGATTGCATTTTCAATCTGGATGAGCATGCAGCCTGGCTTGTGCATGTGTTTGCTTTTTCATAATTGTGCTTGTGCGTGTGTGTGTGTGTGTGTGTGTGTGTGTGTGTGTGTGTGTGTGTGAATGTGTGTGTGCACGTTAAACATGTGCAATTCATCGTGCGTGTGTTTATGCAGGTCCCAATGCTTCCGGAAAGAGCTGCTATGCCAAGCAAGTGGCTGTTATTGCCTACATGAGCCACCTAGGGTAAGCTGTCATTACCATCATTGTTTTTTCATGCCTACATGAGCCACCTGGGGTAAGCTGCCATTATCATTATTGTTTTTCTTATTGCCTGCATGAGAGCCACCTGGGGTAAGCTGCCATTATCATCATTGTTTTTCTTATTTCCTACATGAGCCACCTGGGGTAAGCTGCCATTATCATCATTGTTTTTCTTATTTCCTACATGAGCCACCTGGGGTAAGCTGCCATTATCATTATTGTTTTTTCTATTGGCACCTAGCTTTCCTACCACCATCTGTCTAGGTTCTACCATCACTAGATGAAATATGCCGTTGCCTAGGCTGCTAGAGCGACCGGTTCACAATGCCTGTGTAACTCGCTCCAACAGTTTTTCTTTGTCACACGCGGTGGTCCTGCAAGAATGCCTGGGGGTTGAGCCCTTTGTGTCAAACTACTGTGTGCTTGTTAAATTGCGGTGCTTTTGCAAGAATGCTTAGGCTGTGTCCTCTGTGTCAAACCACTGTGCGCTTGTTAAATTGCGGTGCTCCTGCAAGAATGCTTGGGCTGCGCCCTTTGGGTCAAACCACTGTGTGCTTGTTAAGTTGCGGTGCTCCTGCAAGAATGCTTGGTTTGTGTCCTCTGTGTCAAACCACTGTGTGCTTGTTAAGTTGCGGTACTCCTGCAAGAATGCTTAGGCTGTGTCCTCTGTGTCAAACCACTGTGCGCTTGTTAAATTGCGGTGCTCCTGCAAGAATGCTTGGGCTGCGCCCTTTGGGTCAAACCACTGTGTGCTTGTTAAATTGCGGTGCTCCTGCAAGAATGCTTGG
>Ga0307942_1003292_pt1 | contig 13087 bp, 9 predicted proteins | sample OrgLakmetagen175_FD_201846 | JGI IMG/M metagenome (GOLD analysis project Ga0307942, IMG submission 201846) | Saline water microbial communities from Organic Lake, Antarctica - #175 | ecosystem: Environmental > Aquatic > Non-marine Saline and Alkaline > Saline | place: Antarctica: Organic Lake...
CCCGCCTCTTTGCCTCCCCCCCACAAATCAGCTCCCCCCTTCCCACCTACACCCATATCCAGACTCCCTACGAGCTCTCCGTCCTCCGATTCAAAAATCAGCATGCCCACATCACCCTTTTTCGGCTCACCCTCTTCCTCCACCTCCCGCGCGCCCTTCGCCCTCCTGCCCTCCTCTCTCCTTCCTTCTGCGTGCTTGCACACGCTGGCCCCGCCCCCAGCGGGCTTAGCCACCACACCCACGCGAGACTCCACATCTGCACCCACACACACAGGGCCGGCTGCATTGTCGGTGAGCTGCTCGCTAGGGGCAGCCGCATCCCTCCACACCTGCCACGCATCTGCAGAAGAAGACATGCTGGGTCGGCCAGACTCAAAGCTGCAGCGCAGCCGGACCACCTGCGTGTGTGTGAGTGTGTGTGTGTGTGTGTGTGTGTGTGTGTGTGTGCGTGTGTGTATGTGTGTGCGTGTGTGTGTGCGTGCGTGCGCGTGTGTGTGTATTGTGTGTGTGTGTCTGTGTGTGTGTCTGTGTGTGTGTTTGTGTACATACTGGCGGCGCACATACTTTGCCTTCACACTCATAAACACACAAAAGTACTGTATTGCCTTGACTACTTCCTGAAACACACACACACACACACACATACACACCAGCACCTGAGGGTTGTGAGCCTCATCTGTTCACTCCTACATGCTTATATATTGCGTGCTTCACCTGTTCACTCACACGCCTGAAGATTGTACACCTGATCTAGTCTCTCATATAACTTAAGTATGGCATGCCCTATCTAGTCACTCATATAACTAAAGTATGGCATACCTTATCTAGCCACTCATACATTTTAGGAAAGTTTTTATCTGCTAGCTCACACCCACACCTGAGGATTGTGTGCCTCCTCTGATCATTGACACACACATACACATACACACACCTGAGCATTGTGTGCCCAACTAAACAATTAATGATTGTAAGCCTCGCCTATTCACTCTCTCTCTCTCTCTCTCTCTCACACACACACACACACACACACATAAACACACATACACATACACGCACACACACGCACGCACCTGAGGGTCGTGTGCCCCCATCATCTCTGCCGCCTCCTCAGACGACATGACACGGCAAGCCCCTCTCTCCAAACTTCCCACCATACCCTCCTGCTCTTCCTCTCCTTTGTCCACTCCTGAAACAGCTGCAGCTGCTGCTCCACCCCTACCCCCCCTTCCACCACCATAAATACTTGATGTAGCAGCAGCAGCAGCAGCAGCAGCACCGGTGGCTTCTCCTAGTGGTTGAGCAACATCAACTACGTTCTCATCTTGGGTGGGATCTGAACAAGTCAGGAGGGCAGCTGATTCTCGCTCCTGCTGGGAAGCAAGATAACAGATAAGTATCAAGACTGTTTTGCATGCATGTTTGTGGGGGAAGCTGGTGTGTGTGCGTATGTGTGAGTGTGTGTGTGTGTGCGAGTGTGTGTGCATGTGTGTGTATGTGCGAGTGTGTGTGTGTCTGTGTGTGTGCGTGTGTGTATGTGTGTGCGTGTGTGTGCGTGTGTGTGTGTGCAAATGTCAAGAACGCCTGGCTGGGTTGTGTACTTTCTTTTAATGCAAATAAATTCCTTAATGCACACGAGTTTTAAGTAGCATCACATGCTCTCTTTGGTGGGGCTGAGGCTATAGTAATTTCCTCTCTCTCTTTCGTTTCCTGTTCAGTCTCCATTTCAGCATGACCTTGCCTGCTGATCCAAAACAGAACAACAGAACAGCTGTATTTTAGTGTGCCAACAAAACAGCTGTATTTTAGTGTGCCAACAAAACAACTGTATTTTAGTGTGCCAGTTTGAATCGGTAACAGGAGGTTGTGGTTAGGGGCTGTTAGGTGCTGGCAGCTACTTTTGAGTGAGCTCACGCAGCGGGACAATGCAATACAATTAAACACTCGATGCTTGTTTAAATCAGTCAGGGGCTGTTAGTTGCTGGCAGCTGCTTCTGAGTGAGCACACGCAGCAGGACAATGCGACAAAAATTCCACAAAATTAAATACTTGATGCTTGTCTAAACAGGTTAGGGGGCTGTTATGTGCTGGAAGCTGCTTCTGAGTGAGCTCACGCAGCAGGACAATGCAATAAAATCAAACACTTGATGCTTGTTCAATTCAGTCAGGGGCTGTTAGGTGCTGACAGTTGTATTTGAATGAGCTCACGCAGCGGTACGTACGTATTGTATATTGTATACATTGCGACAAAATCAAACACTGGATGCTTGTTTAGATCGGTGGGGGGCTGTTAGGTGCTGACATGAGTGAGCTACGCAGTGGTAAACTGTGACAAAATCTAACACTAGACTGTGGTAGGGGGCTGGTCGGTACTGGCACCAAAGTGCTGCTTCCCTTCATCACGCTTAATGTGTGAACAGTACCAGCCAAGCCCTTTTTCCTTGTTTTTATTTTCTAGGTAGGTGTCACTGCTGATCGGCATCCTCATGAGGAAGCGGAAGCATTTCCCAAGAGTCAAGCAGAAACAGGCAGAGGTGTGCACCTTTTCCAAACTGCATGCATGCAATCCTTAAGAGTATTTAGCAATACAACGCAGGTGCCGAAAACCACTCTCCACTTGGAAATCACCTCGGTTTATTAGGTTAACAAAAATTCCAAACCCTAAACCCTAAACCATAACCCTTGGGGTACTGTACACTCCTCTATCGAAGCCACAGGACAAAAAAAGAGAAAATCAGTAGTCATGGTGGGGGAGACTCACGGCACTTCGGGCCAATGTGTCTCCTTTTCCTTAATTGATGCAGGGAGTGTTTTTCTGCCTGCGTAGTTTTTCTTTCCTTTTCCTTCATGACGTGCGGCAAGACAAGGTAGGGGTAGGGGTTGGTGTTGATCCCCCACACGAGGGTGGCACCACTCACAAGTAGGGCTGGCTAGAACCGTATATGTACACCGTATATGACCGTATGTATGGTATTTTCCCTGCCAAAAACACCGTATATATACAGTATATACGTATGTATGTATGGTTTTGGCCAACCCTACTCACAAGCATTGTTGTGTGCGGTACATGTACCCAGTAAGACAGATAATTGACATCAAATTGATTTTTCACCCTTTTACAACGCAACAAGCGACACCACGCAGCAAGCAGCACCACTCACGAGCAACACTACTCACAGCAGCACCACTCACAAGCAGCACCACTCACAAGCAGCACCACTCACAGCAACACCACTCACAGCAACACCACTCACGAGCAACACTACTCACAGAAACACCACGCAGCAAGCATAACCACTCACAAGCAGCACCACTCACAGCAACACCACTCACAGCAACACCACGCAGCAAGCATAACCACTCACAAGCAGCACCACTCACAGCAACACCACTTACAAGCAACACCACTTACAGCAACACCACTCACAGCAACACCACTTACAAGCAACACCACTCACAGCAACACCGCTCACAAGCAACACCACTCACAAGCAACACCACTCACAAGCAGCACCACTCACAAGCAACACCACTCACAGCAACACCACTCACGAGCAACACCATCATAGCAACACTCACAGCAACACCACTCAAACCTCAATGCCACTCACGTGCCAACGGGACTGACCTTCTGTTTTCTTAGCCCTTGTAAAAAACATATCTGGAAACGACACCGGACTGGCTAGCCAGGCGCGCCGTGCGAAGCAGAGCACGTTTAAGAACTGCTCCACACATTTTACTATTCATTGTCTAGTGGTCTCAAGAGAAACTCACCGCGCAAGCAAATACGATACGGTACTGTAATTACAGTCAAAATTGCTCTAAGACCGTGTAGTCGCACCAGTCTGAAGCCAACACACACCTGCATGGGGGACGTGGGAAGGATGGGAAGAACGGCTCCAGTCAGGGCGGCCTCTTGTCCGTTGGTGGAGTCGTCGTTCCCTCTGTCGGGGCCTAGCAATGGCAGAATCGCCCCTGCGTGTGTGTGTGTGTGTGTGTGCGTGCGTGTGTGTGTGCATACATGTGTGTGCGCGTATGCTATTGTGGGGAGAGGGAGTGTACATATATTTATGAGTGGTGCATGTGCAAGGGTGCTGATGTGCTGATACTTAATTGTTTACGTCAGTGCTCAAGTATTTCCCTGTGCATTTGATATTGAGCGTCAAAGAGGCCTCTGTGGCAAGGGCGTGTCAAATACACACGTTCAGATCATTCAAGGAGGCCTTGGAACTGTGCAGTGCACGCAACACTTTCCGCCCCACAGGTCTGACTGCTCGCTCATGCACCTGCCCGCGTACAAGCATAAACGTCACGCATACCAGTTTTGTCAAAATGCCAGCATGATGTCCATGCCGGAGCTGCACTTCTAGCCAGCAGCAGTCAAAAGACCTGCACTACAGATGTGCCTATGCTACGTTTGGCGCAATCATGGAATGGCACGCAATCATGCCTCGTATTGACAATTTGTTGCGCTTGATCGCATGATTGGCACAATGAAGCGCAACAAATTGTCAATACTTATTCGGCACCTCAGTGCCTCCCAGCCTTGATTGATGTGGGGAGTGGTGTTTATTGATGCCTACGTTTTTCTATTTCTTGTTTGTTACCTGGCTGCTCCGCAAATCCCCGGAGAGATGTCTGGCTCTGCTGCCCCTGCTCCTGCTCCTGCTGCCCCTGCTTTTGCCGTTGCTGCTGCTGCCCCTGCTCCTGCTGCTGCTCCTGTTCCTGCAGCTGCTGCTGCTGCTGCTGCTGCATTGCAGTTGCATCGGGAAGGTAGCTGCTGTGAGAGATGATAGCTGTGGCAGCCTGACGAATCCTCGCGTCCAATGCAGAAAACAGCCTCGACCCACGCTTTGAGGGTTCACTTTGCGGCTGCAGTGCACCCAGCGAGTACTGCTGCTGCTGCTGCTGCCGCTGCCGCTGTTGCTGCTGCTGCTGCTGCTGCTGCTGCTGCTGCTGCTGCTGCTCAGAGCCTTGATTGTGTGACCCCAGCTGTCGTTGCTGCTGCTCCTGCTGCTGCTGCTGCTGTATGTTTTGCTGCGGTTGTGACAGCTGCCGCGTAGGAGTGGCTGCTGCTCCTGTGAGCCTGGAATGGCTGACAGCCTGCTCCTGCTGTGTCAGAGGCCGAAGAGCGGAGTGCTTCACCGGGGTAGTGGCGCCAGCTGTCCTCGCACACGTGGGAGGTGGGAAGGGGGTGCGGGTGGTGCAGACGGGAGTGGTGGAGGCGGTGGAGGCTGTGCTGGCAACGGAGCTGGCAACCTCCAGTGGGGGCATGCTGCGGTGGCTGGCGCAGCTGGAGAGAGCTCCCTGCTCTGACCTGGAGGACGCGTATGGCGTACAGTCGTTTTAAACTAGAATGTGCAAAGTGGGAGTACATCAGAGGTAGAACCTCCAGTTGGGGTATGCTGTGGTGGCTAGCACAGGTCGAGAGTACTGCCTGGTCTGACCTGGAGGACGTGTGTGGAGAACAGCGGTTTTAAATTTAAATGTGCAAAGTGGGAGTACATCAGAATTAGCTCCAGTGGGGGCATGCTGCAGTGGCTAGCACAGCTTGCGAGCGCTGCCTGCTCTGATTTGGAGGAGGTGCGTTGCGTACAGCGGCTTTAACAAAGGTGCCAGCAGCATTGAAAACGTGCAGTGATTAGTGCACGGATTTAAATTAGTCTGTTTATCAGCCATGGATTGATTGCAAACAAATCCAGGATCGTTGTAATTTTGTTATTTGGTTGGCCCAAACCATACATAATTACATAAATATACAATGTGTACGAGGTATTCTTAGCAGTTCAACTAGCATCCGGTCATATACAATGTGTATGTACTGTTCTGGCTATCATGATGTGTAAGATACTCTCAGTACGTCCTATTACCTAAAGCAGTATCACAAGTGCGAAATCTGGAGCTCCGACGAGCGTACCCCGGAGCTCTGTCTCTTGATTCTGTGCCGGCATGTTTGCCTGGCCTTCTGCAAAGTTTGCTCCAACTTCCGTTTCTTAACCACACACGTACACACAATACACTCAACACCACTGAGCAATTGCAAGGAGGCACTCTAGCATTGATCCCGGCATCGACCCCTGCCCCTTGCCTGCTATGAAAATGAACCGGTCAAATAATGTGATCTGGTACAGTCTGGTACAGTCTGGTACTGTCTGGTAGAATATTTGTTGGTGGCCTTCCGTACATAACCTTTAATGTGGCTTGCATGGCTATCTGCATCAAGCATGGCAAGCCCCAAAACAACACTTTCCTGACCCATTACACTAGTAATCTCCGCAATTGCTTTTTTTAAGGGTTGGCCAGAACCGTATATATACACCGTATATGACCGTATACTTGGTGATTTCCCTGCCAAAAATACCGTATATACACCGTATATATATGATACATGGTTCTGGCCAACCCTGCTTTTTTCAAACACCTGGGAGGTGATGCAGCGTCCCAATCAGATCTGAAGTCGTGCGTTTCCAGGGTCAGGCGCCGTCGCTCCTCCGTTTGTTGCTGCTGCTCTACCTGCAGGTACGTTTGGAACGTCACCTCTGTCGTCAGGCAGTCCTGTCCTCCCCACTGCTGCTGCTCCTGCTGCAGCTCTCCTCGCTCTCCTCGCTCCCGCGGTGCATCTCCGTGGGTCTGTTGTGTTTGCTGTGCGGCTGCGGTTGTTGTAGGTAAAATTGCTGCTGCTGTCGCTGCTGTTGCTGCTGTTGCTGCTGTTGCTGCTGCTCCTGCTCCTGCTGTTACTTCCATTGCTTCCAGTGAATGGCCAGCAAGAGGCTCAGCAAAAGGAGATGGTGAGCGCATAACAAAGGGACTTTCACTACTCACACTCGGGATTACACCCACGTTCGCACCACCGTTCGCACTTGCAGGAGTACGGAAGTCGTCGCCCATGTCTGATGGCCCCCCTGTTTGACTCTCACGCCAGATGCTTCCCCACGAAGGTTCCTCATCCAACGCTCCCCCACCCCCACCCTGCGTGCATGGTTACCAGCGTCGTATGGAGCAGGGGGAGGAACTGTGTTTGTGCGCTGTGTTGTATGAAGAGAGTACATGTATAGTGTACACAGATACAGACGTACACGCATACACACGTACACACGTACACACGTACACACGAACACACGTACACACGTACACACGTACACACGTACACACGTACACATGTACACATGTACACACGTACACACGTGATACAATGAGTGTGTGCTTTGGGTGCTGTGGTCCAATGGATTTGTTCAGAACAAGGCACAGGCCTTCAAACAAATATGGGCCTGCATGTGTATGTGCTTAAGCAGGCGTGTGTGTACACACGCTTGCACAGGCATATGAAAAAGCATTGCTATGTGTAGGACGGTAGGGTACAACGATGCCAGGTGTCGCTTTTAAGCAGATTCAAATATGGCAGAAGGCTGTATTAAATGAAACGCATAGAAGCACACGTGCCCTTACAACCGTGGACACGCTAAAACACACACGCCCTTACAACCGCAGATACGCAGAAGCACATGCGCCCACACAACCGCAAACACACAGAAGCACACGCACATCTACCACCGCAAACACGCCAAAGCATATACGCTCTTACAACCACAGATACGCAAAAGCACACTCACAGCAGCAGAGGAAGCCACACTGTCCGCGTCCCAAACGCTTTTGACACTGCTGCTGCTTCGCACAAACTGCCGCCCCAGCAAACCTGCGCTCAGCTGCGCAGTGGAATGAGGTGCAGATGATGACGGCAAACCAGGGGGAGGGTCAGGCATTTCTCCTGGGAGGAGAACCAGCCGCGGAGGGGTGAGGGTTGAGGAATGAGGGGGGGGGGCTGGTGTGATGGTGGGTACTGCTTGGACTGGCGGTGCTGTGCCTGTATGGGCTGCTGGAGCTTTTGGTGGGATGCGTGAGCATAACAGGAGGGCCTGCGTGTAGGTACACATGTGATCGCTTGTATAGGAACCAAAAGAAAATCAAATTGTAGTGATATCACAGCCAGCGGGACTACGGGAGGGGACTACATGGTGAGGTAGAAGAAATGCACGAGGGGAAGAGGGGAGAAATTCACAGAGGGGATTACGTGGTGAGCTAGACAAAATTCACAGAGGTTGAAGTAGGCCTGCGAGCAAGCACATGTGCTTGTGCGCGAGGACCCTGTGATGTACATAATATGAGGACGGAACGACTGAGAGTATCTAAGAGGGCGTGGTTGTGCACTTAATTAGGCAGAGTAGAAAAAGCCCGAGATTGAGCAGCTGCTGAACATTGTGTGGTTGAGTCTACCAGCGCTGCGTGCTGACTTATTTCAAGTATACAAGAGGATGTGAGTTGCAAACACAGGGACCTCATGATAATAAAATTGGGAGCTGCAGAGAGGACGCCAGCACAAGGGATGCTGCAGCTTGAACAGGTAATAGGTTTGTCACATGGAACGACATGATGAGAAGGGCTCTGTAAACAAAAGTAAAAGCTACGCAGCTACGCAGAAAAGAGTCGGCAAGCTTTCAGGCAGGCTCATTAAATCAGTGCTCAAACAACCCCACCAGTACACTGCGCTGTGGTGAGGCTTGCAGTGTGATCACACTCGTGGGCAGATGCAATCGAGCTGAAACTTTTGTCAATTGCAAGGATTTTGAGTCAAATAGCAAAGATTCATTTTCATCACACTCCTACTCAGGGGAATCTTAGTCCCAAATCTTGGAAAATAGGGCACTGTCTGACGAAGGGGGTATACAAAATGCCGGTGTATGCAGGGCCCCTCAGACACGCATACACAATCTGTTTTATTTTTTACAAGCAGGTTCTCACAAAGTCGTGTCTTTTACAAATAACAGGTTGATTGTTTAGATGACAGACTATGCAGATTCGTCTCTTTCAACTTTTCTTTCCTTCATCAATGCGGGGAGCGGTTTTCACTGCCTGCATGATGGCTGCATCGTTATTTTTTCCCTTTTCTTACAACACCCAACACCCCCTACCTTGACCTCAACAGTGCACCCTCCAGCCCGCCATTGAAGCTTGAGGGGGGTCGTGACCACATTGTTTGAGGTGGACGATGGGTCACCCTCCATTGCTGCTGCTGCTGATGCCACTGCTGGTGGTAGTGCATGCGCCGCCACGTTAACCAGAACTGGCTCACCAAAAGGAATCCATGAGCCAAGAAGTGTGCGCCTCTGCAGAAGTAGAGCGAAGGGCACCTCCTGCGTGCAGATGTGTCGGTTTTGCGGTTGGTCAGACATGCATGATGGGCGTGGGATCTTGGATGTAGTAATGTGCGTCCGCCGAGAAGGTTCTTATGAAATATCAAAAATGATGCTTTCGTTCAGTAATTACACAAAATATCCTGCTCTTCTGTATAAGAAGGAAGATGTGCCTCTGGCTTTGTTTCTGTTGCCCTATAAGTCCTCTATGTCATTAGGCTCGTTGAAGCCTACCTTTCTCGCCCATCCCCCGCGATTGTCTGACTGAAGGGTGATAGTGAACAGCAGCGCGTCGTGTGGAGGCGACCAGTGGGCTTCCTGGGCAGTCAAAGCCTCTTTAACGGACGATGTTGAGCGCAGAAGGGTTCGTGGGGGGGCTGTGCAGCGCAGTTGAAGATTTCTTAACTTCAGAAATAAAACAATCATGTACAGCAGTGAGCATGCGAACAACAAAGCTACCTTCACTTTCTCCGTGAGTAACGATAGGAGCGGCAGGGCCCTCAAGTCCTTCCTTTCCCTTGGCCAGCTTGACTCTAACCGTGGTGAAACCAGGAGGAATGCCATTAGCGCTGTCTAATTTGAGACGGAAAGTAAGCTTCTCCTTTTTGCCTGTGAACCAATTCATGACATATACTAATTAAAAATATAAAGTTCAATTAAAACCACGACTTGTTCGTTTGGTTAGAAAGCAAAGGAATGTTTACAGGTGTCATTATTTTTTCGCTTTTTCGGTGGGATATTTAATCAGCCATCCACCCATGCCTGATCCAGTACAGATTGACTTCGCAGTTTCTGACATGAGGCGGTATGGTGTGATCGTAGCTGTGCCTCTCTCATCCAAAATTTCATTTTCTTTTTAAAACACAAGATCTAATAATTGGTCGAATAATTTGAATTATTAGCCAGAGACACCTGTGTGCCCTCTTGTGTGCTGCGTCTCAATATACATCCATGCCTTCATAACTGCATTACAAATACTCAGTAGGGTCGTGCATTTACAAACAGTGTCTTCCATTTTGCGTCATCGTTCATCGGGCCCTCACCCTCCTTACTGCTCAGCGCAAAGGCCTTGTTCTCTGCTTGTGGGCACATCAGAGCCTGCACCACGGCCTCTGCAACACATAAAAAATACAGAAATCAGGGTGACGTTGAACAGCTTGAACAGGTAGCAGCAACAAAACGATGGCAGTTTGGCTTGTTGAGACAGATGCGTGAGTAAAGACTAAAGAAAATCTTCAGCTATCCACTTTTAGGTCCCGACACGGTGAAGTGGATGGGGAGATATGGCTGGTTAAAGCGGCTGGCACTGTATGGCCAGGAAAGGGGGGGGATGGGGTTGCATCGGAACGACCGCACACTCAGGGCACTTGAACCCTGTATGGGTGCTGTCCGTGAGGAAAGCATATTAAAATGCGTGTCTTGTGACCCGATTAGTATTTTCTCCATTTCTTTTGCAATGTCCTTGTTGTAAGGACTCCAAAATACAAGCAATGACTGGAATTTCAGCGGGTTATCTGTTATGAAGATTTAGCAGCAAAAAGTGGGGTCATACCACAGCAAATTGAGGATGTGCGGCCCAATCGCCTAGCTCCAAGATTACACCCACAGACAGATTCACAATATGTAGAGATTGGAGGTAGCCACTAGGGCGCACACGAGCCAAAGAGCATAGTACATGCCCAACTGGGGCCACTTGTCCCCCGCTTGTATATTGTATTGATAGTCGTGCCAGGCTTGGGTGTGAAGTTAGGTCGGTGATCTGATCCTGACGCTCAAGCAGGCAGTAATTTGTCCCAACATAAGACATGTCTAGGCTCATCAGCCTGTTCTGGGAGCAAACGCTCATCAGCCTGTTCTGGGAGCAAACACAGCAAGCAGCAGCAGCAACAAGATTGGCCCCTTGGACAAAGCAGTCTGCGAGACAAATTCAAGGCAGCAGAGAGTGAGAACCGTGCAACCTGAGATCCCAAAAACTTTCCCCATTCGCAAGAGGTCATAAACCGGCAGCCTAAGGGCATTTGTGACGTGTTTACTGCTCACAACAGCCACAGCAATCAGCAGTTTACAAAAAACTTAGAAAGAGCTTATACACTTGATGCTAACTCCAAGGGTAAGAGACAAAGAGCTTCATAAAAGGGAAGACATGGTCATCAATATTCATCAAATGGTGAGCACGAATCGAGGTATTGAATGGTGGTTATTTACACCTAGCACGACAAAAGAAGCAAAAAACTGACCGGCTGTGCTGACCCGTGAAGCCTCGCCCGCAAGGGAGTCCGAAAGTGAGAGCGTCACATCTTGCCTAGATCCAGCCGTAGCTTGCAAAATAGAGTTCAACTGCAAACAGGCAGATGATGAAAAAGGGGGGAATTAATAGGCTGAAAGTCATGTTGATCACAGATCACATCCAGCTTACTGCAATGATGCTGACGTGGAATATAACAGGATTGCTGCTGAACACTGAGCACAAGCTCAAGTCAGGCTGGTGAAGAGCATGTGTGTAAAAGGAAACATACAACGCTTTTCCATCACCATCCACAGGAAAATTATGAGGATTTGTGAAGAGACACACATGTACGGTGTCGAGACACACATGCACATGAGCGCCACCAAGAAAGGCACTCACGTCAAAGCTGGTATATGGCCCGTCAGTCAAGCGAGATGGTCTCACAACGGTCCATGGCAAGCTGCTCTGCTTCAACAGCACCTCAGCGTCCCTCTTGAACTTTAGCACACCTGATGTTTAAAAAAGGTATACACAATCAAAAAAATAACAGCAAGAGAGTGTGATTTGTATGGGTGCAGTGAGCCATGAGCTAGCAAAAGTTTATATAATAGGTGTGTACCTGTCACCCCCCACGGATTTTGTATATATGAGGCCGTCCTGGAAGCAACTCGCAGATCTTGAGTACGGCCCCCCTCCTCCTAAGGAGGAGAGGAGCCGCCCTCGAAGTCTAACGTAGACAAATTGATGAGTCAAAAAGCATCAGAGCAACGTTGCACTACCAAAACCTGCACAAGTTGACATGCCACAAAGTGCCAAAACAGAGTATCCACAAAGAAGGTAGCAATCACATTCACTACTCTTCAAATTAGAAGTTCCAGGTATATTTAGTTCATCATTAGCTGTGGATTATCAATTGATGTATGAAATACCACGCACCAAAAAGGTTGAGGATGGCCCACGGTAACTCCTTCTGCCTTTCTACTCCTGCAACCACAGGGAGGAAGGGAAGAGAGATGAGGTATTGATGTGCATGAGTCAGGTCATGCATACAAACATGGAATAATTAGCACAAACACACCAGCTCAAATATAAGCATGCACGCATGCCAGGGAACTTCAGGGGGTTTGAAAACCTACGGTTCGCCCTCAGCTAGTTTTTTTTTTGTGCGGGTCGCCCTCAGTTGATTTTCTAAATAGTGAAGAAATGTGCGGCTGCGCCGCACATTACTTCACAAAATGTGCGGTTATACGAGGGTTGAAAATTTTTTGCCTGGGCTGCTGACGCAGCCCAGGCTTTGGGGAAGGGGTATTGAGACAAGGAAATCGGGTTTACATGCTTGGGAAAACTTCAAACATCCAATTCATTGTAACCATCAGCGCTCCTCCGCAGGTGTATCCCAGTCGAGGAAAGAGAGATGCGCGGGAAGGCTCACGAGCAAGGCGGTCGATTGGGATGGTCGAGCAGGCCCAGGGGCTAGGGCAGCTGGGGGCTCAACAGCGGGTGCAGAGCTGGGGGCTCCGCAGCGGGTGCAGGAGGTGCCGAGGGTTTAGCAGCAGGTGCTAGAGCGGGGGGCTCGTCATGCTCGAGAGCATCATGGAACTCCTCCCCCTGGTTCTGCGGCAGCTGCCTCCTCTGGTACTGGGCCTGCTCCCTCTGCTGCTGCTCCCCCTGCTGC
>Ga0307942_1003293_pt1:0-2500 | contig 13083 bp, 15 predicted proteins | sample OrgLakmetagen175_FD_201846 | JGI IMG/M metagenome (GOLD analysis project Ga0307942, IMG submission 201846) | Saline water microbial communities from Organic Lake, Antarctica - #175 | ecosystem: Environmental > Aquatic > Non-marine Saline and Alkaline > Saline | place: Antarctica: Organic...
CACACACAACACACACACACACACACACACATACACACACATACACACACAACACACACACACACACAAGCACACCCACACACGCACACCCACACCCACACCCAGCTCACCCCATCTCCCGCCCCCAGCTCCACCCACTCCTCCAGTGTATGCAGGTCATACTCGGTATTGTCAAACAGCTCTAAGGGCATGAAAGACATGCGGCGACGAGTGGCAGCAAGCACACCGTCTGCTTCCGGTACGCCCTCCTGGATTTCCTTCTCGTCCACCTCCAGCCATTCGGACCCGACCGGCTGTGAGGGGGGATTGCAAGGGAGGAGCTTGTGTTTGTGATTGCGCATATGTGCATGTGTACGTGTGTTTGGTGTGTGTGTGCATGGAAATGTGGGAGAGGGGGGAGGGGGAAAGCTGCAAGGACGTTAACAGCCTTGTGCCAAGAGTCGTGCTGTGAGCCCTCAGACTCTAAATGTTTTGGAACAAAGGCACAGGGAAACATGTCAAGGCACTATGTGTTTTCCGTTATCACAAATCCACGTTCCATAATAGGACCCAATACCCTTGGCAAAATTTCCCTCTGGCATGAAGGCCTCTGATCAGGCACGATATGTCCACCCACCATTGGGGCACATATGATTATTACTTTCTGCATCACGATATGTCCACCCACCATTGGGGCACACATGAACATTACTTTCTGCATCACGATATGTCCATCCACCATTGGAGCACACATGAACATTACTTTCTGCATAACGATGTGTCCACCCACCATTGGGGCACACATGAACATTACTTTCTGCATCACGATATGTCCACCCACCATTGGGGCACACATGAACGTTACTTTCTACATCACGGTATGTCCACCCACCATTGGGGCACACATGAACATTACTTTCTGCATCACGATATGTCCACCCACCATGAAGCTGCCCACCACCCCTGGCTTTAAGCCTCCTGGCATGAAGGCCTCCAAGGTACGTGGGCTAATGCCACGCGCAAGAGGTGAATAATTACTGGCCACACGCTCACTGGGTGTGAGCTGACGCGCGTCCTGAAAGCACGCATGTGTGCAAAGGGGAGCATGGGCTTTGACATGTTAACAGATTGCTTTGATGTGTGTGTGTGTGAGTATGTGTGTGCAATGTGTGTATGTGTGCGGACATGTTCGGGTTTGTCCACTGAATGCACAAGGGAATGGACCATCTCGTAAGTTTGGTCACCCCCACAAAGGCTAACCTTGAAGCTGTCAACGATGACACAATGCCATTCCTGAAAAGGCCCCCTCCCGCTGCTCTTGCAGAGATTTAGTTGGCACTCACAAATGCACATGAGCAAACACGTACGCATACAAAAGCACACATAACAAACACATACACACACCGCACCTGCTTGTGAGCAGCCATGGGCTTGCGAGCAAAGGTCTTCGACACGGAGGAGATGGCAGAGGGGGTAGGCGGCATGTTGTACCTTCGTAAACTCGCGCTGGTAGCGCGCATGTGGTCCACAACACCCGTCAAGGCTAACGTGCCCATGGTGTCAACCGCACCCTGTATATGTAACGTGTTTGAGAGGGAAACTGTAAAAAATGGTACGTGTGGTTGTAAGCTTGGGTTAACTAGGCTGCAATAAAAGTGTGTTCCTTGTTGCGCAAGAGTTGGATAGCCCAAAACCCAAAACTGTGTATGCACACACACACACACACACACACACACACAAAGTTCCCCCACCTCTGTCCTCAAAGCACTGCCAGGGGGATTGCGGCCCTGTGCCGTGCCCATGTGGCTCCTGGGGGGCAGTAAGCCATGGCCGCCACCAGCCCTGCTTTGCAAGGCAGCGGCAGCCCCTCTTCCCGCGGCAGCTGCGTGTTTGTTGTGTGCTCAGGTGCTGAGTTTGTACGTGATCATGGAGTATACGTGTGCGCATATACGTTGGTATATATGTGTACATTGGTATATACGTTGCAGGTTATGCTTTATATATGTGTACGTTGGTATATACGTTGCAGGATATGCTTTATATATGTGTACGTTGGTATATACGTTGCAGGTTATGCTTTATATATGTGTACGTTGGTATATACGTTGCAGGTTATGCTTTATATATGTGTACGTTGGTATACACGTTGCAGGTTATGCTTTATATATGTGTACGTTGGTATATACGTTGCAGGTTATGCGTTATATATGTGTACGTTGGTATATACGTTGCAGGCAATGCTTTATATATGTGTACGTTGGTATATACGTTGCAGGTTATGCTTTATATATGTGTACGTTGGTATATACGTTGCAGGTCATGCTTGTAATTGAGGCACTGATGAAGTGTGTGCGGCTGTGGGCAAGTGCGTGTCAGGCGGGTGGGTGGCACGTCATAGGCATGCGTAGGGTTGGCTAGAACCATATAATTATGGTGTATATATGGCATTTTTGGCAGGGAAATCACCAAATATATGGTCATATACGGTGTAAATATACGGTTCTGGCCAACCCTACGCGTG
>Ga0307942_1003293_pt1:7500-13083 | contig 13083 bp, 15 predicted proteins | sample OrgLakmetagen175_FD_201846 | JGI IMG/M metagenome (GOLD analysis project Ga0307942, IMG submission 201846) | Saline water microbial communities from Organic Lake, Antarctica - #175 | ecosystem: Environmental > Aquatic > Non-marine Saline and Alkaline > Saline | place: Antarctica...
CTTGTGGGTTGCTGCACTCGTGGAGATGCCCAATCAAGGAGCAAGTATGTTTTTGATGGCAGATTGTCCTTCCAATCTAGTCTCATGGTCACTGGTACATGTGCAGTTCGTTTTTTTCTACCAATTTCGGCTTCCAATAATTATATCTCACAACATTGAGCGAATGAATAAAGTTACAGCGCACAAAGAGAGCAGGCCTGAGCTATAGACAAGTATGGCAGGTGCCGATCTACAGGTCTGTTGAGTTTCGTGGCAAGCTGTGAGGGTCGTACTTTTGGTGACTAGAAGGGCTGCAGAGCGGCGCGTTGTGACGGCCTCAAAATGCAAAATTCACTGTTTCGATTCTTGCTTGATTCCGTTCAGGAATCGTGCAGTTATCATGCGCCGTCGCTTTCTGTGGCTGCATGGAGACCTCTGAGGAGGGATTTTCGGTCGGCGACTTTTCCGCGGGCATCGGGCATTAGTGCTGCTGATATTAATAAACTATTATTTTATGTCTACTGCTTGTCTTCCTGACTTGTTTGCTAGAGACTCTGTGAATCTTGAAGAGTGCATCTGACACTTCTAAATATGCCAGCCTCGCAGATGAGAAAAAGGCACAGCACAGTCATGCGTTGCAAAAAAGTCTACTAAAAAAACTCAAAAAGGAGTTAGAGCAGCCTGTGTGCCAGACCTGTCGGACAAATTAAAATACGTTCAGCTGTTGCAGCGACTCTGGCAGGCTAGAATCAGAGGGTTGCAGGGAATAATTCAGTGGGGATCCAGGCAAAGAGGGTCTCAGGTGTTGTCAAACTCAGTAGACAATACAAGTTTAGACTGTGCTGACTTACGAGGCAGAAGCAGGGAGGGCACGAAAAAGCGAGCGCTTGAAAATGGAAACAAAAAACACAAAAATTACCGCGTCGAAATTTGGGCGGGCGGAGCCCTTCTATAGAGTTACAGCGCACAAAGAGAGCAGGCCTGAGCTAGTAGTCGCGTCGGCTTTTCTCTTGACAATCAAAGAAAAGAAAAAGAAAATAAAAGACTCCGCTGGTAGTGAAGACACAGCCAGCATGATTAAGGGAGGGGGTTACTTAGGTGCCTGCACCAGGCAACCCCCCACCGCACAAACAAATGAAAAGAAATTAATGTGGGTCAGGGGGGTTGTGTGCCGTAGCACCTGGACCCAATCCTTGACTTTCAATCATTCCCTCGTCTTAGTACTACTATGCTCCTACAAACTCAAACTTGACGCGTGTATGGTTGAAACCTGGTCTTGCAGGCTCAAACAAGCAAGTCCGGGCTGGAGTTAAGCTCTTCCCACTTTTTTAAGTGTTTGTTTTTACAGCCAGATTCTTGCCGCAGCACAATTTGAATGTACAATCATTTGAACATCTACCAGTATGGCATGGAAGCAAAATACAGCACACGCACTAAACGTGTGCTCGGGTCTATCGTCAAATAGCAAAAGGAATTGCGGAGGTTGGCCTTCTTCGGAAACAGTGGAAGTGAAGCACCTGAAGGAAGGAAAAGATAAGCTATGAAAATGTGTGGAACTCAAACTTTGAAACCAACCAAAAAGTCTCTGATCACCTCCTTCGTGCTTTGCCTCAGTCTTCACGCCTTTTATCCGAAAAACTGTTGAAGCTACTTCTAGACCACCGTCCCCTGCTCGTTGGACACTGCGGAACATGAAGTACAACGTATTGGATGAAACGGCGCACAGGACGTGCAAACAGTGACACTCGCCCAGTGAAAAGCATGTAAGTTTGTGTGAGCAAACCTCAACCTGTTACGTAGTTACATAGGCACTAGTAACTCCTCCATTCTACCTTATTACAGGACAGTTCGCACCTGACTATCTCTTTATACAGCCTCTTGGAGACCTCCAAGTATGGCTCTACTTTCTCCTGGAAAAAAGGCGACACAAAGGAAATCAGAATGAAAGAGAATCCTTTCTTTGTCATTTTACATAATGAATAGGTTAAAACAGAAAACATTTATGGGGGAACGGCTAGAAACAAAAGTAAGGAAGAATTTGTTAAAAAGGAAAGGGGGTTGTTTTGTGTTGCCTACACCACCCAATGGATGCAAAGCCACACGATGTCCCACCTGGAGATTAAAGAGAGAGATGGCTTTCCAATGGTGATGAGGCTATATACCTACTCACGCTTGTAACCAAATAGAAGAGTAAGAGACATCCTAAAAGCCAGATGCTGGGTTACTAACTCACTTCATTTTGGCAACATGGTCCTCCTAGGCACATATGTTCGAACAATCGCCACAGGAGCTCTGACTTTTCGTTGTCATTGTAAAGCTCTGCGTTGTCGCTGTCGTCACACAGGAGCAGCTCGCGCAGGTTGTCGTTTACCTGAGTAAAGGTCGAAGGGCAAAGGCCTTCGTTTTCAGATTTGACACTGCCATGATTCACAGGATAATACAGCCATCCTGCCAGCTTTGTGTTTAAGGTATGACGCATATTCCATTTGTGCTCTTATTTTCGACATTGCATGCTTTGACTTATTCAGCTGATCTTGCAGTTCACCATTATGCCATCTCGCTGGTCATCCATGCGCTTGACAATCTCCCCTCCAACCTGCCGCACAATGCTGGGTGCCACCTCCACTTCGCCTGTGACCTGAAACGCGAGATTTAAAATTGGTCTAAGACAAGACAAGGTGTAATTGGTCCAAGACAAGACAATGGTAAGCATCAGCCACGGCTTGTCAAGGGTATCTGAGCCAGAAGCGGAATTGTATTTGCCTAACTTTGAAAAAAGGAGAGCAATCAAACATACTTACGGCCTCAATCTATGCTTACCTTCGGAGGACTAGATCTACAAGCGCCAAATAAAGCTCATGGAAATGTTTTAGAAAATGCATGTGTGCATAGCATGAAAGGACAATGTGCGCACCCGGTCAAACAGATCCATCCGCGTCAGATTTGCTGGTACAAGCTCTAAATCCACATGCTGTACATTTTGCCCCTCAAAGGATGCCCAGCTGTCGGAGCCTGTCATGACCTGCACACAGACAGCATGCCTCACACTGATTGACCGTGGCTTTAAATTTTATTCGCATGATGTGCTTCATTATTTGTGTGCCTCATTGAGCGCCTGCAATACTGTTATAATTTAATAGGCTTCCTTACGCCTGTCCTTCATATAAAGCCCTTCACAAACCTTGAAATGAGTTTGAAATACTGGGTCCGAGAATAAGTCCATCGCCAACTCCAACCCAGCCATTCTATGGTAGAATTTTGTGTACCTGAAAACCGAGTACTGCATTTTGGACAGGTCCCTGCATATCAATTGTAACCAAGTTGTTTGCATTGGTGTTATCTTTAGGGCTTTGAATACGCCTTATGTGAAAGGTAGCGTGACACACACCATTTTTGAAGTTGACTCCGCAAAAATGGGTCCAGGAAAGCATTTTTTTGGAGCTGCATGGGAGAACGACCGGGTAAAATACACAGTATGTTTCATTCTAAACATGAAAAGACGGGACAGGAGTGAGAGCCAATGGCCTAGATTACATCTTTTCAAATGGTTTGCTTTCCAGCCCAGTCCTTAGTGACCCGCCATAAGTGCAGGGGCGGTCAAACGACGGGCATGCATGCACGTAGCAGCTAAAAACATTAAAGCCCTGCATTTCACCAGTAGGAGCAAGGCCTTACCTGCACGTGCTGGAAAGCCATCGTCCCTGCTGCAAGCTGATGAAAAGCGTTCTCCCCGCGGCTTTCTTTTGAATTTTATTACAAGAAATTTTATTAATTACAACAAATTGATACAATTGACGCGAGTTCAAGATTGAAGCTCTTCTTAACCTTAGAAAAATGGTAAGCTCCAGCATACAGGTAGTGTCCGAACATAAGGATCCTGTTGCTGACCAGGCAGTAGAGAAGCAGGCAGCAGGCAGCCAAAACACCCCTCCAACAGCTACAGCTGACTTGCAACCCTCGTACTCGTGGTACCTGCTGGGGCGTATCTGGGAGGGCATGAAAGCTTGTGGGTAATGCTGCTTGAAGATCCGTGGCATTGCTGCTGACACAAGGAGCTGACTGAAGCCAACATTTGCAAGCGCACCTTCAATCCCTCACCAAAACTCTCGCTACCACCATTTGCAGCCTGGTTCTGCTTTGACAAGCACGCTGGATACTGGCTCGGACTTGACGTGCCCAAATACGAATGGGCAATTCACGAGCACAACAGGCGGTTGAAGGAGGTGGGGCTCCTTGAAGCTACACACGCACACACACACACACACACACACACACACACACACACACATACAACATACACACACGTATGCATGCACTGACAAGCTTACATACACGTATGCCATCGTTCGCGAACACACACACACACACACACACACACACACACGTATACACATACACACACGCACGCACATACACACATGTACATACATACTTCACGACACGAGCCCATGAGCATGAGACTATCAAGAATACAACCTGCACGCACAACCTGGTGTTCAGGATGAAGAGGCGATCCTTGACGGCAAAGATTTCAAGAACAATGAGCGAGAAATGGACGAGCTGGAGGGGCAGATCGGAGAAATCCCCAAAGAGCCACACGCTGCTCCTACGCAACAACCAAGCATGGCTGATTCCCAGGTAGGGAAGCAATCATCCTGTTAGTCTGGATGTCATTCTCTTTGAGCTTAAGAGCATAAGAGAAACTTACTCTTGCCAAGGCGGAGAGCCTCTCTGCCACGTGTCAGTCCTGACCGGTGTCCGCTGCTATTACGCTATCAGAGCCAGAAGCCCTAACCCTGAGTTCCCTCTTCCTGCTTCTATCCTGGAGCCAGGTTGGAGGCTGCGCTGACAAGCATTATGGCAATGAAGAAAAACCATTCTTCAAATAATATTAAAAGCAGATGCTAATTTGGAACCTCTTTTATCGCAAGTTTAGGCAGGGCCTTAATAAAGAAAGGGCTCCCTTGCAACTCCCAGTGCGGCGAATGATCACTAAGCTTGAAACCGTGTGTACGTCCATGGATCCACCGCCCCCCCCTGAAAATGATAATATTTTATGATCAAAATGTGCAATTGCCCCCCCTAAAAGTGTGCAACCACCCCTCCTAAATATTTACAGTTATGTATTGTAACCGCCCCCTTCTCGCTGGAACTTCCCAACGGGTGCAACGGGTGCAGGCGGGGCTAGGGCTAGGGGTGCAGGGGCAGGTGGAGCTGGGGCCGGGGGGTCAGGGAATGCTGGGAAGGCTGGGAAGGCTTCCTGACCACTCATCGCTCGCTCTGCTCAAAAACTTTAATTTCAGCTACCGCCCCACAACCGCCCCTTTTAGAAACAAATAGTTACCCTGTCCGCACCAATCCGCAACCCTCTCAATATATAATTTAGTGCTTGCCGCACCAATCCGCAGGGGCAAAATGCCCTCAGAACCGCACCAAGGGACTCAGAGGTGCATTCCATAACACATTAACATAGTTTTTGTCCAAGTGCACTGAGAAAACTAAGTCTGGTTCTGCTGAACTCTGTCATCCATTGTACATTGTACATCAACTGGCACTAGTTTTGTCTTCTAGTCTTTCTTAACTCAAGTATCATCACCATCTGCT
>Ga0307942_1003296_pt1 | contig 13081 bp, 10 predicted proteins | sample OrgLakmetagen175_FD_201846 | JGI IMG/M metagenome (GOLD analysis project Ga0307942, IMG submission 201846) | Saline water microbial communities from Organic Lake, Antarctica - #175 | ecosystem: Environmental > Aquatic > Non-marine Saline and Alkaline > Saline | place: Antarctica: Organic Lake...
CCCTGCTGCAATGCTGCCCCCCTCGTCACCACTATGCCTGCCTGACAATCAGGCTAGCTCGAAGAAGGTAGCTCCCCCTCTATGTTCCTTCGATCATCATCAGCAGTTTAGTAGTGGCTCAATTACAGTGCATCACCTACTAGCGCCTGCGCCCCCCTCTGGCGTGCAACCTGTCGACTGGCTGCACCACTCCCCCTCTTTTCATAACAGCCAGCCAACAAACGTAAAGCAACAGCAGCAGCAGAAATTGAGCTGGGCAGGGTTTCATAACCTTCTAATTGAGCAGCTGGGAGGGGGAACTGCGCTGCAGGGAGTGCGTGCCTGGCACCAACAGCAGATGCAAGGGCTGCATAGCCTACTGGTACTTCAAGGCCAGCAGCTGCAGCCTTGCATATCCAACAGCAATGTCCTCTTCATACGCTCACCCCGTTCGGTATCGCCCTCCTCCTCCCCTTCCTCCTGCTCCCACTCTGTCCTTTCCCCCCTCTGCTCCACCTTGCCAGCTGGCTCCCTGATCCACCTTGCATACCTACCGCAGCCCACTGCACGCGGCCCTCCTTCCACCTCTCCGCTTTCCACACCAGCTAGAATTACTGGCTGTGCCTACATCATGGTAGCTGCATCGCAGCAGTATGCTAGCACAGCACACCAGCCCCCCCATCCAGAGGCTTTCCCACAGCAGCAGCCCTTGCTCCCGCGTGTTGAATTGGGGCCTTCGTTTCTTCCTGCAGTAGATTTTGATGCAGAACATGCCACAGGGAATGCAGGACGTCCCCCACCATCTCTTTCTACACTAGCGAGCAAAACTGCAATTTCGGGAGCAGCAGGAGCTGAAGCTCCCCGTTGCCCACAGACATGCAGCTGCACGATGCAGCCCTCCACCATTCTCCTCCACCCTCCTTTGCCCTACAGCATTGCCTCCGTCCCACCACCACCACCAACAACAACAGCTTCAACAGGAGCAGCAGCAGCAGCAGCAGCAGCAGCAGTAGCAGCGCCAGCAGCAGTAGCAGCAACAGCCGGCAATGCAGGGAACAGCCACAACAGGAGCAGCGCTCCAGCTGCCCCTGCAGACATCGATGCGGCGGATCTGGGTTGCCTACTACCGAGTTCAGGCAACGTGCAGGGGGGCTTCCATACCACTGAAGCACGCTGTACGATGCTGAATGTGTGCGCTGGGGCGTGCAGTGGTGGTATGGAGCTGCAGCAGGCAATGCGGAGGGTGGAGTGGGTGATGGACGTTCTGGAGGGAACACTGCATCAGGTAAGAATACACAAGTGAAATAGCCACAGAGCATGTGCTTTAGAAGAACACGTAGAAGAGCACGTGATGTAGAAGAACAGGGAACACATGCTGAAGAATACACAAATGTGGTAGCCACAGAACACTGCACCAGGTTAGAATACGCAAGTGAGGTGGCCGCAGAACACGTGCTGTGTTGCTGTTGCGATCGCGGCTGGTGCTGAGAGGGCCCTGTGTCAGGTAAGAAAGGGTGAGGAATTCAGAGAGGTACATATGGGTGTGAAAATGAGGGCAAGTCTGCAAGGATGGTAACTTACTGAAGAGATCTGTACTGGGTATTGGGTAACTGTCCGGTTTGCCTGTCTTGCATTTTTTGTCCCTGCAACATCATATCTAGGCTGATTCTATACTGAATGCCGTAGCATGTATGGCAGATCTAGTGCATGTAATGAAGCACCTCTTGCTCGTTTAGTACGCTGTTCTGTTTACTGCATGTGGAGATCATCTAGCTCAATCAAGTCACATCCAATTGGTTGGATACCGTTATATACACCGTATATGTGGTGATTTCTGCCAAAGGTACCGTGTATACACCGTATACATATGGGTCAGGCCAACCCTGAACATCCACCTCATTTCCTCCTTCAGATTTCTCATTGAAGCATTTGAGATGACATCTTCCAACATATGAACAATGGAACAACCTTTTGTTACTATTAAACTTACATCATGCGCAGGTGGCCACTGTGCTGTCACCCCCCTCGGGCTGTGATGCTGCCGTCGCCTTAGCGGGGGGGCACGCGCTCCTTACAGGCAAGTTCTAGACAAGATCCATTTTTTATTCACTGAGGTGCAGAACTCCGCTATAACTCGTTGAGGTGGGGAGTGCAATTGTGCTGCCTGCGTGGTTTTGTTCTGATCCTTTCTCCTAGGGTGGAAGTGAGGGTGCATGGGTTCTATGTTGAGGTTTTCACGTTGCTTATTGTATTACCACTTTCACTTTTGCTTTGTCTCTTGGTGCTACGTGCTCTCACTTGTGTGGTGATCATCATATAATATGTTTGTCATATGTTCATATGTAATAATTACTAATAATGCTCAGGGCCCCCTGGTAGCGGCAAGACCATGCTGGCTCAGGCACTGCTGGAAATCGTGAGCACCATGCCGGCTGTGCGTGCGCATGTGGCTTATGTAAGGTGAATATGGCGCCCCAGTTGTGTCCGGGGGGGAGGTGCTTTCAAGGTTGTAATCCAATGAACGACGTTCATTGACAATATGTACTGTCTGATAAAGAAATGAAGGAAGTTTGTTTTGCATGCAATCAGCATCAGCTTAGTGATCAGTCAATTGCAGTGCCAGCGTACAGCTTATTCAAATATATAGGTATCAAACGCACACGTCTGACCAACCAAGGTCATGCATAGTAGACATACATTAATCTAGAGGGGGTTATCTGGGCAAAAGCCAAAACATGCTCCTTTTTGCATGAAAAGTGCACCTACTCACGCGTCACTTCATCAAATTGGACCCAACCTAGCTTCAAACTGATGCTGACTTTATAGCTACCCGAGCATGTGCTCAAATTTAGACAAGTCGCCCTGCGTACACATTGACAGGACTAAAAACACACGTCGTGCACCTGTACCCTACATGGGTGCTTTCCAGGGGGAATGGCACGTTAATTTGCATATCTCGCCAACCACTTAGTCTTTTTGCCCCATTTCTTTTGCAATGATCTTAATTCATTATAAGCCAGCTGCATATCAGAGCTAAGCTTGACACCTGCAAGTTAGGGGAGCCATACCCTAGGAGCATGCAAATACCATACCCATTTTGGGCCTCAGATAACCCCCTGTCATTATTCTGCCAGCAACACAACAAATTCAAAGGGAAAAGCGTTAAATGAAAACCCTGAAAGGGAGGGAGAAGAAGGGCCCTAAAAACTCTTATTAGATGCACACGAGACATAAGCGTGCTCTACTCAGGTGTTGGCTGAACCTTTGAATGCAGCCCAAAGCGTACCACCCATCAAATGTCACTGCCCTGCTCACATTAAAACCAGGTGCGCCTCTTTAGTGGGTGCTGGCCTGCCTAAAGTGTTGGCTGCATTTGGGGCTGCCGCTGCAGAGTGCGCAGCATACGCGCCCTCCCTCCTGGTCCTAGATGACTTGGACCTGGTATGCAACTCAGAGGTGTGTGTGAGTGTGCGCGTGCGTGTATGGCAATGGACGTTATGTTGATGCAATATATGGTGTTAAGGGTGGTGCAGGGAAGAACGTGGTGAACTGGAAACAGTGCGTAATTAGAATGTATGACAATGAGCTGATTATGAACCCAACCCTTTTGTTGTGTACACAGCACATCGTTAAACGCACGCAAAAGAGAGCAAACACACAAATTGACGCATGCGTAATTACGTTGCAAGAGCATACACGCACACACATGTATGCGCATTATACGCTCAGGCTAGTGACAACCAGGCCCAGGGACAGCAAGGACAGCAGGAGGTATTGCAGGTGGGATCTGAGCAACATTCACGCTGCACATGCTTGCAAACAACTAAAGAGGAGGCCGACAGAGGCCAGAAAGGAGCATGCTTTTGAAATGTCTTAGGGCGCGCCATGACTGGCAGCTTTCAAGCTCAGCACTATTTTTCTGGATTCCGAAACATTGGAGCTTTCAGGATTTCCTAAAGGTGATTGACCCACATCATAACAGAAAGCTGCCAGTCACGGCGCACATACGATTGGCAGTGGCGTGGACCCTACATTGTAAGCACACGTATGCCGTGCCTGACCAGTCAGAGCACTGAATTCATAATGTTTTGTTCTAAGTCCTGACAAGAATGAAATTTCATGGCGAAATTTCGAGCTGGAAAGACAAATTGGTTGGCAAACGATTTGCTATTTCTAATGGAAAGCACGTATCAAGGGTAGAGGTGCCCTGCGCGTGCGTTTTATCCTGTTATTTGGTAGGCGTAACTTCCATGGATCGCAGCACATGCTCTAGTAGCTTTTTCATTCTTCAGTTTGAAGCTGTACTGGTTCCCGAATTGATGAAAGGGTGTGAGCTGCTGCCCCTTAAACATAAAAAGTTAGCATGTCGAGCAATTGTTCAGTGACCCCCTACGTAATAGATTATCTTCCACTATCTAAGGAACATAACTGAGCTTTTACCTTTGTTTCCTCTGAGGAAACTCTACTCTTTGCATCAAAGGATACGTACAACTATCCTGCTTGCAGGCCTGTGATCTGCTGCTGGCAGTGATGGAAGACCTGAAGGCCTTACACACCTCCCCTGTAGCCATATTAGCTACGGCAGAGGATGCAGCACGCCTACACCCCAGCTTGCGCCAGGTGAGACACTTCCTCCACGATATAAAGAATACTGTTGGCAGAGCCTGGACGACTCTTGTTTCGGAAACATAATACAAAAGGGGGCACCCCAATTGTCTCCGACACAACCCAGCTGCACCAATGCAAGGCAAGCTAAGGACAAACCAATGCTTTTAGAACAGTGCCCATCATGAGAGCACATCTACTCCTTTTCTACCAATAAATTCTCGCTCCCCTCCTGACCCATCAGACACAAACTTGACCCCTCCATATGGACTGCGCAGGCTGGTGCCTTTGGCAATGCCACTCGCTTGGCTGCCCCTGGCCAAGCAGGCCGTGTGAGCCTCATGAGTTCTGCGTGCGCGGAACCTGACATGGGGCACGTGCATTTTGCACACGAGCAGCTCTGTGCCATGGCAGCACGCGCAGAGGGGTAGGTTTCAGTACAATGTGTGAATGTAGACTTGTGTGTGTGAGTGTGTGTGTGAGTATGTGCGTATGCTTATGTGGGCATGTGCAACTACATTTGCCCCAACCAATTTGCTTGTTTAAGCAAAATATTCGTACGTGTACTTTTTTACAAGCGAGGTTAAAAGTTGAAGTATTTTTTGGTGATGAGAAGAGCGCTTAGTAAGAATGATTTGGAAAACAGGCCACAAATCTTCTGATCAGGGTTGGCTTTTGCGTATGCTTAGAGGTTGACATCAAAAGACCCCTCCTGTTGTTTCTGTTGCATGCAGGTATGAGAGGCATGATTTGGGTGTGCTCATGGAGCGTGCTGCTCATGCTGCCTGCCTGCGCAGCCTCCAACTTGGAGAGGAGGAAGAGGAGAAGGAGGGGGAAACTGAGCAGGGGGGAGGAGATATGCTGCTCTCAGGTGCTCCTGGATCAGGGAACAGGCTGGCGCAGCAACTGAGAGTGTCGCCTGCAAAGGAGGAATGTTTGGTAGGCAAGGCAGCAGCAGCTGCTGCTAGCACTGCTGTTCCCTCCGCTGCTAGCGCCCCTCTTCCAGCTGGCGCTTCAGCACAAGGCTCGGATACGCTGCACACCATGCAACAGCAGCAGCAGCAGCAGCAGCACATAATGGGGAAGATCGAACGCAGGGGTATGGAGTTTAGGGGGAGCAGCAATGCACTAGTAGATGCAGCGATGCGCATTGAGGATGTGGACGTTGATGCTGCTGTGCGTGATCACACTCCTGCCACGTTCTGGCAGCTTCAGCGCTCAGACGGTGCCCATGCAGGCAGGGGCGGTGCGGATGGTCTTGGGCTCAAGGTGTGTGGCCGCACCTTCTGGTTTCTCTGAGAGAAAGTGTGTGGCTCTGTGTTGCGAATGTGTGGGGCATTAATGCGTTCGCGCAGGCAGAAAAACTCCGCTGGTAGTATAGCACAGCCAGCATGATTGAAAAAAGGGGCTGCATAGGTGCTTACACGCAGGCAACATACATACACACATATTCACACACATATGCACACACACACACAAACACACACACACGCACACACGCACACACACACACATACACACACACACACACACACACACACACACAAAGAACACAAATGGATTGGGTCTGATGAAAAGTGCTTGCCTTTAATCCTGAAAGAGTGACGGTGTGCCCAGCAAGGGGAAGAAATAAATGCACCACTGTACCCCAATTAAATGCAAGCATTGATAAATCAAGTAGTGTTGGACCTGTGGCTCGTCAGATTTATGCATTTAGGCTGAAACCTCAACAGCCCTGAAAGAGGGATAAATAACACCATACCTTGCCCATAAACTTGTGTACGACTGTACACTTCAGATCAAAAAGCAAACAATCACCTGCAAACACGTCCCTTGCACACGAACACGCACTAACATGCACACACACATGAGCACACAAGCACACACACACTTATTTGCCTCACGCTCGCTTGCCAGGCTGTGGGCGGCCTGCGTGAGGCAGTGGCATGTCTGCGCGATGCACTGTGGCTGCCTGCTCAGCACCCCTCCCTGTCAAGCCAGGCCCCCCTTCGACTGCGCACGGGTTTGCTATTCTGTGGGCCCTCTGGCTGCGGCAAAACGCACCTCGTGCACTCTGCCGTGTCAGAACTGGTGGCAGCTGGGAAAATGAGGTGAGGTACATGCTGAGGTGTACAGGTGAGGTACATGCTGAGGTGAGTTACATGCTGAGGTGAGGTTCAAGCTGAGGTGGGGTACATGCTGAGTTGTATCTGGGTTTGCAACTGTGAATGTGGATACATTTTCATTTGCAGCTATGAGCCTGAGCATACAAACACGGCTAAAACTGGCTCCCCCTGAATCAGCAATCTGCTCTTTCAGGGCAAAGTCATAATCTTGCACTAGCCTATACTGCCAAAGCAACCTAGGGTAAGATAGCCAGGGCCACTGAGGCAGGGATGCGTGTCCACAGTGTCTATGCCTTATTTCCTTTGCACTCAGGTTCGTCACTGTTAAGGGGCCTGAGCTCCTTAACAAATACATCGGAGCCTCTGAGGCTGGAGTGCGTGACCTGTTTGCACGCGCTGCTGCTGCAGCCCCGTGTGCTTTATTTTTTGACGAGTTTGACGCCATCGCCCCACCACGCGGGCATGACTCAACTGGTAAGTGCAAATTGCAGAGAGCACAAAAAGAGAGAGAGAGGGAGAGGGAGAGAGAGAGAGAGAGAGAGAGAGAGAGAGAGAGAGAGAGAGAGAGAGAGAGAGAGAGAGAGAGAGAGAGAGAGAGAGAGAGAGAGAGAGAGATTGTGTAAGTAAGTGGGTGAGTGAGTGAGTGAGTGAGTGAGAGTGTGGACTAGAGGAGAGGTGTTGGCTAGGGCATGTTAAGTTACTATCTAGTTCTTTAAAAGCTTGGATTTCTCCATCATGTAAGAGCCTACTCTTTCTGAAACTTGAGGAGTATGGTACACAAAATCGGGTGCTGTATTTCTTAGAAAACACCCTGCATCCCCTGCGGTATTCTTAATCATATATTTAATTTGACCCTGCGGGGTTGTGTAGGGTTGTTTAAGAATCCCTTTTGGGGGTCGCTATTAGTCATGAGCAGTGTTGTGCACTTTAAGGTTGACGCCGTCAACCGTCATTTGACGGTCAGGCGTAATTTACGGTTTTGACCGTCAGAAACTAATCCTCAGGCGTAATTTACGGTGATTTTATTTTTTGACGTCTGACGGTCGGCTTCACAATTATTTATGGTGGGAAACCGTCAGGAATTAGTTATTTACGGTGGGAAACCGTCAGCTGCTGGCCAGGCCAGGCCAGGCTCGACTGACTCAGGGCCACACGAGCCCTCTTGGCCTGATTTCCGGAGGACATTTTATATTTATATCGCGTGTGGGGAAATCGGGGCGCTGAGAGCGCCCCTTGAGCTTGAGCTTGAGTTGGCAATCTGAGCCACTGAGTACCTGACGCCGAATCGTTACTTACAATTTCCGACCGTCAGTAAGAATTTCACGGTTAATTACGGTTATGCGACGTAGACGTCATTTAAGTACCGTAATTAACGGTGCCATTTCTGATTGACGCCGTATGTGCACAACACTGGTCTTGAGTCATGAGCGGCGGGAGACCCACCGCCCAACTCCCTGCCACCCCTGCCCTGAAACTAGCGAAAGGAGCAGGTGCCGATCAAGCCAAGCTACAGCATGCGGATCGCATTGAGGGGGAGATGTGTGGCAGGGGGAAGGTGTGCAAGGAAGGCCCTAAAAGAGTTCAGTGGGACCAAGCTGCTACCGCTGCGCAGCAGAACAGGTCATAGCAGCCTGGCAGCTAAAAGATGAGCAAGCAGGGCAGCTGGTGCGGTGAACAAGGTCACGCATCAAGGCTGCCCTCACCAAAGCAGCAACATCAGCACGCTCAAGCACAGCAACAAGGAGAGCTTGGAGTGCAAGGACAATAGCACCAGCGGCAGTGATAGTGGCTACAGGAAGGGGAAGCAGACTTTGAGGGGGGGGGGAGGGCAGCAAAGGCACACTGTAGCAGAACAGAGAGCACATGCAAACAGCATGTTGACTTTGCTTCGCCCTTTTGTGTGTTCTTTTTCATTTAAACTGTTTGTGAATTCATTGGTGCTGAACAGGGCTAGAAACCCTGCAAGATTGATGTAGGGAGGGCAAAAAAAAGTATAATGTGGGGGTGTGGGGAAGGTGCGGGCTTCAAATGATTACTTATAATATTTGGGGTGCGGGATGTACAGTAGTGGAAATTCTCAACCAGTAGGCAAACGCCCTCCCTTCCCATAAACTGGTAATGGTCATCCAATACATGGTCGGATACACCTGTTGAGATTATAACGCAAGAGCATTCTTAAAACAAAGGACATTTGCTTCGCTTCTCCTGCACAGATCTTTCTGGCCATCGTTTGACAACCAAAAAAGAACATTAAGAGTGATTAAGTTAAGTTTGCATTGTGACTGTTCCTTCAGGCGTAACAGACCGGGTGGTGAACCAATTTTTGACAGAGCTGGATGGCGTGGAGGGTTTGAAGGGCGTATGCGTCATGGCAGCCACCTCCAGACCTGACATGGTACGTTTCACTGAAACGGGCTAATGTTTGGGGGCGCAACAGAATGCTTTAAGGAATGTGTGCTTGGGTCATGTAGGAGTAGGTTAGATTCCGGTCTGTGCTGACTATTGGCAACAAGGTACTATGACTAGTGCTTGGCATCATCACGTGTACTTGATGTTCGGCGATCAGCACTGGTCTGTTGCATTTTTACAGGTAGATCCTGCACTGCTGCGACCCGGCCGTCTTGACAAGCAAGTCTATTGCGGTGTGCCAGACCAACAAGACAGGTACTAGCTGGGATAAAGGAAAAAGATAAACTGTGCAGGCAGCAAAAAGCTACTCCTATGACCAACTAAGAAAAAGGAGCCACTTTGGTGCCAAAAATTGAAAACTCGTCCACCATAGAAAAAGCGCAAAGATCAATGATCTCATTGATCAGGAGGGTAGCAGGCTTGACCTGAAACCGGCTCCTGATGGGAGTGGGTAATGGTACTAGAAAGGTCTGGTGTGCGCAGTTGACAGTGACAATGGAGCTTGAAAGCGAGTTTATAAAGTCATTAAATAAAGACACAAATCCTTGAAAGGCAAGGTGTGAGTGTTGCAGAGATCTTTGTCCTATTCCTGAGGGGCGTGCAGCTGGTTCTGAGGTCTAGATTCCTTACAGTACTTGATCTCAACGAGGTGAATGTCATGTTGGAGTTTGCTGAGATCTTTGGGTCGGTGCTGTCTGGGGATGTGGATCTGTTAAAGGCTGGCGGTGCTGCTATAATGCTCCATGTCTCCTTAAGTTGCCTCCTGCCACTCCGAATAATCCACCCCCTTTCGTTATTCTGTTGTTTACCTATATGAACAGAGGTGGAGCACCAGGACAGCATCTGGACGGCTAGAGATAAATCTATCTCTATTCGAAAATTGGGGTTGGGAAGACCCATTTTGGTACATTTCTTGCTTCAGCTACTTCACAGGTGACATAAAGAAAATATCAATTATAGATCTGTCAAACCAGTGTCTAAAAGTTGTGTGTCCCGCACGCTGCTCTGCCACAAGTACTTGTGCTCATTGTTGCTACAGCCAGACCTTCGGGGGGTACCATGGATTATTTTAGGATCTGTATGTTGAAGCACAGGACCCTCCTAAAGTAAAAGGGAAAGACAAGTAATTTAGCAGAGAGGGTCATGTGAAGTCCAAAATCGGTTCAGCTTTCCCATTTTTAAATGGCAAGTGCCCACGGCAGCTCAACAGTACCAAAGTACAGCTGAACTTTAGACTGAAGGCAGGGGACACACGAAGAAACTGCGCCGTTAACCCCACTTTCTGCTGCCAAATCTTCATAACAGATATACTTCTCCACCAAGCTTGAGTGCTTTTTTACAGAAGAGTTGTTAGAATATTCAAAGATCGTTGCAAAAGAGGTCAGATGAAACGACCACGTGTTTGGCCATGTATGCAGATTAATATGCCAATTCCATTTGAAAGCACCCATATAGGGTTTGGTTTAATTTTATCTGTGTTCCTGTCAATCTGTATGCAAGGCAAATTATTTAGATCTGAGCGCATATATGATACATCATGTTGTCAGCTTCGTTCCAAAGCTAGATTGCTTCCAGTTGGATCAGACTTTAGTGGCTTCCCTCTTGAATCTTAAAGGCAACATTTTTGACTTCTGCTCATAACCCTCTCTGGTAAATCGCTCCTCGTGTCAATCAGTAATAGACTGGGCGCCATGATCCAATAAGTGTTTTAACATCTTACTCCCTTTTTTGCAGGCTTGACATTTTGAAGGCTTTGGCAAGGTCAATGCCAGCTGCTGCAGGTGTGGACTTTGAGTGGCTGTCTCATCAAACGGACGGTTACACAGGTAAGCAGGAGCCTGTAATCATGGCGCACAAATACTACAACATGTTATGAGCAGTACAACATGCTGCTGTAGCCCTCTCATCTACTGCTGTAACCCGTTTCCCCCTTTTGCAGGTGCTGACTTGAAAGCCATCCTTTCTGAGGCTCAGTTGCTTGCAGTGCAAAATGCCCTGGAGCGTGAAATATTAAAAAATGATGCACTCCACGCCAAAAAGTCACCACCACATGCTCCTCCCTTCCACTCCGCTTCTGCCGAGGTTGCCCAACTAACAATAGCAGCAGATGGAGGTGAGGTGGGCAGCACAGCTGCAAGCCGACAGCATGATGCACAACTGCAGCAAGAGCAGGACGAAGGCCCACAATTGTTGACCATGGCCTACATACAGAAGGCACTGCAGAGTGTCAGGCCCTCTGTTCAGGCAGAGTTGTATTCTCCACAGCAATTAGGGAATAATAAACGCGCAACGCTAGCATAATAACTCTTTCATTTTCTTTACTAGAGGCTCTTTATTATAATCGTTCGGAGTTTGCGCAATTTGCCTCTATGTCATTTTTTTCACGTGTGTAATGCTTAGAACATCAGGATAGTTGTTGTTCCCTGTTTCTGCTTCAAATACTCTTTTCCCTTTTTCATACACGCTTTTCCTTTTCTTTCCCTTTCAAACCCGCGTACTGTTATCATGATATTTACCAGAGGGGGTCATCAACTGAGCAAATGTCCTGAAATGTGACTTTTTTGATGCAAATCATGTTTGAATGATACAACTAGATGATGGTTCATGTCATGAAGTTTGGGGCCAAAAGGACCACCCCAGTGGTCTGGACAGAAATCCAGTTCAAATCTTGGCACTGAGTATCCACATCACAGGCCACCACGCCCCAACCAGGACCTCTTTTCATCTCAAAACAACAGGTTATGACCAAATCATCCTGGGGTTTGAAAAGTAGATTTGGTGAAGTTTGATTTTTTATCTTTTTGGCACCCCTTTTGCTGTTTTTTAAAGGAAAAAGGGCCAAAATGAAGTATTTGACCAATTACTGGGCCGTTTCATTCCATTTTTATTGCAATGATATATATTTGCCAAAAAGACATCATCGATATAAAAATGGTCTAGATTGGTGCAGATGTTGGTGAGATCTGACGGATTGGCAGTGAAATGTTGGGTTCACGCCACGGGCAATTAGACGTGTGCGCCGCTACTGGCTACTTTCAAGCTCGGGTCTTCAAAGCTGTATCTGGGTGCTGAGCTTGAAAGTAGCCAGCTCCGGGCCCATACTTAATTTACATTTCAAGAGTACCCCCATTGGGGTCCTCAGTTGACCCCCTCTGATACTGTACAATGGTTACAATGATTACAATGGGGGGTGACCTTCAGCCAGGTTGTTTGGCTGATCGGCTGCTGACTGGTCTCGGCCAGCCACAAATAAATCCATAAGCTCAGAAAGAACAAGAAAGAGTCTATTGTTCTGCTGAGAAAGGAAATCATGAACAAGTTGGTTGTTAACCTGTTGCAGCAACAAGGGTTGGGCTGCTGAAAAGTCCTCAAAAAAAGGTGTAAACAGAAAGGAAAAATGTTTCGTCAGCTTATAAACTCGATGGTCTTGGCAAAATAAAAGAGCATGCACCTTGTTCTGAACATGTTCATCTTCACCAGGACATTGGTCACATACGCAAGAACCATTTTCAAGCCACGTTGCTGCCTCAACTTTCAAAGTATGCGCACGCAAGCGGAATCAACTTATATTGCGCATAACATGTTTGGACAGATCAAGATGGAAATATCGTGGTACATTATTCGGCATACGCTCATGAATTACTAGAAAAAGGGATGGCAAACCAATTGGTGATAACAAGTGCCAGTTTGTTGTTGTGTGTGTTGGGGTCCACCAATAACTCAGCGTCTCTCAAAACACCTCTCATCTTATGCTTCAAATCTGCAGTAAACTCTGCAGTAAACTCTGCAGTAAAATCTGCAGTAAAATCTGCAGTAAAATCTGCAGTAAACAGTTTAACTCTTGCATGGTAATAGCATGCCCAGTTTGAACAGCTCGTACATACAACTCACACCCACGCAGTCCCTGAAAAGCGCTCAGCAATTGAGCTGTCCAGCAGGCACTTGAACGAGGCTGTAAATTG
>Ga0307942_1003300_pt1 | contig 13075 bp, 14 predicted proteins | sample OrgLakmetagen175_FD_201846 | JGI IMG/M metagenome (GOLD analysis project Ga0307942, IMG submission 201846) | Saline water microbial communities from Organic Lake, Antarctica - #175 | ecosystem: Environmental > Aquatic > Non-marine Saline and Alkaline > Saline | place: Antarctica: Organic Lake...
GTAATGCCAGAGGTAATACTAAAGGAAATACCGGAGTAGCTTCTTATTATTTGCACTTCTTGGTCCTCGTGTGGCGCACACGGGCAACACCAGAGGTAATGCCAGAGGGAATACCAAAGGAAATACCGGAGCTTTTTATTTGCAATCCTTCATCCTCCTGTGGCGCACACAGGCAACACCAGAAGTAATGCCAGAGGTAATACTTAAGGAAATACCGGAGTAGCTTTTTAATATTTGCACTTCTTGGTCCTCCTGTGGCGCACACGGGCAACACCAAAGGGAATTCCAGAGGGAATACCAGAGTTAATATCAAAGCTGATTGATAGCAGAGGTGATACCAAAGTATACGCCAGCAGCGTGAGTATCAACTCAGTGAGTCATATCAGTGAGTATCAAAGCTGAGTGATACCAGAGGGAATGCCAGAGGTAATGCGAGAGGGAATACCACAGTTAATATCAAAGCTGATTGATACCAGAGGTGATAACAAAGTATAGGCCAGAGGTAATACCAGAGTAAATACCAGAGCATATGCCAGAGTGAGTACGCTTGCGGCTGCTTCCCCCCCTACTCTGGGCTGCAAAAAACAATTATACGCAAGGGGTGATAGCACCACAAGCATGGATTAAGGAAACGGAGACGGAGCTGTCGGACAGCAAAGTCCTCACGCTACCAGGCGGATTCGAACCTGCGACCCTAAATAGGCTGGCCTGACCACGGACCACATATAACCGTCACTATACATTCACAGCATCACTGATTTTGTACACGCTACGCAATGCGCATAATACGAAAATCCAGTGTCGCTCCATTGCATCACATGAACGCGCTAACTTTGAGGGACCACACAAACCAAGTTGAAGGTGGGTACTTCCTGCTAGTCCGGGACTGCAACCACACAAAATAATCGTGCGATGCCGATTTGCATTGTCACACGCCAAACATGCAAACATGCTGTCGCAGCGCAGTGGCAACAGCAGCAGCGCAGTGGCGACAGCAGCAACATTAATGAATGGTATGATCATTTAAGCGCTTATGTTAATGAAATGGTATGATCATTGAAGCGCTCATCCAGATGACAGTTCGCCTCTGCACTGATGCTCTCCCTGCGTGCAATCATGCTGCTCTGCACAAGATATTGCATATAGAAGACCACCGGCTCACCTGACCACTTTGTGGCTCATCCCCGTTGTTCTTGGTGTACAGAGACCCTTGCTGCTCCCTCCTCCCGTTCTTCTCTGCACGCCGCTGCTCTCCCCTGCTCCCCTCCCTCCCCGGAATCATGTCACCCAACACCCCTTTTCTCCCTTCTCTCTCGTCTGCAGAATACAGGATAGCCAGCTCGTCCAGGCAAAGCTCTAGCCCTCTCCCTTTCGTGGGACTGTTCAATAGTGCTGCCTCTGCTTCTGGTGCTGCTGCTGCTGTTGCTCGCTGCAGGTGGAATGGTGGTGGTTTTGATGAAGAGGGCAGGAGTGCTGCTGCTGCAGCTTGAGCACGCCTGAGAAGTGACTGGTGGTCACCGGCAGCTGCGTCTGGCTCTGTCTGCTCCCTACCACGCTCTTTCCCTGAAAGAAAATGTAAATATAACCGCATTCCTGAGCATTGCAAAGGAAGCTCTGGATCACACAAAACACACACTCTCTAACCTTGGACTTGCGTCTGCCCTCTCTGATGATTTGTGCTCTGGTTTTGGTGGAGGCGCTGCTGCGGTTGCGGCTGCTGCGGCAGCTGCGGCGGCTGCGGCGGCTGCGGCTGCGGCTGCTGCTTTTGGTGGCAGCAAGGCCCGTACCATGGGTCAACATCAGGCACACCCGGAAGGAAAAGACAGGTTGTGTGGTAGAGTCGTGTGCATCCGTCGCACTGCATGCAGATGTGTTGAATTTTTTGGACGAGTTACTGCATGCTTACAGGAGGTGATAAAGCAGTAGGCAATCGTTGCATGCATGCTCGTCCTCGCAAGTAGAGAATGAGCAGAAACCATGAGGGTTGTACCAACCACGTATGAAAGTGAAAAATAAAGACAGCTAGCTGCATGTCTTTGAGCCAGCAACGAGCACAATAATAACAAGCGCCCCACCAAGAGCAGCAGTTCTGGACGGTCTCCTTGACCACAGATTGTGCACCCTTCTCCATTATCGTGAGCCAGCAGGTCCGGGTCTTCAGCTGCTGTACCATGAGAGCACGCATGCATTGCCCTGATGCTCTTTTAATAATCCACACTCATTCTCATTCTACAGGCATGATGGTGGCATGTTGCCCATAAAGCCGCCTGACTAGGCAAACCTTGCAGCTATGCATTGCTCGGGTTTCATAAAGCCTGCCCAATAAGGTCTTTAACAACGAGATATTATTAACTGAACAATTATGATTGCCTTCAATTTCGACCAGCGACATTTTGCCGAATTTGACCCTGGATTTAATATACACACCTATATATATTTCAAACTTTTTAGATGTGGAGAATGACGAATTTCTGAGCGCTTGGAGACTCTATTCACCCATTCGGCAAGACCCGCGTTTTTGAATACAAACATTGCTTTACACAATACTAATTTTTATAATTCCGTAATAATATCCAAATTTTCAATACAGTGGCGTCCTTGACACGTGTGGGTGTCCCAGCAGCAGAGAGGTTTGAATCTTCAATCTTCGCACTGTGGTGACTTTGCTCAATCTCTACATCTAATCAATAAATATTTAAACAAAATGATTGACTGGGCTGGGTTAAGATATATTGCTGTCTGGAAACTATGAAAGAAAACCGCCACTTTTGATTGCAACGCCTCCAGGTATTGGGCTAAGATGTCTTGCCCCTAGCTGCGACTGCAGGGCTGGCACAGACTGCAAATAGGACAATTCAAAATAAAAAAAGTGTATTGTAGGTACAAGGTGGTTTGTTGCTCATGGCACTGCCATTAATGACGAGCTCAATATCTTCATGTATGAACTTACATAATTTCTTGCTCAGGCAGCTCCACAGACACACTTTAAGCAAGAAAGGCAAATTGGATCTATGCAGTTTTTCTGGGCAGCAAGCTGGACTCGCTCCTGCTAGATGCTCAAACAAGATTGCAACAAGAGGCACACTACAAAGCAGGGTTTCAATTATAGATGCTCACCTGGCTTCGATCCTTGCTTTTTCAGCAGCAAGTTGGTCCTGCTCCTGTTTGGCGGCTTCAATTTGGTTCTGTATAGGTACCGAAATGGATTTTTCCTTCAATTGATGTGGGGAGTGGTGTTTCATTGCATGCACACGTTTTTCATTCAAATTTTAGGATTAAAAGAGCTCTCTAATGAATTATCTGCAGCAAAGGACCAAGCCATCCAGCTGGACGGCACGAGATGAGACAATTTTGTGCAGAGCCTCCCAAGCAAAATTTTACACTCTATCAAACTGGCTCATCACGGCTCATCACAGCAAAGGCTTCACACAAGGGTGCAAAGACATCACTCAAGCTGAGCACCAGCCTAGGCGCTCAAGCCAAGCACTAGATACCCAAGCAGGGCTCCATTCTATTCAAGGTGACCTTGTAAGCATTATTGCCGTTTCTGCACCTGATGCGCCGTGCTTTCTTCAATTAAATCAACACAACTCCACAAAGAAACAGATGTTACTGGCAAGTTAGAAGGAAATTAGGTCATAGCACCTTATCAGGCACAATCATGTGTTTTGGTCAAGGTACTTATGAAGTAGTAAAGAATGCTTGTATACCTTTATATCAGACCTTGTACGCTGTGCTGTAAAACATCCGGCAACAAGTTTGTGAGTTGATTGTGATCAAGCTCAAATCTCAGACAATCTCGATTGCTTTGTCATTATTGCATCCATGCCTCACCTTCAGTGCCTCTAAGTGCTTCTGGGCCTTTGCCTCTTCGACCTGAGAAAGGACCAGAAAAACACCAAATTTTGTATTGGGAACTATACGACACACATGTCGTTGAACAAAACCTGATCCACACCACTGCACATTTTAATTGTGTATACACAAGGTGGTCTTAGACTGCTTTAAATTGCACTCTTCCAACTTCTGTGTGTATAATCGCAGCCCAAACCGCCACCAGCATCTTAAACTAACATCAACACTGTGATTTTCAATATTTATAAGTGATGATGGCGTAATAAGCGACCTCGAACCCCCGTAGGAGGGAGGGCAGGAGACCCGTGAGGGGGACCCACGGAATTAGCCGTAGGCTAAATCCCACCCAACCCGTCAGGGAAGCGCTCGGAATCGTCCGCTCCCCCCCGCAGGGGAAAGGGGGACAATTTCGACACAAGTCGCAGACTTCAGAACCCCCTTCCTCAAAAGGGGGGTCGAAGATCTGCGAGTCACCGTAAAATCCAGATTACACGTGACTGCTCACTAACAGACACACGCAAGGAAAGCTGTGTCCATGCATTTCAGCAGGAGGACAAATAATAGCAGGAGTTATTGGTCTAGTATATGCAGGGTTTGCCAGAACCATATACATAAATATATATACGGTGTAAATACGGTATTTTTGGCAGGGAAATCACCAAATGTACAGTCATATACAATGTATATATACGGTTCTGGCCAACCTTAAGTATACATCTTGCTTACCTGATGCTGCAGTTCCAGCCTTAATGTCTTCAGGTTTCCCAGTTTCTTTGTTGCTTCCTCACATTCTTGGGTCTGTGAAGCTACTGCAGCCTGCGCCAGCACCATGAGTGGCATCAATAGTATTCGAAACATGGTATTAGGAGCAGGTGAAGCGAAAAAAAGAAGTGGTTACCTACACCAGCACCATGAGTGGCACCAGCTGTAAAATTAGGCGTCTAAGTCTGAGATACCGATCTGAACACTTGGAGATCATACGTATCGTTACCCCAGCAGTGACTTTAGCATCAAACGAGTTATTTATCAACAAATGTGTCACTGCCTGGTGCCATTTTTTGGGTAGCTAGCAGTGGTCACAGTCAATCAGCTATATCCGCGTCTGTAAGCTAGCTTTAATGCAATAACGATTGGAATCATGCAGTGTCACAATATAAGCAGATACTGTACCATGCAGTGTCACAATATAAGCAGATACTCAAGGCAGTGTGCTGTACAGTGTCACAATATAAGCAGATACTGAACCATGCAGTGTCACAATATACGCAGATACTCAAGGCAGTGTGCTGTACAGTGTCACAATATAAGCAGATACTGAACCATGCAGTGTCACAATATAAGCAGATACTCAAGGCAGTGTCACAATATAAGCAGATACTCAAGGCAGTGTGCTGTACAGTGTCACAATATAAGCAGACACTCAACCGTGCAGTGTCACAATATAAGCAGATACGCAAGGCAGTGTGCTGTAGTAAAAGGCGTTTGTCCAACTGTTCAATAGACGGTGTAACAGGCAGATTGTTTGTTTGCAAAAAGAAAATGCAGCCTCTCTGGTTATGCTCTTGAGTAGTGCCTCCAAACTTCATTGCCTGCGTTAGTCTTTCTCGTTTTCGTTTGATTCTGCTCCTCACCTCTCACCTGTGTTTCCTTTATTCTTGCACCTACCGTAGAAATGGAGAGCTTTGATCGCAAGGCTGGCAGCTGCAGGTCTGCCTGTGTGTAGAAGTAGCATCACTGGAGTTGGTTGAGAAGAGGGGTATCAAGCTCATAAACTTGATCCTTCTATTCAATTAACGCAAAGATCTGTCTCGTTTTTTGCGTGGCTTGTTCATTGAGACCGCGTATCTTTGCCAGTGGTGTATGACGCAACATACCTGCACACTTTGTACCACGTAATAACATTTCAGTGGTAAAATCTGGTGCTCTTTTCATACAGCTCTGTAGAGTCATTGGCTAAGCTAAGTATGCATGTGCGTGTGTATATTACCTTTGCATTCTGCTCTCTCAAGCTCTCAAGCCAGCGTTGGAGCTTTGCTTCTTGTACCGCAGGGCTCTGCGTCATTCATGAAAATCCAAGCTCAGATATGATTCCTTAAGTTCTGGCCCAGCCCTGTGCTTGTTTGCAACTATCATAGTGGTACCAAGTGGATCCTTTCCTTGATTAATGCAGGGAGTGGCTTTTCCCGCGTAGTTTATCTTTTTGTGTTTTTGCAACCAATATCCACAGAGAGCACAAATATCCACCAGAGAGCACCAATATTCACCAGAGATACCAATATCCATTAGAGAGCACCATGGTCCACCAGAGAGCACCAATATCCACCAGAGAGCACCAATATTCACCAGAGAGCACCAATATCCACCAGAGATACCAATATCCGCCAGAGAGCAAAGTCAGATGTGGTGGATAGTCTGAGACTGACATGCTTGTCGGAAACAAATTACACTACTTTACCAAGGTTGCGACCAAGAAATGAATGACAGATGTAGTCATTCATCTTGGCAACACACAGCACAGCACACTTATATTGTGCTCATGATACTACACGAGACAGACACGCATAAACAAATGATTATCACTGTACAGCCTTTCTGCCTCCTGCGAGAGGGGGCACCCTGCTTTAACAATACCTCCCAACAAAAGTAAAGCCTTACATTCAGGCCCGGACCTCCTGTCTTCGCCACAACACCAAACACACACAACACACACAGAGAAATACACACCTGGGCAGAGTCGTTGACAGCAACTGCAGCTTCAAAGCGTGCCATGCGATCAAGTTCGGATTTTATTGAGGCACGTACGTCTTGGAGTTGCTGTTCTGCACTGGCTTCAAACGTGAGCAGCCTGTTCAGAAGAATGATGTGTGGCACTAATATATTGAGCAATGAATACTAGTAGTTGCTAATTTCAGATGTTTCTAACAGGTATGAGTCAGCGTGCAGAAGCGACCAATGCACATTGTTTTATATTGGAGTGCAGCAGTTTGACCTGGAAAGCTTTGAGAAATCTGCAGGGAAAGCCGAAACTGTAAAGAAAATTTTGGAGAACTTGCTGCCTTCCTTGGCTTGCTGTATAGCTTATAAGACAAATTGGTATAGCTTATAGGGCAGATATCTGTATAGCTTATAAGGCAAATTGGTATAGCTTATAGGTTTATAGGGCAAAATAATACAGCTTATATGGCAAATATCTGTATAGCTTATAGGGTGAATAATATTGCCACCAAATATATGTATAGCTTGCTTATAGGGCGCATATCTGTATAGCCTATTATAGGGCAAATTGTTATAGCGGAGGACTTATGCACTGCCGACAAGCTGGCGCGTCAGCTTGTCGGCAGTGCATAAGTCCTCCGCTATAACAAAAGTGTTGTACCTCGAGGGGTGCAGGGTTCGAGTCCAGGTTGGGTCGAACGCCAGAAAATGATTATAGCAGAATGGAGGCTCGCCGCGTCAGCCCACAAGGCCATGCGAGCCGGGGAGTCGACACCCAGGCAGGGAAGCATGCAGCACTTGGAGCCCCCCCTCTTCAGGCAGTGCATAAGTCCTCCGCTATAACACAAATTATATTGCCACCAAATATCTGTACAGCTTATAGGGCAAATATCTGTATAGGGGAAATATCTGAGCAGCTCATAGGGCAAAGTGAAGGCCCCCCGCCTATCAAGGAGTCCTGCTTTGCCAACTGCGCCCAAAGACATAGGGCAATCTGGAGAAGCTAGCTCTGGAGGAACAATCAAAGGAAAGGATCAATCAAAGAAGAGGAACACTCAAAGAATAGAGCAGTCTGGAGAAGCTAGCTCTGGAGGAACAATCAAAGAAAAGGAGGTGCGCTCTCTGCTCCTGTTGTTTCATTTAACGGTATGCGTTCACATCTGTGTGACTGTGTATGCGTTCACTTCTGTGTCACTGTGTATGCGTTCACTTCTGTGTGACTGAGTATGCGTTCACTTCTGTGTGACTGTGTATGCGTTCACTTCTGTGTCACTGTGTATGCGTTCATTTCTGTGTGACTGAGTATGCGTTCACATCTGTGTGACTGTGTATGCGTTCACTTCTGTGTGACTGTGTATGCGTTCACTTCTTTGTGACTGTGTATGCGTTCACTTCTGTGTCACTGTGTATGCGTTCACTTCTGTGTGACTGTGTATGCGTTCACTTCTGTGTGACTGTGTATGCGTTCACTTCTGTGTGACTGTGTATGCGTTCACTTCTGTGTCACTGTGTATGCGTTCACTTCTGTGTGACTGAGTATGCGTTCACTTCTGTGTGACTGAGTATGCGTTCACATCTGTGTGACTGTGTATGCGTTCACTTCTGTGTGACTGTGTATGCGTTCACTTCTGTGTGACTGAGTATGCGTTCACATCTGTGTGACTGAGTATGCGTTCACATCTGTGTGACTGTGTATGCGTTCATTTCTGTGTGACTGTGTATGGGTTCACTTCTGTGTGACTGTATATGCGTCCATTTCTGTGTGACTGAGTATGCGTTCACATCTGTGTGACTGTGTATGCGTTCACTTCTGTGTGACTGTGTATGCGCTCACTTCTGTGTGACTGTGTATGCGTTCACTTCTTTGTCACTGTGTATGCATTCACTTCTGTGTGACTGAGTATGCGTTCACTTCTGTGTGACTGTGTATGCGTTCACATCTGTGTGACTGTGTATGCGTTCACTTCTGTGTGACTGAGTATGCGTTCACTTCTGTGTCACTGTGTATGCGTTCACATCTGTGTGACTGTGTATGCGTTCACTTCTGTGTGACTGTGTATGCGTTCACTTCTGTGTGACTGTGTATGCGTTCACATCTGTGTGACTGAGTATGCGTTCACTTCTGTGTGACTGTGTATGCGTTCACTTCTGTGTGACTGAGTATGCGTTCACTTCTGTGTGACTGTGTATGCGTTCACTTCTGTGTGACTGTATGCGTTCACTTCTGTGTCACTGTGTATGCGTTCACTTCTGTTTGACTGTGTACGCGTTCACTTCTGTGTGACTGTGTACGCGTTCACTTCTGTGTGACTGTGTATGCGTTCACTTCTGTGTGACTGTGTATGCGTTCACTTCTGTGTGACACGATCGTTTTCCTGCTGCAACCGTAGCGTTATTCCAGCGTTGTTCTGCTTTTACCCCACTGGGCAATTGTGGTTTCAACCCAAACGAGCACTTTGGTGATACCCAGATCATGCAATCCATGTGGTATGTGGTACATCCACTGCTGAGTGCTGTGGCAGTTCTTCTGCAACACCTGTCAGCTCGCTGGCTACTAAGCAATCGCACATTGATTGGGCCGACCAGACCCGTAAATGCGCACTGTAAATGACCGTATGTATGGTATTCCCTGCTGAAAATGCTGTACACACACTTAAAATACCTATACATGCATGGTTTGGGCCAGCTCTATGCATTGACCCAAACGAGCAAGCAAGCAAATCCAACAACGCAAATCGCACGATTACTGTGGTACACTTACGCTTAGGGTTGGCCAGAACCATAAATATGTACGGTGTATACATGGTATTTCTGGCAAGGAAATCATCAAAATACGGTCATATACGGTGTATATATACGGTTATGGCCAACCCTACTTACACTACAGCAGGTTACGGTCACCCTGCTGCCGCTTGTGTGAGGCCGCCGCTTTCTGCTAAGAGACGCATGTGCTTCAACTTATTCAAGCCCCAAGTTAAAAGGACCTGATAATCAGGCGTGGGCACGTACTGATAATCAGGCGTGGGCACGTACTGATAATCAGGTGTGAGCACTTACTGATGCGTTTTGTGGCCGTCCTGCTGTTGCTTCTGGAAGGCGGCAGCTTTTTGAGCCGTGGTAAGGCACGAGTGCTTGGCGGAAGCTAGATGTTCTTGAAGGCACAGCAATTCGACACGCTGCTGGACCTGAACAAAGTAGGATGAAAAACACCACTTTCATTACTGATGGGAAGTGAGTTTCCCCTTCAAATGGAAGAAGCTCTTTTCCCGTGCGTTTGATAGGGCAGCCATTTTTGGAAGTAAGGCACTGGTGCTTTGTGGCAGCCAGCTGTATTTGAAAGTGCAGCAACGCCGCATACCGGACCTGATGGTTTAAATTGCATCTACAGCTTTTAAACACAGAGTCACGTGCAAGTGCACTTGACAGATGGCAGTCCCACTCCCACAGCAGCCGATTTCAATAGTTACAAAGGTGGTCCAACAAGCGTTTTGGTCATATAAACGAGCAGGGAGTTTTGGGTCAGCCTAGGAAAAATGCAACAACATACTTCCTGCTCCTGCTCCTGGCTTGTACCTAATAAAATATGTATAAGGTCTTCCACAAGATTCCACTCGCAATGTGTCAATTCTACATGCTTGCATACAACAGTTCACACATTGCATGGTACTATTCGTGCGGAAGCTTGTTTAGTGGCAGCTTAGCACTGCTGAACTCACAGCTTAACTGGGATTTAGTTGTGCATTGAGACGCCGGTTATACCTCCTACAGGGAGATTCACCCTCTGCTTCAGAGCCCAAGAAAACCACTTACCTCAGCCTCCTTTCTCTGCCCCAGCTCTTTTTCTAGACTATCCTGCTCATTTTTCCGTGCTGTGAGCTCGCTCACGCGCCGCTTATACGTGGTCTGCAGGTCCAGCAGCAGCAACAGGCAGAACAGAATTTTCGCTGGCGGCAAGGTGATGACGTTTGAACGGACGGACATCTACAGCACTCCTTGTACGTTTGCACAGTCAGGCAGGACAAGAAATTTAGAAGGGCTTTTTAAATAGGCCTCACGTGCCTCCATATCCTGCATGCGAAGCTGCCAAGCCAATTGTGTTGGGTCCATGTGTGCTGCAGGTCGAGTGAAGAAGAAACTGCAAATAAAATATCATAAAAAAAGGAAAATGCATGCTTTGCGGAGAATTTCACTCGTTCAAAAATAATAGCCAATTTACCCCAATTTATGGTGGTTTCAATTTCCTGGTAAAAAAATAAAAATTTAAAATTGTCTAAAATATTCATTCAAAACCTCTATTACAGCCGCTATACCTACAGTTCTCATAGTTCTGGCTACAGTTTTTCATTCAACCTCAAAGTTTTAGGGGTTAGGGCCATAGTTTTAGGGTTTAGGGTTAGGGTTAGGGTTAGGGTTAGGGTTAGGGTTAGGGTTAGGATTAGGATTAGGGGGTTAGGGGACCAAAACTATGAGGTTGGATCTGAAACTATAGGAACTGTAACACAAAACTATGCAAACTTTGATTATAGCGGCTATTTCTCCAAAACCTTCGCTGATGTTGCGCGTCACACCCCCAGCGCTTCCCATAAACCCTGCAAGTCAGGGAGCGAGGTTATGCTGCGCCATCACAACGAACTATCATCGCACAGCAGTGTGTGTACACGTCCCTTGAGAAAACTTGTATAATTTACTAGAGGTTAGTCCAACGGTGACCGGTGAAGCTGGTTCGACTCCAGAAGGCAGTTCTTAATATTAGTAATAATATACACCCACCCTACTGCCTTAGCCGTTGGTTAACTATAGTACGCTTCGCACAACATTGGTTTCAAAGCTTTGGCTGAGTGGACAGCGGTGAGTCCGACGGAGCTAGCCCTTCGCGGTGAGTAGAGGGCCCCCTTGCGAATGTGGTTCCTCGGAAGTTGTAGCTTCCACGCCCCTGAGAGCACGTACGCTGGGCAAGCAATAACCAAGTCCAATAAGTTTGAGAAGGCCTTCGGGCGACAGTCAGTCTCCAGCACTGGGGCCATGGAGCAGGTGTTTTGAATAAGTCTCCAGCCCATCGAGGCTAGGGAGCAGGTGTTTGAAATGAGCCTCCAGCCCATTGGGGCCAGGGAGCAGGTGTTTTGAATGAGTCTCCAGCCCATCGAGGCCAGGGATGGAGCAGGTGTTTGGAATGAGCCTCCAGCCCATTGGGGCCAGGGAGCAGGTGTTTGGAATGAGTCTCCAGCCCATCGAGGCCAGGGAGCAGGTGTTTGGAACGAGTCTCCAGTCCATCGGGGCCAGGGAGCAAGTGTTTAGAACGGTTCTCCACCCAGAGTTCGTGGGCAGGGAGACCGTGAGGCTGAGGAAGAGCCAAGATCCATGAGTATTGGTGCAAAGAGTACATTGCATGATTCTCCATTCCGTCGTGCGGGCAGGGAGCAGCTGATCGGAACCGGAATGAGAGAGATCCTCCACCCCGTCGCGGGCAGGCCTAGGGAGGTGAGGCCGAGAGCAACCATTAGCATTAGTGAGGCTAGGTCGGACACGTAAGTGTCGCAAGAGAATCACCATGCACTCCCCTCCAAGAGCTAGGAGACACCAGGATTTTAAGAGGAGATGGGCAAGTGTGGGAATCATACACCATTGCATCAGGCTAGGACTCATGTAGGCCGGCAGAGGCCTTGCCACCGGCACATGGCAGGCCCATGCATAAGACGCCCGCTTACTGTGTGTTCTCGGGAGGACTCAAGGGAGCTTGGGAGTTTGTTTGGAGTAAGAAATGCTGCTTGACGGGCTGATGCAAGGATCACAGAGTAGTAGGCACTACTTGCACTACCACATGTATTAGGCACACCGTTGCAGGTTTTCTTGAAAGGTGGAAGGTCTTTGGCAAACAAGCAGCATGAAACGTTGCTAAAAAGGGTAATCCGACAGATGCCATTTCTGTGCTTCGTGCGATACATATATCCACGGAACATTCCTCCCCCCTTGGCAACTCCGTCCTCGGAGTGAGACTAGGCTCCCTGGAGTTCCAGGTGGAGGATCAACTCACCAGAGGTGCCATAGCGATTGACTAAACAAACACTTTTGCATCCCAACTTGTCGAAAATTACCGGGTCGGAAATTTGCCTTTTTGGTCATCCGCGAATTTCCGCGGTGGGTTACTCCAAGACTTCGATGCCAATGAAACGTTGAAAAAGGGTAATCCGACAGATGCCATTTCTGTGCTTCGTGCGGTACATATATCCACGTAACAGCTCGAGGCAGTATAAGTGGGATGACTAGGGTCAGGCGGAGCTCACAGCATTTGAACAATTAAATAATGCACTCATCAGTGCTCCCGTTCTTGCTGTACCTGATTGGGACCAGCCATTCCATGTACACACTGATGCATCTGTGGTGGGAACAGGTGGTGTACTAGTACAAGGTGGTCGCGTAGTGGCATATACGAGTAGTAAATTCACACAAGCTGAGGTGAACTATGCCACTACAGAACAGGAGTTGTTAGCTCTTGTGCGAGCCTTGC
>Ga0307942_1003304_pt1:2500-13067 | contig 13067 bp, 16 predicted proteins | sample OrgLakmetagen175_FD_201846 | JGI IMG/M metagenome (GOLD analysis project Ga0307942, IMG submission 201846) | Saline water microbial communities from Organic Lake, Antarctica - #175 | ecosystem: Environmental > Aquatic > Non-marine Saline and Alkaline > Saline | place: Antarctica...
CATTCTGTCGTTTGAAATGAACCAAGTTTCAGCAGCCGTCTGACAATGTGTTGTCCGCGGAAACTGGGTGTGCTTGAGAAAATTGTGACAAAAGGAGTTCCTTTAAAGATAATTCAAAAACAATCCGGAGAATTTCATTCTGGAGGGCGGTGCGGTTGGAACCATTTGTGGTGAGTTTGACGCAAGAACTACACAAAGACCCAGGTTACGGGTACCCTTGCCAGGTTACAGGTCACGTGTAGTTTTTGCCTTTTGTGGTGAGGCTGACGCAAGAACTAGACAAAGACCCAGGTTACGGGTACCCTTGCCAGGTTACAGGTCACGTGTAGTTTTTGCCTTTTGTGGTGAGTTTGACGCAAGAACTACACAAAGACCCAGGTTACGGGTACCCTTGCCAGGTTACAGGTCACGTGCAGTTTTTGCATTTGCGGTGAGGCTGACGCAAGAACTAGACAAAGATCCAGGTTACGGGTTCCCTTGCCAGGTTACAGGTCACGTGTAGTTTTTGCATTTGCGGTGAGGCTGACGCAAGAACTACACAAAGACCCAGGTTACGGGTTCCCTTGCCAGGTTACAGGTCACGTGTAGTTTTTGCATTTGCGGTGAGGCTGACGCAAGAACTACACAAAGACCCAGGTTACGGGTTCCCTTGCCAGGTTACAGGTCACGTGAGTTTCCATCGGGGTAAGCTGGGCGTTCATGACGTGTTATCAGAAAGAGAGCAAAAGGAAAAAAGGAAAAAAGAAGTGAAGCCGCTCCCAACTTTGTGTGAGGCCACTCTCGAATTTGTGTGAGGCCACTCCCAATTTTGTGTGACGCCACTCCCAACTTTGTGTGGAGGTAAAGCACGAGGTGCTGGAAGCACATGTTGCCCGCTAAGGTGCCAAGCTTGACGAAATCAGCAGTTATTTGCATTTGCTTCTACATTGCGTGCAAGTCAAGTGTGAGGAGCTTGAAGCGCGCCCTGCCCATTCTAAGCTTATTAAAATCAGCATTTGACTACATTCTGTTGACTGTGTGTGCTGGTCACGTGTGAGAAGCTGGAAGCGCTTGTTGCCCCGCCAAAATGGAGTTAGGCTATTACAATCAGCACATCTTGCGCGGCAACTTACCTTAGGTATTTATAGCCTGGTGGGTTGCTCACAATTTTGTGTGCACAGGTCAAGTGCTAGGAGCTTGAAGCATGTGCTGCCCGACAAGATGCCAAGTTCAGTTGCTCACAATTTTGTGTGCACAGGTCAGGTGTCAGGAGCTTGAAGCACGTGCCGCCCGACAAGATGCCAAGTACAGAGACGCAAAGCTCCAAAGAACTCTGTTGGAGGGCCGGAAGGAGGACGCAGAGGAAAGGTGTGTGTGCGTGTGTGTGTATGTGTGTGTATGCGTGAATGCATGTGTGGGTGGGTGGGTGGATCGGGGTGAGTGTGTGTGGGGGGGGGGGATGTGGGGGCGGAGTTGGGAGTGTGTGTGTTTGTGTTTGTGATTGCGTCTGTGTATGTTGTATGTTAGCATGTCAATGAGTAGGCCACTGCCGAAAGGAGTTCATCTGATCAAAAGCACACGCAAAAGCAATCAACACACAGACACACGTCCGTATGAATGCCGCACATTGACACACAGAGCTGCCAAGGATGAGCAACTGACACACAGGCACTCGTCCGTATAAATGCCGCACATTGACATGCAGAGCTGCCAAGTATGAGCAATTGATACACAGACACACGTCCGTATGAATGCCGCACACTAACACGCAGAGCTGCCAAGTATGAGCAATTGATACACAGACACACGTCCGTATAAATGCCGCACATTAACATGCAGAGCTGCCAAGTATGAGCAATTGATACACAGGCACACGTCCATAAATGCCGCACACTAACACGCAAAGCTGCCAAGTATGAGCAATTGACACACAGACACACGTCCGTATAAATGCCGCACATTAACATGCAGAGCTGCCAAGTTTAAGCAATTGATACACAGACACACGTCCGTATAAATGCCGCACATTAACATGCAGAGCTGCCAAGTATGAGCAATTGACACACAGGCTCACGTCCGTATGAATGCCGCACATTAACATGCAAAGCTGCCAAGTATGAGCAATTGACACACAGGCATACGTCCGTATAAATGCCACACATTAATATGTAGAGCTGCCAAGTATGAGCAATTGACACACAGACACACGTCCGTATGAATGCCGCACATCAACATGCAGAGCTGCCAAGTATGAGCAATTGACACACAGGCACACGTCCGTATGGTGCTTTTGCTTCAGCACCTATGATTGCTTTTATCTTATCCCAAGTATCTTTTGGTGTTTTATTCATTAATGATAGTAAAATGCCGCACATTGACACGCAGAGCTGCCAAGTATGAGAGGGAGGCTCGCGATGCCAAAGAGGAACTTGTGCGAGAGGATCAGCGAAGACAAGGCCTTGAAAAGTCCTTCGAGCGACAGCTGCGGTGTGCCACACATGCACAAGCACACACATACACATATGCACACACACGCACGCACACACACATATGCACACATACACACACATACACACGCATGCACACACACATATGAGCACACACACACATACACACACGCATGCACACACACACACACACACACACACCACCACCACCACACACACCACACAGGGACAAGGAAGTGCAGATCACGAGTTTAACGTTTGAGAGGAAGCGGTACATATTGAGCTGCAATCGGGAGCTTACACACGAACAGATTTTGAATTTGACAAACAGCCCTGAAGAGCGTAGCTCGGTGGTGGGTGGCTATCTGTGTGTGTGTGTGTGTGTGTGTGTGTGCGAGTGTTGTGTGTTTTGCCAATCAGTGTGTAAGGGGGTACACGTGTGTGGGTCTGGGTGTGCACATGTGTGTGTATGTGTGTGTGCATGTGTGTTGTGTGTATTTGAGTGTGTGAGTGTGTATGGTGGGGGGGGGGGAGGGGGACACGTGTGTGTGTGTGATTATGTGTATGCATTATGCATTATGCATGTAGGTGTGCCAGGCACTCTTGGTACAAATGGTACTATGTTAAAAATGTTAGTCATGCACTTACAGCCTTTTGCTGCAGAATCCATTTGCTGTGAATGTGAACCAACTCACACTCACCAACAATTGTGATGCAACACCTTCTATCAAACGCGCTCACGCACGTGCAAGCGCGCACACACACGCCCGCACGCACACACACACACACGCAAACAAACATGCTATTACGCACGCACCCTCACGCACTCACACAACCACGCACACGCACACACACACACTTTGCTAGGATACTCTCGCTCGGGTGTTGGAGGAGCGAAACGCGGACACACACACACATACACACACATGCGCACACATACACACACACACTCACACACACTTTGCTAGGATACTCTCGCTCGGGTGTTGGAGGAGCGAAATGCGGAGCTGCAGAAGCGGTCATTAGAAGTTAAGGCGTTAAAAGAGGAGAAGGAGCAGGTGTGTGTGCGTGGGTGTTTGTTGAAGGTCAAGGCGTTGGTTTGTTAGAAGTCAAGGCTTTGAAAGAGGAGAAGCAGGCGTGTGCGGGTGTTCATTAGAGGTCAAGGCATTAGTTTGCAAGAGGCAGCAAAGGCGTGAAAAAGGAGTAGGCGGAGGAGAAGCAGCAGGTATGTGTGCATGTGTTTTATGGGCGTACTTAGGTGTAGAGAGCGGGGAGGAGCGAAAGGGGGGGGGAGATGAGTGCTGGTGTAGAAGGGGAGCGTAGGCGGACCTGTGTGTGTGTGTGTGTGAGCGTGTGTGTGTGTGTGTGTGTGTGTGTGTGTGTGTGTGTGTGAGCTGGGAGGTGGCATTGATGGATGCATGTGTTTGAATACTTTGACTGACTTGGCGCAAGAGTCTTCAAGTGCCTGTGATTTGATCTAATAAACTAAAGGGAAGACGGGCTGTGTCACAAACTTGTATGGAGAAGTCAAGATGCGTTCACAGAGAAATTAAGATGCGTTGTATATTATATGATTATATGTGGAGGCCCGTGTATTGATCTGATGATCCGAAAAAAGAGGGGGTTCTGTTACGTGCGTGTACGAAGATGTCTGGTCACGTAGGCCTTGCAATGAAAGATATTTATCAACGATGTTGATTGCTTGTCTTGATTTGCGGGTAGAGGCAAATGCAGAGCATCAAAAAGGAATGCAAATGCATCACACACACATACATGCACATGCACACACATGCGCACTTCCTAATACACATGCCTGTCTTGTATTGCAGGTACTGGAAAACGCAGAGCATGAAATAGCGTCGCAAAAGCGGGAGACTGAGTCACACATACACACACACATGCACACATCCTAAAACACATCCCTGTCTTGTATCGCAGGTACTGGAAAACGCAGAGCATGAAAAAGCGTCGCAAAAGCGGGAGACTGAGTCACACACACACACACACACACACACACAAACACACACACGTGCACACATCCTAAAACACTTCCCTGTCTTGTATCGCAGATACTGGCAAACGCAGAGCATGAAATAGCGTCGCAAAAGCGGGAGACTGAGTCACACATACACACACACATGCACACATCCTAAAACACATCCCTGTCTTGTATCGCAGGTACTGGAAAACGCAGAGCATGAAAAAGCGTCGCAAAAGCGGGAGACTGAGTCACACACACACACACACACACGTGCACACATCCTAAAACACTTCCCTGTCTTGTATCGCAGATACTGGCAAACGCAGAGCATGAAATAGCGTCACAAAAGCGGGAGACTGAGTCACACATACACACACACATGCACACATCCTAAAACACATCCCTGTCTTGTATCGCAGGTACTGAAAACGGCAGAGCATGAAATAGCGTCGCAAAGGCGGGAGACTGAGTCACACATACACACACATGCACCACATACACACACACATGCACACATCATAAAACACAAATCACATGCCTGTCTTGTATCGCAGTTACTGGATAACGCAGAGCATGAAATAGCGTTGCAAAAGCGGGAGACTGAGTCACACATACACACACATGCACACATCCTAAAACACATCCCTGTCTTGTATCGCAGGTACTGAAAACGGCAAAGCATGAAATAGCGTCGCAAAGGCGGGAGACTGAGTCACACGTGCGTGATACACGTAAGCAATGGGACGAAGACCGCCTGCGCGTCAACCAACTCGAGGTGAGACCAACTGTGGCCAGAGTTTGAGTAAGTGAGCGTGTGTTGCAACACAGGGGGACAAAGACCGCCTGCGTGTCAACCAACTTGAGGTGAGACCAACCGTGTCTTTTTTTTTACAGAGTAAGCCATCAGTCAAAACGTGCAAGCTAGGCTGCTTGTGTAAAACATGTAGAAATGGTGATATTTGTTGTTGTAGCACCAGACTTGCACCTACAAAAAGACCCTTAGAAAGGGGAAAAAGGTGCAACTGCTAGGCTGCGTATGTAAAACATGTAGAAATGGTGATATTTGTTGTTGTAGCACCAGACTTGCACCTACTAAAAGACCCTGAGAAAGGGGAAAAAGGTGCAACTGCTAGGCTGCGTATGTAAAACATGTAAAAATGGTGATATTTGTTGTTGTAGCACCAGACTTGCACCTACAAATAGACCCTGAGAAAGGGAAAAAGGTGCAACTACTAGGCTGCGTTTGTAAAACATGTGAAAATGGTGATATTTGTTGTTGTAGCACCAGACTTGCACCTACTAAAAGACCCTTAGAAAGGGGGAAAAGGTGCAACTGCTAGGCTGCGTATGTAAAACATGTAAAAATGGTGATATTTGTTGTTGTAGCACCAGACTTGCACCTACAAAAAGACCCTGAGAAAGGGGGAAAAGGTGCAACTGCTAGGCTGCGTTTGTAAAACATGTAAAAATGGTGATATTTGTTGTTGTAGCACCAAACTTGCACCTACAAAAAGACCCTTAGAAAGGGGGAAAAGGTGCAACTGCTAGGCTGCGTATGTAAAACATGTAAAATGGTGATATTTGTTGTTGTAGCACCAGACTTGCACCTACTAAAAGACCCTTAGAAAGGGGATTAAGGTGCAACTGCTAGGCTGTGTTTGTAAAACATGTAAAAATGGTGATATTTGTTGTTGTAGCACCAGACTTGCACCTAAAAAAAGACCCTTAGAAAGGGGGAAAAGGTGCAACTGCTAGGCTGCGTATGTAAAACATGTAAAAAGGGTGATATTTGTTGTTGTAGCACCAGACTTGCACCTACAAAAAGACCCTGAGAAAGGGAAAAAGGTGCAACTGCTAGGCTGCGTATGTAAAACATGTGAAAATGGTGATATTTGTTGTTGTAGCACCAGACTTGCACCTACAAAAAGACCCTTAGAAAGGGGAAAAAGGTGCAACTGCTAGGCTGCGTATGTAAAACATGTAAAAATGGTGATATTTGTTGTTGTAGCACCAGACTTGCACCTACAAAAAGACCCTGAGAAAGGGAAAAAGGTGCAACTGCTAGGCTGCGTTTGTAAAACATGTAAAAATGGTGATGTTTGTTGTTGTAGCACCAGACTTGCACCTACAAAAAGACCCTGAGAAAGGGAAAAAGGTGCAACTGCTAGGCTGCGTATGTAAAACATGTAAAAATGGTGATATTTGTTGTAGTAGCATTAGACCAACTGTGGCCTTTGGGTTTGAGCGAGTGAGTGCACGTCAGGTGCAAAGCATAACACGTTGAAGAAGGCTAATAAAAAAATTCAGCACACAGAATCTGCTGCTAATGCAGCACACAGTGGGATGAAGACCGCCTGCATGCATGTCAACCGCTTTGAGGCTTGCCATCGTGGGCGGGTTCATGCTTTCCGGGCCTGAAAGGGGTGTATAAGTGCGCGCGCACACACACACACACACAGACACACACACACACACATACACACACATGCGGAGAAAGAAAGAGAGAGAGAGAGAGAGAGCATTGGAATTTGTTTTAATTGCCACATGCTGCTTTGAGAAGGCTAATCCTATGTAGCTTGCTTGCAGGACAAGCTGGGACAACAGACACACACACGCACACACACACGTGCACACACATACGCACTGCAGACACACATACACATACACACACACACATGTGCTGAGATTACAACACACATTGCAATGTTTCTTGCAGTACGAGCTGGCCAAAGTGCAGACGGAGCTTCAGGACGCCAAGGATCTGCTGCAGTCACAGGTGTGTGTTGCATGTGTGTGTGTGTGTGTATGTGTGTGGGTATGTGTGTGTGGGTATGTGTATGTGTGTGTGCACGCTTGTGTGTGTATGTGAGTGTGTGCTTGTACCAAGCATCTTGTTGAGAAGCGTCAATTTGATATCAGGAAGCTGACCAGCCTAAAAATGGAGGAACAAGACTGCGCTGGCAGCGAATGCCTCTCCTGGCCAGCCAAAAAATGAGGAAGAATAACTGCGCAGGTTAGAAAAGCCAATGCCAAACCTGACCAGGTTAGAAAAGGAAGAAGAAAAACTGTGCAGACAGCAAATGCCACCCCTGGCTGGGTTGGAAAAACTGCGCAGGCAGCCAATGGCACCCCTGGCTGGGTTGGAAAAACTGCGCAGGCAGCAAATGCCACCCCTGACGGAGTTGGAAAGACTGCGCAGGCAACAAATGCCACTCCTCTCCTGATTAGCCTAAAAAAGGAAGAAGATGAACTGCACATTCAGCAATTCCACCCTTGACCGGGTTGAAAAGAGTCGTTTGAATTCTTTGCAAAGCACTCAGAAAGGTTGCTTGTGACAAAAATAGGAGCTGTGGTCTTGTTTCCGTGGTGCATTTTGCATTATGCGTTGCGTGCCCCTGCAGCGTATAACTGCAGCTCACCATCATGCCTGTGGCGTTGAGAATTGGGTTCAATGTGAACATGGCATGTGGATGTGAACAACGGCATGTGGATGTGAACAATGGCATGTGGATGTGAACATGGCATGTGGATGTGAACATGGCATGTGGATGTGAACAATGGCGAAGAGCGTACATATTAGCAGTTGGCGTGGTGACGGTGCAGCTTGAAACTGCAGCTGCTCACTATCATCACTGTGTGGGTTCAGTACACGAACATGTCATGTAAAAGCTGGCGTATTGACGGTGCAGCTTAAAACTGCAGCTGCTCACTATCATCACTGTGTGGTTTCAATACACAAAATGTCTTGTGAAAGCTGAAATGGTGACGGTGCAGCTTGAAACTGCAGCAGCTCGCTATCGTAACTGTGTGGGTTCAGTACTCTAACATGTAATGTGAAAGCTGGCGTGGTGTCGGTGCAGCTTGAAACTGCAGCAGCTCACTATCATGCTACCATAACTGTGTGGGTTCAGTACACGAACATGTCATGTAAAAGCTGGCGTATTGACGGTGCAGCTTGAAACTGCAGCAGCTCGCTATCGTAACTGTGTGGGTTCAGTACACTAACATGTCATGTGAAAGCTGAAATGGTGACAGTGCCATGAGATTAACAGACAGAGAAATACTCAAGCTGCTGCAACACAGTGCCATGAGCTTAACAAAAATGGTGACGGTGCGTTGAGGTAGCAGTGGTGAGGGTGCCCTGAGGTTAACAGAGAAATACACAGTGCCGTGAGGTGAACAGAGAAATACACAACCTGCTGCAACATGGTGCCGTGAGGTTATCAATGGTGACGGTGCGTTGAGGTTAACAGTGGTGACGGTGCCATGAGATTAACAGACAGAGAAATACTCAAGCTGCTGCAACACAGTGCCATAAGATTAACAGTGGTGAGGGTGCCCTGAGATTAACAGAGAATTACAGTGCCGTGAGGTTAACAGAGTAATACACAAGCTGCTGCAACACGGTGCCATGAGATTAACAGTGGTGAGGGTGCCCTGAGATTAATAGAGAATTACACAGTGCCGTGAGGTTAACAGAGTAATACACAAGCTGCTGCAACACGGTGCCATGAGATTAACAGTGGTGACGGTGCCATGAGTTTAACAGAGAAATACATAGTGCTGTGAGGTTAACAGAGTAATACACAAGCTGCTGCAACACGGTGCCATGAAATTAACAGTGGTGAGGTTGAGGTTAACAAAAATGATGACGGTGCGTTGAGGTTAACAGAGTAATACACAGTGCCGTGAGGCTAACAGAGAAATACACAAGCTGCTGCAACACGGTACCGTGAGCTTATCAACGGTGACGGTGCGTTGAGGTTAACAGTGGTGAGAATGCCACGAGTTCAACAGAGAAATACACAAGCTGCTGCAACACGGTGCTGCGAGAATAACAGTGGTGACGGTGAGGTTAACAGAGAAATACACAGTGCCGTGAGGTGAACAGAGAAATACACAAGCTGCTGCAACACGGTGCTGAGAGGTTAAGAGTGGTGAGGGTGCCATGAGTTTAACAGAGTAATACACAGTGCCGTGAGTTTAACATAGAAATACACAGCGCCGTAGGTTAACAGAGAAAATACACAAGCTGCTGCAATGGGGTGACCTGAGATTAACAGTGGCGAGGGTGCCATGACAATGCGTTGAGATTAACAGAGAAATACACAGTGCCGTAGGTAACAGAGAAATACACAAGCTGCTGCAACACAATGCCGTGACCTTATCAATGGTGACGGTGCGTTGAGGTTAACAGTGGTGATGGTGCCTCGAGATTAACCGAGTAATACACAGTGCCATAGGTAACAGAGAAATACACGAGCTGCTGCAATGGGGTGACCTGAGATTAACAGTGGTGACAGTGCCATTAGATTAACAGTGGTGACGATGCGTTGAGGTTAACAGACAGAGAAATACTCAAGCTGCTGCAACACGGTGACAATGCGTTGAGATTAACAGAGAAATACACAGTTAGGTTAACAGAGAAATACACAACCTGCTGCAATGGGGTGACCTGATCACGAATGAACAAACCTAAAAGTCCCAGCCGGACTCCGTGTTCTTTTGACCCAGACATCCACGCGCAAACTCAAGATCTGAGTTTCAAAATCGAGGTCTGCTTTCGACATCCGGCAGGTTGAGGCACGGGTCTTCATCTGGCATTTTGTGTAGACACGTCCACACAGAGCAACAAACACGTGCGCACACTACAAACACATGCACACACATGCACACACACACACACATGCACACACACATGCACACACATCCACACACACACACACACATGCACACACACATGCACACACACACACACACACATCCACACACACACACACAAACATGCACACACACATCCACACACATGCACACACACATCCACACACACACACACACACACACACACACGCACAGGGCCAGATCCTGGAGGACGCGCTGCTCAGTGCAGGCCAAAACATTCTGCAGCAGCAGCCTAGCGTTGGCAGAGGAGGGCAACGACAGCTGCATCTGTTGCCTGCAAGACATTTGACAGGACCCGCCCCTCAGCACATCATCTTAGAGCCACCCCCACTCCCACAGCAGCAGCCGCAGCAAGGACTGCAGCAGGAGCGACAGCAGCAGCAGCAGCAGCAGCAGCAGCAAAGTACGTGTGCCTGTGTGTGTGTGTAATACACACTGTGTGTGTGTGGGGGGGGGGGGGGGGGGGGTATGGGTGTGT
>Ga0307942_1003306_pt1 | contig 13062 bp, 18 predicted proteins | sample OrgLakmetagen175_FD_201846 | JGI IMG/M metagenome (GOLD analysis project Ga0307942, IMG submission 201846) | Saline water microbial communities from Organic Lake, Antarctica - #175 | ecosystem: Environmental > Aquatic > Non-marine Saline and Alkaline > Saline | place: Antarctica: Organic Lake...
CAGCTTCCTTTTGCTTTCTCCTCTGCTTGAGCCCTCTCTCCTCTTTTTTTTTGTTGTCTGTCAGGTCCCTGCTGGGGGCCGTAGCTGTAACACCACCCAAAAAAAAAAAAACTGTATATGCCAATCAGTTTTCTTGTGCAAGTTCGTTTGCTTCTAATCATCGATGCGGCATTTCCTCCTTTTCTTTGGTGACTGATCATTGTCGGATTTCCGAAAGAAGTCGCCAATGTCATCCTCCAGATTTTTACCTTCATTCTCCTTTGATGCACTTGTAGTTGGTGCCCAATCTGTGATGGCTGTGAACTTGTTGTATAAGAAGCCTGTGATTTTCCATTGAAGTTGGATAAGAATTATAAAACTACACAAGGTAGCAAATTACCAAACGGAATTCGCTTAAAAGTTCAAATTTGACAGAAATAAGTGTTATAGTTTGGCTTGGCTGTTTTTTATTTCTATTTGGGAAGATGCAAGCCAGAATTTTCAAGTACCAGTTACTAGTGAATGGGAAGTTGAAAAACCACTCTTTTCTATTTTATGAAGGATGCGCTTTTACATTACAACAATCTGAATTTGATTGGCCTTACCATGCTGTGTTGCCGTCCCAATTGCGGTTCCATCATTTGGCAGCAAGATGTTGGACTGCTCGACATTGTTCACGATGACGGCTTCGATTTCGTTGCCATCCTGGGTGAGTGCATGTACCAATTGATTTGTTTTCATCAGCTCAGACAGGAGGCGCCAGAAAAATAGTTTGGTCTAGGCATGTATGATTTTTGGGCTGGACCCCCCTGACTCCCCCTCCCCCCCCCCCTAAACCCCCCTTCCGGTGCCCCCACCTGGACAAAAAGGGTACCAATCTATTCCTTTTCAAATGGGCATCCATCTGCATACTCATCAAGATTTGAAACTAAAGTGTTGCAGAGTTGTGGGGCAAAAACTGAGATACGGACGCCCATGCACACGTGACCTACTAGGCACCCATTGATGGCTTGCGCAGTCCTTCCATTTCTTCAGAATTCCAATGACTATTTCATGCTGGCACAATCCTGTAAATCTGGGGTAATTTGCTGCTTCATTGGTTGACTCACCCTGCGGCCTGCACCCGAGCGCGTGTTCCTCTGACTTTTGGACATGTCCACAGACCCCCCCCTTAACCCAATTTGCTCAGAAAGGGTATCAATCGACTGGGCTTGAGCTGAGTATTCCGATGATGTATTTAAAATTCCGTGAAAATGGCCCAGAAAAAACTGGAGGACCCCCCTCAAAAAAACTAAAACCCTTCCCGATTCAACCCGATATATACCAATCAAAAGCTCTCAACGTGAGGATTCCAATTATATAATTTATCGGGGTTCGTCCAAAAGTTGCTTATGCTTACTGGCGCCTCCTGGCTCTGACATTAAATTTGCTGCGAGAAGTGGTTGTTGCTTCAAACCACTTTTATCGTAACTTTTCTGTCATTCATCTTATATCAGGTGCTTACATTTCAGGCACGGGTCTGAATTAATCATTTCAGTGCTTAAAATTCTTTGGAATCTCACCTGACTTTTGATTTTCACTACCCTTACGGGTATGATGTTGGTTGATGGCGTTGTTTTGCATGAGTCGCAAAACGGTATTACCGGGTCGTCATTGTAGTCAACCTGCATCGTTAAGTTTCAAGCAAGTATACTTTTTGGTATAAATAATCTTTGTTTCTATCTATTTATTTGGGAGGTCTAAGGTTCACACATGAGTGTCAAAATCAAATAGGCTTGTTCGACCAATGTGTATGCTTACTTTTAAAACGCACTGAGCTAATAGTTGTATAGGTTCCGCGCTCGTGTTCCTCCTTCGGTGGTTCAGCTACAATCCTTGCTGCTGTGTATGTCTGCTCTGTTGTGGCTGGTGCTTCAATGGTCATTAAGCGCTGCTGCATTTCGCGCCATGCTGTGTTGGCTTGATCTGCACCTGCAAGTAAATCATGTATTTCATTTGAAATTATTGCTAATTATAAAACAAGCATGATTTTGTTAAAATATATTGGAGCACTAGCATCGTTCCATAGTCGCCCCCGTGAAAAACTCAACCCCCTGCCAGCCAAATAGTCTCACTTAACTTTGCACAAGCATATCTCTGCACCCACTCCACCGTTCTGTGACCTGAGACATGCATTGGATAGCTAATTTTTTGTTCTTTCAGCAAGTGCTTGGATATTGGGGAGAGGTGCAGAGACTGGGTAGATAATTGGAAATATTTGAAAATGAGGCTCGTTTCAACGGTGAAGGTAATTGACGACACATCCTGCGAACAATACTATCTTCTCTTTGTCGTTTTGGTCCTCTGTAGAGTATGACGTGTATTTATAATATGCTCATTATATTAGCAACTTCTGCCCTCAAGTTGTGCCTGCAAATAATGTTTTTGCAATTCTGCTTACTTGTGTGGTCGTTCCCTTGGGCAGCAGTCCCTGTGCTATGCTCACACTGCTGAATGTTTGAGTTTTTTTTATCAATTGATCTCAACATTTTTTAAAAGTACGCCGTATTGTACTATGCTGCTAGCATCTTAGAGTAACTGCATACCTGTTTGATGGTAGCGGACTCCGCGGACTCCGCGGGCTCCGCTACCATCAAACAGGTATGTGTGTCAGTTTAATTGCCGCGCAACCTGCAACCTCTGTGAGCTGCCCAACAACAAAACCTTCATTTTTCCTTTCGTTGTGTGGCACCTTTCCCTGGATTACTATGGCATCAGCATGGTTTTGGTGCAAAGCGATACTCAAAGCATCCATGGCCTGTGCTTGAAGCTCTGCACTTGTTTTTCGCACTGTAGGCGAGCTTGAGATGCAGTAAGACTGGTTGCAACACTCACCGACATCATACTCATAAGTTTCAACAACAGCATACACTTTTCCTGTGGCTGTCTCATGAGTAGGGAATCTAGGCTTACTTAAAGACCACTTGATTTAATTGTAAGAGTGAACTCCCAGTGTGGGGAGTTCACTCTTACAACCATGTCCTGAAAGTTGTCAACGTGATTCATTAATAACATGATTGATTGGATAATTTTAGTTCATAGCAAGCATGCATGGAGAAAGGGAAAGTGCAAAATTACAGCTGAAAAAGATATAAGCCAGGCCAAAGAGATTTAAGCATTGAACCCCCACAATAGCAACGACACACTAATAAAAGCACAAATACAAAGCTGGAAATGTAAATAAATAATAAATGGTGCATGATGTGTGCGGTACAACAAAAATCAAACTGGACAACCCTGGAAATAATGGTGCATGATGTGTTCGGTAAAAGAATGCGCAGTTAAAGGTGAGAGCAGAAATGTAAGATGTTGTGGACCGGGGGGGTGTGTGGGGGCAGCGCCCCCCTGCCAAAGCAAGCTTAAAGGAATTAGAACAACAACACAGAAGATGCTTGGAGTTGTACAAGATAACATCAGGCTCAATTTCAATGTAAAAATGCGATGAACTTGTAAGAGCCAGTCGAAGGGGAGAACGTAATGCAAAACATGAGTTGGACAGATGGGGTGCAGGGGGGCAGCGCTCCCTTGCCAAGCAATCTTGAACAAATTGGATTACATACACAAACTGGACACCTTGAGCAGCTGCCTTAAGCCTAAAGCTTACTGGATTTTGAACTACGTCATCAGGCTGACCAAACTGGCTAGACCACACCTGCAAACGAAACACAGGAAGGTAAATATTTGCAAAAGCTTCCTCACTCCCTCCGTCAAAGTTCAGCCCGTTCCTACAATCTTGCCCCTCTCCCTCCACTACTCCTTCTTGCAATCGCGGGGCCTTTACATAATTAAGTGTTGCATGAGATTATGATGCTGTGCACTAAACTAAATGGAGCTGGAACCCACAATGTACACAAATAAATTTGGCTTTCCCATCCCCAAATTTGTCCTACAACCGTCTCACGTGCATACTCGCATTGATGCATAAAGTGCACAGCAAAAGGAAGAAGCACACAAATGCAACTCTACATTGAGCAGGGTGCCAAGCAAGTGAGACGAGGGGGTGCGGGGGGGGGGCAGCCCCCCCGCCAAAACATTATTGAATGAATGAGGATGGCCTCAGGACTGGGTGTAGCGTTATGTAATATACCTACCTATTGTATGTTTGTGCGGGCATGCCAGCAAGGGCAATTTCAGGCCTGGCAAATTCAAATTCCTTTCTAGGCCTCTTTGCAACCTTAGAATGTCAATCAAATCAGTGAAATCTACTGATTCAAACGAAAAAAGAATCAATATCTGAGGTGCAGTATCCAGAAAGTGCCCAGACTGGTGTGATTTTGGTCATCGCCCGTATACACATGTCATTTATGTCCCGTTATAGGTAACCCTAGGTACTAGGATTCCAACCCTATACGTTGTATCTATTTTCCCTTTCTAGGGTATCTTCGTAGGTGCTGCAAGTCTGGTAATACAACAATCACTTCTTACAATCAGTCGCACTTTTAAACTGATGGCTTCATCTGTATGAACCTCTGAAAGCCGCTTGCAACTAGTAGCTAAGCAAGTCTTGAGATGTAGCTACCACAGATGTAGCTACCTTACCTGTGACACCTTCCTAAATTTCCTAAAAGTTTTGGATCTTGGGAGCAAAAGGATTGAGGACAACAAATGCTCTTTTGACAAAAGAAGCCACATCATCCAAAACAAGCCTATGGTAATCAAGGAAATAGCAATACTTATATTGAAGAATTTATAATTTGCAAGCGCGGTATCTGATGGTGAGCGGGCTTAAGATGCAGGGTAAACAACTACTATGGAGACGCGAAATGCTCGATTTGAAAAATCCGGGTAAGGCGAAATAATAACAGAAGGCAGGCGTGCGCAGTAGTAAACAAGGACACAATAGGCGCTGCAGAATTAAGCCCTTAATCATTGATCATTGTGCCAATCTAGGTTGCACAGTCCAACTGACAGACCCTGAATATCTCGATCGGAGATTGCCTGATTAACCTATATCTTTTCAAATCACATGAGGATAAGTCTAGTGATGTTTGATATGTTGTTTTACAACCCATGGAAGCCAACGTCACTGCTTGACAGCTGCAAATGCCAGCCCGCGTTGTTCCCTCGCGCATAAAGCAATGAACATGGATTGGTCAGCCGGGCGCCAGGGCTCTGCCCCCTCTATAGCCATGCACTTTGCCCTCTGTTCCTGCGAGAAAAATCAACCATGTGAGTGTGGGGAGAATGTTGGAAGGTCAGCTGGAAGATGCTGGGTAGGTGTGCACCCAGTTCGGGTGCAAATGTCTAAGCGAGCGTGTTCTTCAAACTTATGCGCTAGCGAGCATATTCATAAGCACGACACATACTCACAAACGCTCACAAACCCACACACTCACACACACACACACACACACAAATACACGCACACACACACACACGCGCACACACACACACACACACACACACACACACGCGTGCAGTTCCACCCACCCGGACCCTGTCTGCCTCCCTGATGTCCCCATGCGCCGAAGTGAGAAGCAGCATTGTATTAGGCGGCAATGCACTCCACACCCGCGCCACAAGGCCATCCAGCTCCTTTAACTTATCATCCAAGGTCGCACCCCCAAACCGCTCCTGCTCTCCGCTCCCCCCTGCGATATTGGACAAGCACAGGAATCATATTGTCAGGGTCCTAACGTCAAAACATGGAATTTGCCGAGTGCGTGACCCTCAATTAATGGTATATGCCTCCAGACCACTTCCTGCAGACTTCCACAGCCTGATCTCCTGTACGATATGCCACGACGTTGTGTGTGCACATGCGCGCAATGAGTGTATACAACATGCAATATGCACAGTGCAAACAGCAAGTTTAATACAGACAAGGACTGGAACGATGGTTACGCAGCAAGAACCACTCCAAATAAGGACCACAGAGAGAAACAAGCCACTTTTGGTAAACACTAGCGGACATACGATTCGGTACGAAACAATTTGCATCACGAACCCTCCCTACCAGAAATACTGACTTCAGGTGCAGGTGTTCCACGCCCATTCAAGTGTAACATCATACGCCATGTGTAGGGTTGGCCAAAACCATATATATATACAGGGTTAATACTGTAATGTTGGCAGGGAAATCACCAAATATACGGTCATATACGGTGTATATATACGGTTCTGGCCAACTGACCGACCTCACTGTAAACTATTCATGGGGACCACCATTCTTAGCAATAGCATGGCCGACTAGAAAAAGCAAACTAGGATTTTTTTTAAATGAAAAAGTAGGTATCAGTTGCAGCACCATGGGGCGAGCTCATTTGCTTATTTGCAAAAGAGGGCAACAAGAAGTAGGTGTCACTTGCACCATGTAGAGAATGAGCATTTGACACGTTTTTGGTCACTGCTGATTCGGCAACAGCAGTAGCAAAGCCGTCAATGGCTGCTCGTTACACACACCAACACGCACACCTAGACACCAATACGTGCACATACACACAACACTCAGACACACACACATAACACTTGGGCACACTAACACACACAAACACACTCTTGCAGCATTCATAAACATGTCCCTGCAAACGCACCAGCGCCAGCGCTTGCACCAGCAGGCAAGCCAATGCTAGCAGCAGCAGGGGCGGCACTAGCAGGCAAGCCATTGCTGTCAGGGGGGGCAGAGGTGGAAGGTCCTGCAGGAGTGCTGCTGCTCTGCTGCTGTGGCATACCCTCCTGGGTAAGGCACGGCCGTTCTTGTGCATCTGGCTGCGCTTGCGCGGGCATCCAGGTGCATAACGTGCGCTTGTGAGCGGCCCTGAACGTTTAAATGTGTGTGTAAAATTGTGTTTGTGCTCTGTGTGTGTCTGTGTGTGCGCGTGTGCATGTGTGTGCACATGAATTTGCTCGTGCGTGTACCTCTGTCCAGGATCATGATCAAATTCCAAAATAGCACCTCTGCCAGGACATGTCTGCTTACATAGACTAAGGCTACAGGGCTAGCGTGCCTCACGCATTGCAGTGTTAGACAATAACGCACAACACGCACGACGCACACCACACACACACACACAAGTCCCTCACAACCATACCCACACCCACCTAGCTGCCTGCCATGCCACAAGCAGCACTTGAACGCACAACACGCACGACGCACGCACCACACACACACACACACACACACACAAGTCCCTCACAACCACACCCACACCCACCTAGCTGCCTGCCATGCCACAAGGCAGCACTTAAACGCACAACGCGCACACCACACACAAGACCCTCACAGCCACACCCACCTAGCTGCCTGCCATGCCACAAGGCAGCCAGCCTGAGCCAGCACAAAGTCGTACTTGGCACTGGCAGCGCTTCGGCCGGCATCGCGTGCAGCATCTGCGTCAGAGTAGGCGGGGATAGCTGCACAGGAACCTGCAGGTTGCGTGGGGAGCAGTGCATGAGTCTGTGAAGGTGCATGTGCACACAGAGCCGAGTCTTGAGTATGCAAATGGCGCTGATAGCGCTGCGCTTAGCAGACAACCTTGTGCGTGATAAACAGGTGTCGTGAGGTGCAAGTTTTCTAGCAGGCAGGGCAAGAGGGATGAGCGGCACAAGAGCATACGCACACACACTTGGACATTAGGTTACACGCAATACCCCCACCACCCACACACAAACACGCACACCATCACGATCATACATTCACATTCACACTCAATACCTACACAAGCGTATGAACACACATAAAAGGCACATACACCCATTCCCACACCCACACACTCAATCCTACCCCCACCCCCACGCCCTTACACCCACACACTCACCCCCACCCCCACATCCAAACCCATACTCCCCCACACACACACACACACACACACATTTTTGACACCTTGACACCCATACACCTATGCATCCATACACCTTAACACCCACACCCTCACCCCCACACACCCGTCGCAAAGCGTGCCAGCATGTCTCTGTGTCCCACCAGGCAGCAACGCTTAGCATAGTCAGTGCCGAGCACATCCATAAGCTTCTGAGCGCCCCATTGGCCTGAACGTGGCTCAGGCAGACCGTAGGTAGGGCCTGCGTAGTGGCCACAGGCAAGGAGGACGTGGCGTGTTTACAGGGTTGTATGGATGACGTGTATGACTGTGTGTTATGACAATCACAATTCCCAATTGAAAACGATGTACACTGTGTGTGTATGGTTCTGGCTGGCCCTACGTCTTCCTGACACAAACTTTTCAGTCTGAGGTCCACCCAAAGGCTGGAGCACTTTGTTGGGGCACAGAGAACAGGCAGGAAGGGCGGATGTCACCCAGAAATGTAGGGTGGTCGCGATTAGCGTGGGATTGTGCTGTAGGCAAAGAACCGAGCAACGTTGCCAATATGCATGTATTAAATGCTGTCGCTGAAGATGCTGATACCCGTACTGATTTGTCTGTAGCAGACCTCGAATTACAGGATGCACAATCTAGCACGTAATTTGCAGCGACAGAGTAAGATAACCACAACTACGAACCATAACAGATGAGGTAAGCCAGCCCTCTGCCGTACATACAACATTTATGAAGATCCACTCATGAAGATCCACTCACGAAGATCCACTCACCCTTGAATGAAGATCCACTCATCCTTGAATCCACTCACCCTTCTGTAGTTTAAGCTTGACTAGATCCAACGCAGCACGGGCATCGTCTGCGCTGTCGTGTGCCCCTGCCTGCACTCAGGTCATGCAGAAACGAATGCCAGATAATTTGCGATGAGATGCACGCATCGTCTGCGCTGTCGTGTGCCCCTGCCTGCACTCAGCTCACGCCCGGGAAATGCCAGGTAGCCTGTGGCAAAACGTGCTTCACCTGTGCTGTCGTGTGCCCCTCCCTGCCTACACTCAGGTAGACTCAGGTAGGTCATGCAGTGGAGCATTGACATGAAGGAAGTGTGGTGCACCGTTTTCAGTGCCTCTTTGCACCCTTTTCACATTACTCACTTCTTAGATGGCTGAGACCGCTGAGCAGCGGACATGCAGTGGAGCACTGACATGAAGAAAAGTGTGGTGCTTTGTCTTCAGTGCCTCTTTGCACCCTACTCACTTCTTAAATGGCTGAGACCATTAAGCAGCGCAGGAGAAAAGGGATAAAAACCAACTAACCATACAGTGCTTTTCAGGATAGAGTGTTCCCCTTCAGCCTTGTTTGGCAAGAGGCTTAAATCGTTTGAACACACACGACGCACCGACAAAGGCACGATCCAAGTGCTTCTGCTGCATTTCCTTTGTATCGAGTATCGCAAGCCATGGCTGACAGAATTTTCAGTGAGAGATAAAAATATCCAAACACGTCAGGCTCGCCTGAAAGGCACGATCCAAGAGCGTCTGCTGCACTGCTTCAAATTTGTATTGCAATGCCATGGCTGACAAACTTTTCAGTGAGATCAAACAGTCCAGTTTCAAACATGTCATATTAACCAGTGAGACGGCCAAGAGAGCCCCAATCGACCGATGTGCTTTTTCTTTGTGTACATGGTAGGCTTACCTGGATAGTACGGCCCAAGTGCTTCTGGCACAGCACACGGAGAGCACTTTTGGCGGGAGGCCCACGTGGGTGGGGGAACAGTAGCGCGGTGTCCAGCACCCTGTAGACAAACTCATAGCGTATCAAGTGTAAGGAAGGGTGCAGACCGGGGGACAGTGGCGCGGGATCCAGCAGGAAATTAGGCAAACGCGTACATGTTTGGTATATACTGGTGTTGGTGACCAAGTGGAATTGCAGGGTGGGGTAGCAGCAGGAAAGCACCCATCAAAAGTTGCGTAAAATACAACACAGTTTAAAAGGTTGTACACGTATGTTAAAGGAAGTACCTGTGCCAAAACACGAGTCCCATTGTCGTGCACTACTCATGTTTTGTGCAGCACTCCTTGCAGCAGACAGTAGTGCATATTAATTATTACCTTGCGTGCAAAACCTTCAGGGCCCTGAAGTCATTCTCTAAACCATGCCCCACCACTAGCGTCTCTGCATCCACCTCTCGCAAAAACATGGCCTGCACACATCAGAACGAACATACTGGGTACCGCTGTTTGGTTATAACGATGCTTCTTCAAGAGAGACATGGCATGGGAAAGACATGGCCTGCATACATTTAAGCGCACATATGGGATGCTGTTATTTGGTATCAATTATCAATGGTGCTGCTTTTTAATAGAAACTGCTTGCATTTTCAGTAGAGTGTGTGTGTGTGTATGTGTGTGTGTGTGTGTGTGTGAGAAGTTTGATATGGAATGGAGTCTATACATTAAGGGTTGGCCAAATACGGTTGGCCAATACCATCTATACAGTGATTCCAGCAAAAAAATTCTTTTTATGTATGGTATCATACGTGAATACATTCATATCTGGCCAAATCCAACTAAATATAAGAATGAAGTGTCATAGTTATGTGAACACATGCGATCCTTATAAAAAAGCAGTTTTGCTGTTCTTAAGTAAGAAATGATCTGAAGTGTTAGATCCTATTCTGCCTTATTATAGTGGCTTTAGCAGACTGCAGACCGTCAAAATCGACAAGAAATTGCAGTACATCAAAACTCAAATTGTGCCCAAAAGCACACGTAACGATTACAACAGGTTGCTTATTTATCCTGGGCGAGGTTCACGTCAGCACTTAGAAGCAAAGGTCAAGCAAAAAGTAGCGCTCATACACGCACATATGCACCCACACAAACACACCTGCAAGCACACACGCATGCAAATGCGCGAGCACGCACAATGTCGCATAGCACAAAGTCAAGCGCACGCACAGACAAACACATAAAACACTTATCACCTGCACATCTTCAATCCTTGTGGTCACAGTGGCCAAAGTCTCAGCATCAATCCCACTGAAGCGCGTATTGTGGTCGGTGATTGCGTTTCGTGGGAGGACCAGCTCGTCAAACAAAACCACCCCTGCCATTGAAAACATTTGAGGATATGCATCTAATCTAAAATTACAAGGACATTACTCTGGCAACAGGTGTGTTGATCACCAAGCAAGTTGCTCCACGCAAGAGCAGCAAGAGAGCAAAGCCGAACAGCAGCTGTATGCTCCCTCTCAACGTCTTCAGCAATTCTGCTACCTTCCATCACACTAAGCCAGGCTACCAGACAGCGGCGATACAAGTAAAGGAGAACACAAACACCGTACAATGTGAAACCAGAGGACGTAAGTGTGATCAATGCGCTCCGTCTGAGATGTGTGTGCGTGATTTTGTGTTGTGGCTAGTTGGATAGGGCAGGCACATTATCATGCTTGAAAGGTTACAGGCCAAATCATCGTCTTAACGTTTTGCGCTGCGCCTGACTTGCACTCCTGAAACCTTGCCTAGTGTCTTGCTTGGCGAGGCTTTTTGTTTTTTAACTCTCTTTGCCGCGGCTTCAGAGGGTAAATTGTGAGAGAGTTATCAAGCCACACGACTGCTCAATTCAGGTTTACTGAGACACATAGCCTCACTTTTCTGAGACCACTCACCGTGCTTGTCCACCATCGATGAGATGAGAGAGACACAGATGCCTGTCCACGAGGTGAGATGAGATGAGAGAGATACAAATGCCTGTCCACGAGCAAGCCAAGCCCCAAAATCAGACGTATTTACACAAACAACCGTCAAAGCATGGTCATCTCACGTCGAACCCCTACCATGCTCATCCACCAGAGTCGCTCGCGTAAGCTCAAAGCCTTCAGCGGTCACACACATCTCACAGTCCAGGCCCAACTGCATGTGTATACATTGCGGTAAGAAGCAGGCACCCGTTTTTAGCATATTGAACCTCCTATGCCACGCTGGTGATGTTCCTGCACTGACAACGCTCACATCTTCATAAAACACAATTGATCCTGACCCTGCACATCTGTTTTGTACAACACTTGCGCATGGAGCTAAACTGCCGTGCTTTTGTGCTGTAGGTACAGACTGCAAAGATGCCACATCTTCACAAGCGACTGCGTACATACAGCCTTCTCACTCTACTTTCCCTCCTGTATTCTTGTCCTGCACACACTCTTGTCCTCAATGTAACACCGACACAAACATCCCCTCGCGAAAAAGGAAAACGAAGAAATGACTACGCTGGCGCTGAAAACCGCTCCCCACATTATTAAGGTAAAAGAGCAACTTTAATACCAGGCACCGTAAATATCCGCCCCTTGCGTGAAATGCATGATCACGACAAAACCTTTTTTATTACACGTCCTCAAACACACTACGCCTCCTCTTCTTCCTCCGCCTCTCTAAAACAAGCCCAACATTTCCTTTTGATCAAGCTGTATTACCCAAGATCACGAGCCTTTATATATAGTTTGTCCTTACACACACACACACTCTCTCACACACACACACACACACACACTCACTCACCCACACACCCACCCACACACTCACCATGCGCTCCTCTTCTTCTCCCTCCTCCCCAAAACGAACCAGGCTTTGGACTTTGGCATCCCCAACCACCCCTTGCTGCTGCTGATCATGCTGGTTCAAATTATCCCCAGTAGATTTGGCATACGGTTGTCCTGATGCCACTGATTTTGATGCACGTGCGTGTGAAGCACCTAAGCCTTCCCGGCGGTCCAAACGCCGCCGCTTGCTCAGATGCTTTTCTTCTTTTGCCTGCATGAGAAGGGTTGGTGTGTGAGCGATTATGTCAGTACATGTGTGCGAGTGTGTGTTTGTGAGCAAGTGGACGTCAATTTCTTGTGTGCTGATCATCCTCATTCGAGCAGTGGAGAGTTGGTGCGAAGTAAATGTGTGCTAAAAATGATACCGATGTTGCAATTCCTCCCTCTGGCCATGCGTCCTTTGAAACTTGAGTACTGAACGGGGATGGGTCATACGGCGTAGGCGTATTGTACGTCGTATCGTATTTATCACGTATCTAACCGTATTTTTCAAATTGCTCCGTATAATACGATTTTGGGCACAACGAATTTTGCAGCCACAAGCCCCCCAGAGCCCCCCAGAAGCACTCTCAGGCCCTCTAGAGCCCCCCAGAGGCACTTCCAAGCCCTCTAGAGCCCCCCAGAGGAACTCACAGCCCCTCAGAACGTAGCATGATCACTTGCTTATTGCTA
>Ga0307942_1003307_pt1 | contig 13060 bp, 14 predicted proteins | sample OrgLakmetagen175_FD_201846 | JGI IMG/M metagenome (GOLD analysis project Ga0307942, IMG submission 201846) | Saline water microbial communities from Organic Lake, Antarctica - #175 | ecosystem: Environmental > Aquatic > Non-marine Saline and Alkaline > Saline | place: Antarctica: Organic Lake...
CTCCCTCTCCCTCTCCCTCTCCCTCTCCCTTCCTCCCTCTATTTCTCTTACTTCTTCGCATTCTCTCACACAGACACAAACACAAACATATACGCACATCCACACATCCACACAGGTTCCTTTCAAAAATATACACACACTTGTGCGCACACAAACACGTACATACACAAACACGTACACGCACCTTCATCAACAGATCTCTGTCCAGAAAACACGCATACACACACATACACACACACACACACACACACTCACACTCACACACACACACCTTTACTTACAGGTCTCTGTCCAGAAAAGCATCTGCATCATCTTTTTCCAGGTGAGCTACGGTGTAAAACGTTGCACTGTTACAGTGATCTTACACAGATCTAGGGTTAGTACAAGTCTAGGGTTAGTACAAATATAGGGTTGGCCAGAATCAAACATGTGTAGCTATATACAATGTTCATACGGTATTTTTTTATCAATAAATAACCATACAGGCAGTCAATTACGGTGCAGGTTCACGGTTCCGGCCAACCCTACAAACGTCATTGCACACATGCAGCATTTTTTGTACGTAGATTATAAGCTGCTGCATGTATTGGCCCGGGTGTCATAAATGTGTGCCTATGCACATGTCACTTTAAGATATATTTCGACACTCCTTATTCAGATCTACTTGAGATAGCTGAGCTCAGGTTGTGCATTTGCACACATTCACACATACACACACACACACACACACACGCATGCACACACACTCACACACACGCGCGCACACACACACACACACGCACACACACACGCACGCACGCACATAACTAAACTGTCTCGCAGGCAAGGCAGCCCCGCCACCTCCAAATCAAACTCCCCTCAGCAGCAGCAGTCTCGACCTGGCTCACCATTTTCGGGTTTCAACGACGAAGAGGTGAAACTCAATGTACTAGTCAAGATGATCAGGAATCGCACTGTACAAGCTTATACTCTGTGGCTGGCGACAAAGGGTGTTTAGTTGCTGGCACTAAATGCTCCTTTCCTGAATCATACTGGAAACGTGCAATTAGGGTTGGCCAGAACTAAATGCCCCTTCCCTTTATCACGCTGGATACGTTAAAGTTAGGGTTTGCCAGAACTAAGTGCTCCTTCCCCTAAAACGCTGGATACGTTAAAGTTAGGGTTTGCCAGAACTAAGTGCTCCTTCCCCTAAAACGCTGGATACGTTAAAGCTAGGGTTGGCCAGAACTAAGTGCTCCTTCCCCTAAACCGCTGGATACTTTAAATTTAGGGTTGGCCAGAACTAAGTGCTCCTTCCCTATAAAGCGCTGAATACGTACAGTTAGGGTTGGCCAGAAATAAGTGCTCCTTCCCTTGATCAAGCTGGATATGTTATAGTTAGGGTTGGCCAGAACTAAGTGCTCCTTCCCTCAATCACGCTGGATACATTATAGGGTTGGCCAGAACCGTATGTATACATGGACATGACCGTGTATATTGAAAAAAATCCCTGCCAAAAATCCCGTATATACACCGTATGTATGTGGTTCTGGCCAACCCTGGATTTGTGTTAACCCTTGTCTCTTCTCATCTTCTTTCCTGTGGCTGGTCTGCACGAGGACCTGCTATGTCGATGATGTTTAATTGTTGCATCTCCTTTGCTAGTCTGTGAACGTCACTCTGATACGAAACTGGATCTTTACGATTATTTTTGTATTCATGCTGCATAATCCATGAATGGAGTGTTTTGCAGAAGAAGTGTGTGTGTGTGTGTGTGTGCGCGTGTGTGTGTGCCTCTTTTGTGGATCTGGTTCATAACAAAATCAGACGGAAGAGGGTGTACTTGAAATTTTTCATGCGAGACGGTTTTATATACACACAACAACCACAGCACACGTATGCATATACACGCGCACACACACTCGCACGCATACACACATACGTACGCATGCACACACGCACACATACGCACACACATATACACACACGCGCGCACACAGGATGATGAAGCTGATGCAGAAGAGCAGCTGCTGGAGCCTGAGAGCCCTATTAGCCCTGTGGGCAAATGGCCTCAAATTGGAGGAGCGTCTAAGATTCAAAACTATGCAGGTACAGCCCATTTTATGCGTAAGATCAGCTGAGATAATAAAAACACAGGACAGGTTATTTGTGTCCTAATTGGAGCATTGAATCTGGAAGCAGCTCTCAGGGTGGTTCACCGGCACATACAGCCTCACATACACCGTATGTGTGTGTGTGTCAGTGCTCAGGGCGGTTCACCGGTGTACCGCGGCGGTTCACCGGCACATACAGCTTCACATACACCGTGTGTGTGTGTACACCGGCACATACAGCCTCACATACACCGTATGTGTGTGTGTGTGTGTGTGTGTGTGTGTGTGTGTGTGCACCGGCACATACAGCCTCACATACACCGTATGTGTTTGTGTGTGTGTTTGTGTGTGTGAGTGTGTGTATGTGTGTCAGCTCTCAGGGCGGTTCGTTTTTTGTGTTAGTTGCATCTTTCGTATATGTAGAGAGCGCAGCACAGGGAGGACATCCCCCTCTTTCTTTCAGTGGTGGAGTGTTACGGTACCCGGTGTGGGGAGTGGTTTTCACTGCCCGCGTAATTTTCGTTTGTCATCTATACTAAACGTGTGAGCTTGTACATAGTGGCAGAGGGGATTAAGGGAGGCAGAGCTGTAGGAGTGTCACAAAGTGCGTTTGAGGGGGGGGGATGCATACAGGCGAACGCAGTGCAACACCACACATATAGGCACAGTCACACACACACACAAAAACACACACACATCAAAAGGCAGAGCTGTAGAATTCATGATGCAGACAGGCGAACGCAGTGCAACACCACAAATATAGGCACAGTCACACACACACACACACACACACACACACACACACACACACACACACACACACACACACACACAGAAACATACACACACACACACACACACACACACACACGCATACACACAGTCGCACACACACATACACACACACACACACACAGTAAAACTCACGCACACCTGCGCACACATATCAACTCGCATACACATAGTAGCACACACACACGTGCATGCACACATGCATGCACACACACAGTAACACACGCACACACACATATTAACACGCACACACACATGCACACAGGGAGCTCTGGAGACATGTCATCCCTGCCTGATGATGTGGTGGATGGCATTGAGAACTCTGACCCCAGCGCTTCGTCTGGAAGTGAGTGTGCTTTGCTGAGAATGTAGGGTTGGCCAAAACCATATTGTACGGACTCAGGCACACGCGCACACACACACACACACACACACACACACACACACACACACACGATAACACACACGATAACACACACGATAACACACACGATAACACACACGATAACAAACATAATAACACACATTACTCCACAGGCGAGTCTGACACGGACCGCATACAAAGCAGGCACGCCACAATGCATGAAAACATTGAGGCAGCTGTGGTGCCGACCCTACTCCCCCCACCCGAATCTTCTTTTAAGAAGCGCCAGTCTACATCAAGCGGAAATCAGAGGTAAGGTTATTGTTGCCTTTGTGATTTGAGGTCATTGTTGCCTTTGTGATTTGAGGTCATTGTTGCCTTTGTGACTTGAGGTCACTATTCCTTTTGTGATTTGAGTTATTGTTACCTTTGTAATTTGAGGTCATTGTTACTTTTGTGATTTGAGTCATTGTTACCTTTGTGATTTGAGTCATTGTTGCCTTTGTGACTTGAGATCATTTTTGCCTTTGTGACTTGAGGTCATTGTTACTTTTGTGACTTGAGGTCATTGTTACCTTTGTGACTTGGTCTTGATGCCAAACAGGAATTGCCATACTTGGGGGTAGAAGCCAGGCAGAAGGGCTGATTATGTTGATGTATTCTGAGTTGAAATCCGATTGCGTTCGACAGGCTTTAGAGATAACGGGTATTATTGTTATGTTATGTTGTTATGAATGTTAACGTGCCTGTTTCATTGAGCAGGAAAGGGTCACTAAATTCGTTTCGGGATCGCACTTAGGTATTTTATTGGGGGGGGCTAACAACACACACACACACGCGCACACACACACACACATACACATACAAACACAGAATAACGCACGTACACACACTACACACATACACACACGCACGCACACGCACGCACACACGCACACACACATAGTAACACACGCACACACACGTACATGCACACGTGCACATACACACACACACACTTCCGCACACACGCACACACACACGCACGCATGCACGCACGCACGCACGCACACACACACAAGCACGCACGCACACGCACATAAACGCAACACACACACATAATAAAATACACATAACAACACACTTTCAATGTCGACTGCTGCCATTGAGTCATCGTTATATATTTGCCTTCCACATGAGAAAGTACTTTGCGCAGGCAAATAAAAAAGGTCAAGGGAACAAAGCCATTTTGTTCTTAGGTGCGACATGGAAAGAAAACCATGCAGTCATTACAAATAGTTACCCACATTGAGTATAAGAAGGAGCCTTTCAGTAAAAAGGACCGTACATACCCCCACCTCAGACAAAAAGGGAGAATTATTATTACCGTTTGTTTACGATCACTTCGGAAATTAATTAATTATTTGGCCAGAAAACGGAAATTTTTATTAATTCTTGGAGGCCTCTCCGAACTGACTTCGAAATGATAAATTAATTATTTATAGTAGTTTTGAGGGTGGAAATCGAAATGAGCTCCAAGCGCGCCAGTGTAAACCCCCTGGCCGGGTTCTTGAAGCCTCAGCCACAGCTTCAGCCTCAGCCACAGCTTCAGCCTCAGCCACTGCTTCAGCCATAACGAACAGCAGTAGCAGTGCACAGGCAGCATTCACAGGGGGGCTCTCGAACTCAAAAACTAATTCCCGACAGGGCCCTCTCGAAGTGCCCTCGAACTCAAAAATCAATCCCCAGACTCCCTCATGAACTGAAATCGAAAAATTAATTAAATATTTGAAAGTGTAGTCACGAACTGATCGTGAACGAACGGTATTAGGGTTGGCCAGAACCATATGTATACTGTGTATGTACGGTATTTTTGGCAGGGAAATCACCAAATATACGGTCATATACGGTGTATATATACAATTCTAGCCAACCCTAATTATTATTACCGTCCGTTACGGAAATTAATTAATTATTTGGCCAGAAAACGAAAATTTTTATTAATTCTTGGAGGCCTCTCCGACCCGGATTCGTCACAATTTATAGTGGTTTTGAGGGTGAACATCGAAATGAGCTTCAAGCGCGCCAGTGTGAACACCCTGGCCGGGTTCTTGAAGCCTCAGTCTTCAGCTGAAAGGCTGGCTGCTCAGCATAGGGACCGTGAGAAGCTGCAGAGGGCGAAGCAGCTCAAGGGGCGAGGCTGTGATGAAGAGGCCGTGGGGCGCCCGTGCATGCAGCTCCAACAAGCCTCCTTCTCTTTCCCCATTTGCGTTTGCCCCATTGCTGCATGTAAACCCCTCCTCCACCTCTCTTTCCCTGCTTCTGAGCTCTGTGCAGCATCAGCCACAGCTCCAGCCTCAGCTTCAGCCTCAGCCACAGCTTCAGCCTCAGCCACAGCTTCAGCCATAACAAACAGCAGTAGCAGCATTCACAAGGGGGCTCTCGAACTTAAAAAATAATTCCCGGCAGGGCCCTCCCGAAGTGCCCTCGAACTCAAAAATTAATCCCCAAACCCCCTCACGAACTAAAATCGTAATTTTAATTAATTTTTGAAAGTGTGGTCACGAAGTGGTCGTGAACGTACGGTATCATTAAGTAACAGGAGGGTTGCTGAAAAAAATATTATTATAATTATTTCATCATTAAGTAACAGGAGGGTTGCTGGGAAAAAACTATTATTATAATAATTATCATCATTAACAGGAGGGTTGCAGGCTTGGCTTGGGTTTGCACAGGCTTGCCTGTAACTGTAAAGTTCAAACGTGCGAGTAAAAAAAGGGATGAGCCAACTCCACCACTACCCCAGGAGCGATGTCAGTGTCATCAATACCTGATATTGGAAGTGTATACACCATGGCGTTACTCTTACTTTTTTAACATCAATATCTGGTTTGTGCATAAATCTCTGCTGCTTTTTTTCCTTGTTTGGAGGGGCTCTGGCTAGTGTGAGCGGTGGAGGAGCTTTACGGTACTCGGTACCAAAGAGGCTCCTTTTCCTTAATTAATGTGGGGAGTGGCTTTCACGGCCTGCGTAGTTTTTCTTTTTCTTTTGAGCTTGGCTGCAAGCCTTTCCGCAAAGCACGCTTATCTTTTTACAGACAGCACTGACTTTCACTTCATTTCCACTATCTAGGTACGGAGCCTCTTCGTCATCAAAGGCAGAAAACCGAGCACCAATGCCTCAAAGCCCTCAATCCAGCAGACGTAATATATCTGTTTCCTCAAACTCGCGGAAAGAACAGAGCCCTGCTCGTGAAAGCAGATAGCGGACGCTTGCTGTGTTATATTATTGGGTTCATGGATGTAATTTTTTTTGTGTTAAGCTCACTTTAAAATGTTGTCCGCACAACACAAAATGGTAAAAAATATTTGTTCGCAAGGAGTGCTAACACCACAAGCATGGATAAGGAAACGGAGACGGAGCTGTCGGACAGCGGAGTATTCACGCTACCAGGCGGATCCAAACCCGTGGACCCCAAAGAGTCTGGCTTGGCCACGGACCACTAGGCTTTCAGGGCAGTTACCCAGTCCCACTGAAAAGCCTCTCTTGCTTATCTGTATTCTCCAGGTGGGATGTTGTATGTCTCTGCATCCATTGGGTGGTGCAGAACACGAAACAACATCCTTTCCTAATCCATGCCAGTAGTGTTTACACCATCTGCGTTCTTTTTCAATTTTTTTTTGCGTGTTAAACTTAAGTGCTAGATAGATTTATGCGCACACAAAGCAAGGAGGTGCTCCTTTTCCTTAATTCGGGGAGTGGTTTTCACTGCCTGCGTAGTTTTTTCTTTTTTCAGGGAGGATATGGCGCTCTGAGCCTGGGGTTCAAGTCCTTTGTGCAGCCGTATTCATACAATCATGCTAAATCAGTGGCTTGGACGAATTGTGTATCGCTCGACACTTGCAATCCTTGCTTAAGCTGGTCCCATAATTTGTCGTGACAATACTCTCTTCCTCCTACATCAACGCTATCTGCGTTCTTTTCTTGTCTTTCATGGAGGGAGAGGTCGTGGCAGGCAGGATGGCTCCAGTCAGTTCCATGTATCTATCCTAGTTCTGTGTGGCTTAATCCGTAACATCTGCCTATAATAGATCAAGGTGCGTATGTATGTATCTATGCGCTACCGTCTGAAGTTGTGCTCGCTTTATCGTCTGGAGCCGTATGTGCGTTACCATATGGAGCCGTATATGTGTTACTGTCTGGAGCCAGCAAACATGTGTGTATGCGTTAACGTCTGAAGCTGGAGGCTGGAAGTGCACGTCCTGACCACCAACCGTCACGTAAGGCAGAGTGTTTGGCAATTGCGTCTGTGCATTCAATTCCAGCAATGCCGCTATGGGCTTCCACTTTTATAAAGTATATACCTAGGTTCTGGTGAAGTATGAATCATAATTATAATTTGCTCAAGCAGATTTGAATGTATATGGGCTTGATGCATCTCAGGGAAGAGTAGCTGTTTTCTTATCTGGCTTAGGGTCCACGCCTCCTCAGCTGAGTGCACATAACATGCATTTAGCTTTGGTTTGAGGGCAGTATATCCCTGCGCCCTGCGCCCATACAGGTTTTCGTCTTACCTATGCAGCTTTTGTCGGATGATGCATAAGAATCCAAATAATTACCACAGTCTGCAGCAGCACGCACAACGCAACAAAGATCAAACAGGTTGGAAAAAAAGGCATGCATCCACTTCAACTTTGATATGAAACAGACAAGACCTGAAGTCCGGAAAATACAAAAGGACCTCAGACCTTGCAAAACTTGTAGCAATGGCATAAAATTCCAAGAGGTACAACCCATGGATACGGAAAACAAAAGCAAATCCCTTGTGGATCACAAACGGGTCTGCAATGCTGCTATGCTATGCTATACTGCAAGTTCACCGATTCACCGATCCATCCAATGCCTTCCTAAATGTATCAGTACTACTACCTGCAAGCTGCCAAAATGATAGCTCACCGCCTGCACACCAGCAAAAAACGCAAGGCAAACACACTGACAGCCAAGAATAACACACGCTTTGGCTTCTTAACGACAAGCTAACTGCCTGCTATGTCTCCAAACAGACAGAGCGGACTGCACATGCGTTCTGGCTGTAAGCGCCAAGAGATCAGGAGTATGATTGTAGCACGCCAGAAAAAATCCAATATCAAGTTAAAAGGTCCTTTTTAGGTGCTCTGCTCTTAAGAAGGGATGGAGTGGCGTGGCAGATTTATCACCTATCTACTCAGAAGGGGGCAGTGCTCAGAAACTAGCAACAGAAGGCGTTGTATCGTAAATGCCGCCAACGGGACGTTGCCAGCATTTGCTACCAGACCTCACAGCACAGGACTAAACAGCCTCCACCTGTCCGGACATTATGGTCTTCATGCCCAACCTAACAGTCCCCACCAGGATAACCACGGGCAACCCTTTTTGCTGCAACAGGTCAACAACCATCTTGTGTATGATTTCCTTTCTCAGCAGAACAATATACTTTTTCTTTTTCTATCTGAGCTTATGGATTTATTTGTGGCTGGCCGAGACCAGTCAGCAGCCGATCAGCCAAACAACCTGGCTGAAGGTCACCCCCCATTGTAACCATTGTAACCACGGGCAACACAGACTCGAAGAAGCTAGGCTAGCAAAAAACAAGACACCTCATTTGAGGCACTGGGACGTTCACTTAGTATAGCTCAGTTTCTGAGAAGACACGAGTCCAGAAAGCACTCAACTCGACAAAGCAAAAGTATAAAACAAAGGTCATCACGGCCAATCTTAAAAGACAAGATTACAAACAGGCAAAACTCGAGAGGTACTGATTGAAGTGATGAGCACTATCTACAAATAGTACACCGACAAAATCCTCTCAGATCTAGGGTTTGATTTTCACCAAGCTTAGTGAACACACTATCAGGTGTGCCTCTTCACAAATACGAAAAAGACATGCTTTAAATAGCATTTACAGACAAGGTGTATGTGTGCTTATGCACATAACCCCCCTGAACCTAAGAAAAGAAAAGAAAAAGAAAAGACTCCGCTGTTAGTGATGACACACAGCCAGCATGATTAAGGGAGGGGGTTACTTAGGTGCCCGCACCAGGCAACCCCCCACCGCGCAAACAATTTTAAAGAAATTAATGTGGGTCAAGGGGGTTATGTGCCGTAGCACCTAGACCCAAACCTTGACTGTTGTTGCTTGTGTTATATCGCAGTGCATACCTTGTTTTTATGAGTGCAGATGCATGTCTGATGGAGTGATCATTCAGTTTGTGTGTCAGGTTTTTAATCTGATGGTAATCCAGATTAAGGTCTGCCAAAGGTTTGTATAATCTCTAGATAGTTCCTACAATTCCAACGAGGTTTGTCTGTATAGTTTTTAGATAGTCCCCACAACTCCAACGAGGATCACGAGGAGCTTGACTTCCCTATATCCTCGTCTGTTTAGGTTGGCAATAAGCACGCTGTGCTGTGCTTTTGCTTTTTGAAGTTGGGGATCAGGCCTAGTGTCTTCACAAAATGTAAACTCAATCAGGTGAACCTCCCATTGGTTTGGATTCAATTTCTTGTCTTTAGCGAGCTGTTGAAAGTTTGGGTTGCGGGTTGTTACGCGAGAGGAGCACACAGTGCTCGGTAGAAATAGGATGGCGTCAGGACGAGAAGAGGCTTTTAAGGCATGTGCTGTTAGTTTTTGAAGCAACCAAGAGGGCAGTGTTTTGTTGGCAGTGTCTAGGCCTTGCTCTGATAGTTTATCTGCACTGCCTATGTCAGTGTAGGCAATTTGGTTGGCACCGCATGGTCCCTTTTGTAGGGCTTGGACAATCAGCACACTTGCCATATTATGGCGTTTTATACTCATGTTCCTCATTTTAGTGTGTTGGCAACCTGAGAGTATGTGAAGCGCACTATCAGTGCAAGGGCAGGTGGGGCAGTTTGCATTGGGAGAGAAGCCGTACCGATAGGCGTGTTTTTGATTAACAGTTGTACCAGTGCGGTACCTCATAACATTATGCTTTTCGTAAAGTTTGAGATTACTATTGTTCCAGAACGCATTTGTGGCTTGTTTATTGACCAAAGGTCTAAGGTCCTTCCAGTAGTTGCAATACCCTGTGTCTGTTTTGGCGCTCCCCAGTCTGTGTGATTTGCACATTTCTGTTTTCAGCTTGGCCTTCAAGTCAGAGAGTGCACGAAGCCTAGGTGAAGCTGCCCCTGAATCTCGTTAAGCGGCCTATGACCTAAGCGGCCTGTGACTTAAGCGGCCTATGACTTGTGGCCTATGACTTGTGGCCTATGACTTGTGGCTTATGACTTGTGGCCTATGACTTGAGCGGCCTGTGACTTAAGCGGCCTGTGACTTGTGGCCTGTGACTTAAGCGGCCTATGACTTAAGCGGCCTATGACTTAAGCGGCCTGTGACTTAAGCGGCCTATGACTTGTGGCCTATGACTTGTGGCCTGTGATGACTTAAGCGGCCTATGACTTAAGCGGCCTGTGACTTAAGCGGCCTGTGACTTAAGCGGCCTATGACTTGTGGCCTATGACTTAAGTGGCCTATGACTTAAGCGGCCTGTGACTTAAGCGGCCTGTGACTTGAGCGACCTGTGACTTAAGCGGCCTGTGACTTAAGCGGCCTATGACTTAAGCGGCCTATGACTTAAGCGGCCTATGACTTAAGCGGCCTGTGACTCGTGAAGCGGCCTATGACTTGTGGCCTATGACTTGTGGCCTGTGACTTGTGGCCTATGACTTAAGCGGCCTGTGACTTAAGCGGCCTATGACTTGTGGCCTATGACTTGTGGCCTGTGACTTGAGCGGCCTATGACTTGAGCGGCCTATGACTTGTGGCCTATGACTTGTGGCCTGTGACTTAAGCGGCCTGTGACTTGTGGCCTATGACTTGTGGCCTGTGACTTAAGCGGCCTGTGACTCGTGAAGCGGCCTATGACTTGAGCGGCCTATGACTTGTGGCCTATGACTTAAGCGGCCTGTGACTCGTGAAGCGGCCTATGACTTAAGTTTGGCAGTGAAGGTTTCTTAAGTGCTAACACCTAAGTGCTCTTATTTCCCTAAATCACTCTGGCTGTGATATATCACCTCCAGCGTGACCATTGCTTGTCTTCTCTATACCTAAGCTTATAGGATGGCAGATAATTAGGCCCAAACGTAGTAGGCTCATACAAAGCTTGTACAAGTAATATTCACATGAACTGGGCTCACACAGAGCATAGTCTCATATAGCGTGCTCGTGCAGAGCAAGTTAGGCACATAGGGCTGCCACTCATGAGAAGATACCGAAGGTGAGCTCAGCTAGAAAGGTGTGGACAGCCACAGTGCATCTTACTGATGGTAAGCGTGTTTTTCTGGGCATTTTAACACAAAATTGATGCTTCCAGAACTGTGGACGCGGCAGCCTGGCTGTTGCCCGGCAGATGTCGCATGCGATATGTATTATGCATGGTTCTTTTCCCGTGATGCAATTTGATATGGTATAATATGTTACCTTGCTGCAATGATTTGAACATGAGCAGGTTCAAATCATTTGCTGTGCAATTACATCTCCTCAAAAATACCCCTAGTCTGCTCTTGTCTACAGTGCTGCCAACTTATTAACTTCCCTCAGAAAAGAAACTACGCAGGCAGTGAAAAACCACTCCCCATATTAATAAAGGAAAAGGAGCCACTTTTGGTACCGGGTACCAAATATTCTTCCACCAAAAAAAAAAGAAAATGATCATCGGGGATCAGGAGGGTAGCATGCTTGACCTGAACCCGTCTCCTGATGAGAGTTGATAACAGTGTTGGAAAGGACATATCTGGTATGGATGAGTTTGGCAGCGTAATTGACAGAATGAACATGAAGCTTGGAAGCGTTCTTAACTCTTTGAAAACCAAGACCCAGCTCCTTAGAAGACTCCAGCGTGTGATTGTAGTAGTTGGTGCCACCCACTCCCAAAAGAATGGTGTGGAGGGTAACGGAGGCTCCTTGAAGGATGGTGCAGAGGCCTTTGTGCTGTTCCTGCGTAGCACTCAGCTGGTTCCGCGGTCGAATGTCCTCACAGTCCTTGATCTCGATGAGGTGAATGTCATGTAAGAGGAGCTGTGAATTCTGACGAAAAGGTCGCCGTTGTCGTACACATTTTTCACGTCGTCGCAAATGTCGGGGACCTTGATGTAACCGTCGTAACAACTCAAGATGCTCAACTCGCTCGTTCTGACCAACATGTGCCAAGAGTCTAGGACCAGGTGCTCGCTCAAGTCTGCACGCAGCCGCATCAGATCATCCATCGTCTGCTGTGCACGTTCCACGCCGCGAACACGTTCTCTTGGTCGGCGAAGATAGCGGGGTGCACCTTAAGCGTCAGAAAGCCCAGCCTAGGAAGGCCATCGTCGTACACGAATACCATGGAGTCGGGCGGTCGCTGAAGTACTTTTTTTTTTTTTTGGGTGGTGTTACAGCTATGGCCCCCAGCAGGGACCTGACAGACAACAAAAAAAAAGAGGAGGGAGGGCTCAAGCAAAGGAGAAAGCAAAAGGAAGCTGCTCAAAAAGACCCAGAACCAAAGAAAGGAAACCAGGAAAAAGAAAAATACCCAAGTAGAGTACAGAGTTGAGGGAGCGCAGGACAGAAGACGCAGAAGAAAACGAGGAGGATGGAAGGAGACGCCAAACACACGAAAACGGGGGGGAGACGCACATAGTTGCAGTTGTTGAGACAAGAGCGGCAAGCGTAAAAGCATGGCAAAGAGAGGCTAACACGGCCGAAGAACCCTGTTGACGGGCGGCTACTAACGGCTAACCTAGGATCCCCTCACCACCTAAAACGCCCCACACAAGCCACAAGAGCAACTACCCCCC
>Ga0307942_1003309_pt1:0-10000 | contig 13057 bp, 15 predicted proteins | sample OrgLakmetagen175_FD_201846 | JGI IMG/M metagenome (GOLD analysis project Ga0307942, IMG submission 201846) | Saline water microbial communities from Organic Lake, Antarctica - #175 | ecosystem: Environmental > Aquatic > Non-marine Saline and Alkaline > Saline | place: Antarctica: Organic...
CCACCCACACCCACACTCATATCCACACCCACACCCACACCCACACCCACACCCACACCCACACCCACACCCACACCCACACCCACACCCACACCCACCAGTTTCACAAGCGTCTTGCACGTGGAGTGCCCCTCTCCCTTCTCTCTGCACACCCACTCGGATTTCAGGCCAAGCTTGTCCCGAGCCGCCATGTCTGCAGAAGAGAGTCGCAGGCAGGCGTGGGCACTCAACACAGAACACAGACAACTTGCAGTGTTTGGAATGTGCCGCCATGTCTGCAGAGGAGTGTTGCAGGCAGGCGTGGGCACTCAAAACAGAACGCAGAACACAGACAACTTGCAGTGTTAGGATTGTGCCGCCGTGTCTGCAGAGGAGAGTCACAGGCAGGCGCGGGCACTCAACACAGAACGCAGACGTCTTGTAGTGTTTGGAATGTGCCGCTATGTTTGCAGAGGAGAGTCGCAGGCAAGTGTGGGTAATTAACAAGGACCTCTTGTTGTGTACGAAATTCACACATGTTTATGCTTCAACCTTGAGATGTCTTGCTCCCTGTTGGCATTTGGTCATGCTGTGCTCAAAGTACAGAGGGCCAATCGGCTCGCATCAGCGCACAACAATGCATGTTTAGGGTTGGCCAACCATAGATATACGGTGTATTTACGGTGTTTTTTTCCAGAAATTCCAATCAAATATACGGTCATATACAGTGTATGTATACAGTTCTGGCCAACCCTGTGCATGTTGTATGGAGTGCTCTTCCCTGAGAAACACGCCATGGTGGGGTGCTGCTTACAATATCACAACACTCTGTGTATACGTACGTGCTGATGCTGGCATCTGTGTCATCAACTAAGGATAACGTTATCCTTTACGTGCTCATTTATAGGGTTGGCCAGAACCATATATATACGGTGTATATACGGTATTGTTGGCAGGGAAATCACCAACTAAACGGTCATATACAATGTATATATACAGTTCTGGCCAACCCTACTCATTTATCATAGGGACAAGCTTTTGAGGCAGCACCCTCCGTTTTCAAGGGATGAGCAACGTGTGTGCAGGCACGTATGCACAAAGAAAACAGTAAGGCTCAGGTACAAGTGCTCATTGTGGTGCATGTCAGCTCACCTTCATAATAGTGTTTGAGATGCTGAGGGGTGAGGTGGCGGGGGAGATCTTTTTTGGACGAGTCTGAGATGTGGAAGACTGTGTACCTGCAAGTTTCAGGACGTTTGGGCAAGGTCAAAAAGGCAGAGGTGCAAGGAGGTCCTGCAAGTATCGGACGGTTGGGCAAGGTCAAAGAGGCAGAGGTGCGAGGAAGTAAGGTACAAGGAGGTCCTGCAAGTTATATGACGGTTGGGCAAGGTCAAAGAGGCAGAGGTGCAAGGGGGTAACCTTTCTTTGTTCACAATGCACAGGAACAGGCTTCCTGTCACGCCTGCTTGTTATGCGCAACTAGGTGATGCATTGTTTGATGCCAGCTGTAGTGCTTAGGTATTGCTTTGTGCTGAGCTGTAATGTGGGTCCAAAGACTTCTCTTCCTAGCAGGATTACCTCTATGCGAGCATCAAACACTTGCACTTTCGCCACTCACCAAATGCTTTACGTACTCCATCTCTGTCCTTTGTGTAAAGCTGACTTGCCTCTGCCACTTCAGGGCGCGAACTCTTATAGTCAAACTTAGAGCTACTCACTTGTCCCCCCTTCTTGTCTGGATGAGGCTAGCTGCTATGTCTGTGTGTGAGGTGAGAGTGGAGGTGTATATCACAATTTTGTGTTCTTGTACAAGAACGGTGTACAACTCCCAATAGAAAGTTGACACTCACGGCCGGCTCTCTCTGACATCTCACTTCCATCCACGGCAACACCTATGTGATGGCCCTTCGGGCGCTTCGCTCTTATGTCGGCTTCCAAGTCGCTGAGCGAGTGCCTTGTCACCTCTGTCATTGCTATTCCACAGCTAACACCTCTTATATACTAAATATACTCTTTAATTATGATAAATGTTTGGTAGGCAAGAACCTGTGTGCTGAGAAACCGCGTCATCCGAATACAATCTCGTGGTAACGTTTGAAACGGTCGTCAAATTTGTGGTAAGCTTACACGACCGCCTTTGGAGGTGCAAGCGTTTGCCAGAGGGGAGGGTATAATGCCTTTTTATTTACAACACGCTGCTACGGCTAAAGAAGGCTGCGTGCAGAGGCTCAATCATAGTAAGCATGCTGATTGCTGATACATCACCAAAATAAGTAATAAGCCTAATTAGCCTTATAAAACAGTTCAGTGTTCATCAAGAGGCAAGGATGATGTATATAAATCCTAACTGCAACCCAAACGATGCCTCCCCCCTTTTATGGTGAATCTCACCGGTGGCGGGTCGAAAAAAGATAAATACCGGGTAGATCAAAAGAGACAGAAAGAGTCCAGTCAGTTAGTCAGTTGGATTAAGTGATTAGGCTGAGAAGCGGGCAATTTGGTGAGAGATGCAAGCACGGCCAAGAAGCTCCAAGATGCATTTTCACATGTCTCATATTGTGATAATATAAGATACATTTTGGATAAGAACCGGGACACTTCACAGCTGTGCTGCATCTCTCGCCAAATCGCCCGCTTCTCAGCCCAATCGCTTAATCTAACTGACTGGACTCTTTCTGGCTCTTTTGGTCTTTTACTATTTTTCCCGCCACCGGACACCTGAGTGAGAACTGCCATAAACTGCTCACCGTCGGCACTGCTGGCGGAACTCTTGCCTGCGTGCGTACCGATGTTGCTAGCATGTCACGTGCACGGCTTGCATTCCAGGACATGATGGTAGGATAGTGGCCATAACACTTCTTCACTCTGAATATCAAAACGTACTAGTGGTTGGAACCTACTGGCCGGCTGGAGGTAGTCCAGAAGCGAGTCCTCAACAAATGTAGGGACGAGCAGGTCAGTAACTGTTGTGCATTGGTGTAAGGGAGGATTTTGTGCTATCGGACAAGCGTGTGCGTGCTTGTTCTCAAAAACTGAATGAACACTCCATCAGACAAGCATCCACACTCATAATAACAAGATATGCACTGCAATACTGCAATACAACTTCAGCAACAACAGTCATGGTGTGGGTCTGGGTGCCACGGCACACAACCCCCCCTTTTTTTTTTATTGGGGGTTGTTACACGGTCCTCAGCAAGGGCCTGACAGAATGAAGGAAAAAACCTATAAGACTGGGAAAAGGATGCTTCCTGCCTAAACAGAAAAACCCTCCTTGAAAAACCACAGTCTGAGAAATTGGCCCACGCTCGCAAGAGCACAAGCAAAGAGTGACCCACACTATGTTTTGCTTTTTGTGTGTTTGCGCAGTGGGGGGTTGCCTGGTGCGGGCACCTATGTAACCCCCTCCCTTAATCAAGCTGGCTGTGTCATCACTACCAGCGGATTCTTTCCTTTTCCTCAAGGCCAGCAGCACTGGAACTGCTTTTTTAAGTGCCTAACTTATCACTAGGTTCAGCTGTTTAATGTTGTGCTTTCTTCAGGTAGGTGATCTGGCAAGACTACATGTCTGTTAAGAAAAGGCAGCTGCTTTCCCCTATGAAGAATGTGAAGAACAAACATCATTGCATTTTGGCTGCAGGATGCTATTGGTTCCAAGGAAGATATAAAGCGTCAGTTTCCACTGTTTCAATTGAACAAGTCATGGAGCTGACTGTGATTTGCTGTGTGAGATGTTTAAGACAAACAACTGGAAGTGCCTGCTTATCTGCTTCAGATCTGATTTCAATTTCGCTCTTTATACACGATCTTAGCCAGGCAAGTACCGGTTCAGAGTTCATCTAGCAGCAGGGCCCACAGCAACAGAGTGATGGACCATGCTTGGTGTTCCAGACCCTCTCATTGTGCATGTGCTGCTCCTCACACATGAGTTTTATGTCTGATCATGTTTGCCTCCTCATTCTTGGTATCCTCAGTGTGACAGTCCATGTTTTCATGTACCCAAAACACACAGGCGACGATTTTCCCTCTTTGATTTAATACGGTGGATTGGTCCTGCCAGACGCTTGATTGTTTAACTGGATTTATACTGTGATGCAATGTCACCAGTTTGTGCCTTTTTCCCTTTGTAAGGATTTTGCAAGTGTGGTGCTACAACATGTCTGTGGTGCTACAACATGTATGTGGTGCTACAACAAACACTCTGTGGTGCTACAACATGTTTGTGGTGCTACAACAAACACTCTGTGGTGCTACAACAAACACTTCCTACAAATTCTACAATGTTTTAGATACGCAGCCTAGCAGTCGCACATTTTGACTGGCTTACTCTGTAAACTCTGTTAAGAAACTTTGAAAGGCAGCCGCAGCTTGTGAGGAGCATGCCCCCCAATTTGCAGTTTATGAACAGGATGAGTTTGTTATTTCGAGAACGAGCTTTAAATTCAAGCAGACCAGCCATTGCGTTGAAAGAAGGAAAGAACAAGCAGGAATGAAAAATGAAAAACACACACAGACCTTCGTGAGCTGAGGGTGTGAAAGAGAGCAACACATTTGTGTTTCAACATAACTCAGAAGTTTACAGATTTATTAGTGCAGCTGTCAATCTTTTTGATTGATATATTTGTTGGGACTTATAGGTTAAGCAGCCATGCCAGGCTGGAGGCCTTTGTAATCCAATCTAAATTAAACTTAACTTCGTGAGCTGAGGGTGTGAAAGAGAGCAACCCTTTTTATGTCATGGCGTTAATGTTGAAAAGGCCCTTCAGGTCCAACGTCTTCAGCCAATCATGGCGTCAGAATGTTGATGCGCAGGCCTTGCACAACGGATTTTCCTCATCCTCATTGTTAATTTGTCAAGGTAAGGTAAGGTAAGGTTACATCACCAACCTTCCTCATTGTTACCTACCTCATTGTTAATTTGTTAAGGTAAGGTAAGGTAAGGTAAGGTAAGGTTACATCACTAACCTTCCTCATTGTTACCTTCCTCATTGTGAATTTGTTAAGTACACTTCCGGCACGGATTAGGAAACACACAAATGTTATAGGGTTGAGCCATACAGCATCCCACCGTGTCAGACAAAGGAGAGAAGGAACACAAAGAAAGAGGCCTAAGCAAAAAGCAAACAGCGATGAGAGACCGGTGCACGCACTGCTGCACACACTCTTGCCAATTTGTTACTCTTAAGTGGATTATAGTACGTTTACTTTTTCAATATGGGCTCCAGACCAGCAGCCAATCGCTCCCTGTTAGTTACGCACGCCTTCTTCATGGAAGGGTTGAGGCATGGCGCGCTGCATTTGCAGTGCGTGTGTGTGTGTGTGTGTGTGTGTGTGTGTGTGCGTGTGTGTGTGTGTGTGTGTGTGTGTGTGTATGAGTGTGTGTATGTTCATGTGTGTGTGAGTGTGTGTGCGCGTATGTGTGAGTGAGTGTGTGTGTGTGTTGATACCCAGTCCTTCCTCCAAGTCAACGGCTAATCCGTGATAACAGTAAATTCACTGTCAAATCACTCCGCTGCCTTCTATTGTGCTCATTGGATTAGAAGTCAAACACGCCATGACCAAAGGCCGTTTCCCATTCTGACGTCTCTGATGTCCTTCCCCTGTCTTTCGTCCTTCCCCTGCTTTTGTCACTGCTTTCGTCCTTCCCCTGCTTTTGCCACCGTTTTCGTCCTTCCCCTGCTTTTGCCACCGTTTTTGTCCTTCCCCTGCTTTTATCACTGTTTTCGTCCTTCCCCTGCTACCCACCAAGTGCCACTGCTTTCAACCTTCCCCTGCTTTTGCCACCGTTTTGGTCCTTCCCCTGCTTTTGTCACTGCTTTCGTCCTTCCCCTGCTTTTGCCACTGTGTTTGTCCTTCCCCTGCTTTTATCACTGCTTTCAACCTTCCCCTGCTTTTGCCACTGTTTTCGTCCTTCCCCTGCTTTTGCCACCGTTTTCGTCCTTCCCCTGCTTTTGCCACCGTTTCCGTCCTTTCTCTGCTTTTGCCACCATTTTCGTCCTTCCCCTGCTTTTGTCACTGCTTTCGTCCTTCCCCTGCTTTTGCCACTGTTTTCGTCCTTCCCCTGCTTTTGCCACCGTTTTCATCATTCCCCTGCTTTTGTCACTGTTCTCGTCCTTCCCCTGCTTTTGTCACTGCGTTCGTCCTTCCCTTGCTTTTGCCACCGGTCCTCCTTCCCCTGCTAATACCTACCAAGTACCACACTTGGGGGTGCTCCCGGTGATTGCGTAGCGTGGCCGCTTGGCGTCTTGCTCTTGGCCTGTGTGTGTGCCAGGTGAGCAGACAGGGTTTCTGCCGGCGGTGTAAGTGTGTGTGTGTGTGTATGTGTGTGTGTGTGTGTGTGTGTGTGTCCTAGTGGTCAAGCAGGCACGAGATAGAAGTAGGTAAGTGTGCTGATATGTCAAGGAAATGTTGCGTAGGTTGCCCGCTTGGTGTTTGCCGGTTGAGCAGACAGGGTTACTAAAACAATTAGGTAGGTGTGCTGTTATTTCAAAAAACATTGCGTGGCGTGGCTGCTTGGCGTCTAGCTTTTGGTCTGTGTGTGTGCCAGGTGAGCAGACAGGGTAGCTATACAAAGTAGGTAAGTGCGCTGTTATTCAAAATAATGTAGCGTGGCGTGGCTGCTTGGCGTCTGGCTCTTGGCCTGTGTGCGTGACAGGTGAGCAGACAGGGTTTCTGCTTGCTTCTAGTGGTTATGCCAAGCAGGTACGAAAAAGCAGTAGGTCAGTGCGCTGTTATGTCAAGAGGATGTTGCGTAGCGTGGCTGCTTGGCGTCTGGCTCTTGGCCGCCTGTGTGAGCGTGTGTGTATGCGTGTGTGTGTGTGTGTGTGCGTGTGTTTACGTTTTGTAATGTTGCTTGCTGTGCCTGCTTTTTAGTGGTCAAACAGGCATGGCAAAAACTAGGGTTGGCCAGAACCATATATATGCGGTGTGTACACGGTGTTTTTGGCAGGGAAATCACCAGAAATACGGTCTACTACGGTGTATATATACGGTTCTGGCCAACCCTAAATATAGATAGGGAGGCACTGCTATATCAAGGACGTGCTTCTTGGCACAGATGCTTAGCATCCAGCCCTGTGTGTGTGTGTGTGTGTGTGTGTGTGTAATAATTGAGCAACCGGGGGGCGTTCATGTCTACATTATTTCAAGATCATTTCTAGAAGCCAGGTTCAAACCCAGAACCACAGAGGCGTTTTTTCAGCCTAGTGTGCAAGAGCGTGCTAATGTGCTGATGTGCAAGAGTGTGCTGATGTGCTGGTGTGCAAGAGCGTGCTGGTGTGCTGATGTGCAAGAGTGTGCTAATGTGCTGGTGTGCAAGAGCGCGCTGGTGTGCAAGTGAGCAGGGAGGTTCAATGTCATGTTTGCTGGTGCGAGGGGGGACAATGCCAAGGTCGCTTAGTATTAGAATTGCAGCCACTTTAAACCTAGTGCCTGGCCTGTTGAAGTGTGCTGGTGTGCAAGAGTGTGCTAATGTGCTGGTGTGCGAGAGTGTGCTAATGTGCAAGAGTGTGCTGGTGTGCAAGAGCATGCTGGTGTGCTGATGTGCGAGAGTGTGCTAATGTGCTGGTGTGCAAGAACGTGCTGGTGTGCTGATGTGCGAGAGCGTGCTAATGTGCTGATGTGCAAGAGTGTGCTAATGTGCTGGTGTGCAAGAGCGTGCTGATTTGCTGATGTGCGAGAGTGTGCTGGTGTGCTGATGTGCGAGAGTGTGCTGGTGTGCAAGAGCGTGCTGGTGTGCTGATGTGCAAGAGTGTGCTAATGTGCTGGTGTGCAAGAGCGTGCTGGTGTGCAAGAGTTTAATGGCGGAGGGTATAAAAAGCCTTTTACTTTCAGTCTGAACGTATGAAAGACTAGATTACTTTTGGTCTGCTGACACGCTCTTGAGATTCCCAGACTTTTTTGTACAGGTCACTAGTATGTAAAGCTGGCCAGAACCGTATATATACACCGTATATGACCGTAAATTTGGTGATGTCCCCGCCAAAAATACCGTAAATATACCGTATATATATAGTTCTGGCCAACCCTACTAGTATGCGTCTGCTATCAACATAAACAGACTTTTTTGTGTGCGTCTGCTATTAACATAAACAGACTTTCTTGTGTGCATCTGCTATTACATAAACAGACTTTTTTATGTGCATCCGCTATTAACATAAACAGACTTTTTTGTGTGCGTCTGCTATTAACATAAACAGACTTTTTTGTGTGCGTCTGCTATTAACATAAACAGACTTTTTATGTGCATCTGCTATTAACATAAACAGACTTTTTTATGTGCATCTGCTATCTACATAAACCGACTTTTTTGTGTGCGTCTACTATTAACATTAACAGCTGGCACCAAAACCACAGGCGTTGCAGCTGTGCCGCCTTCCTTAACCCATATTTCCATTCACACACGCATCCACAAACACACGCACACGCACGTTAACACACACATACACACACACACACAAACACAAACACACACACGGTTGTATACACACACCTGCCGGTACACTGTGCTGGCGTGTCTTGGGGGCAGGCCGCTGCTGCTGCTGCTGCTGCTGCTGCTGTGGAAGAGGAGAAGGAGGAGAAGAGCGTCGCTGCTGCTGGGAGTGGAGGTGAGGGAGTGGCTTAGGCTCCGAGGGGGGGGCTCGTTGATGTTGCTGATGCTGTTGCTGTTTTAGCAGCTGCTGCTGCTTACTGGCGATAGCGGCTTGAGCCTGCCTGGTAGAGGGTGGTGGCTTGGGGGGTTGGGTGGACGACCTGTTGGGGGACAGAGGCAACGGGGGCTAGAAAATGGAATTGTCATATGCACTGTTTGCCTGCATTCGCGGCTTGAGCCTGCCTGGTGGAGGGTGGAGGTGGTGGCTTGGTGTATGTGTGTGTGTAATTGTGTGTGTGTGCTTGTGTGTGTATGTGTGTGTGCGTGTGTGTGCGTGTGTGTGCTTGTGTGTGTGTGTGTGTGGGGGGTGTGGACGGCCTGTTGAATTGACACAGAAAGGAGGTGAGCACAAAAGAAGTACTGCGAGAAAATAAGCGCACTGCAGCTCGAGAGCTTGCCTGGTTTAGGGTTTAAGCTGTGGTGGTTTTAGGCTGTGGTGGTTTTAGGCTGTGGTGGTTTAGGCTGTGGTGGTTTTAGGCTGTGGTGGTTTAGGCTATGGTGGATTTAGGCTGTGGTGGTTTTAGGCTGTGGTGGTTTAGGCTGTGGTGGTTTTAGGCTGTGGTGGTTTAGGCTATGGTGGATTTAGGCTGTGGTGGTTTTAGGCTGTGGTGGTCTAGGCTGTGGTGGTCTAGGCTATGATGGTTTAGGCTGTGGTGGGGTTTTAGATTATGGTGGTTTAGGCTATGCTTTAGGCTTTGGTGGTGTTGGGGGTTGGTGGACGATTTGTTAGGTCAGCACAGCTAGGAGGAGCTAAGCGGCACAGATCCTGTGTTCTTGCAATCGCTGCTCAGGCACGCTTTTTGTTCAGTCAGTGAGATCAAGCACAGATATTGTGTTCTTGCAACCGCTGCTCAGCCGCACGCTTTTTGTTGTGTCAGTGAGATCAAGCACAGATCTTGTGTTCTTGCAACCGCTGCTCAGCCACACGCTTTTTGTTGAGTCAGTGAGATCAAGCACAGATCTTGTGTTCTTGCAATAGCTGCTCAGCCGCACGCTTTTTGTTGAGTCAGTGAGATCAAGCTCAGATTCTGTGTTCTTGCAACCGCTGCGCAGGCACGCTTTTTGTTGAGTCAGTGAGATCAAGCACAGATCTTGTGTTCTTGCAACCGCTGCTCAGGCAGGTCTGTCAACCAATTTTAACTGCTCCGTCACACGATTCGTTGCAACCGCTGCTCAGCCACACGCTTTTTGTTGAGTCAGTGAGATCAAGCACAGATCTTGTGTTCTTGCAATTGCTGCTCAGCCGCACGCTTTTTGTTGAGTCAGTGAGATCAAGCTCAGATTCTGTGTTCTTGCAACCGCTGCGCAGGCACACTTTTTGTTGAGTCATTGAGATCAAGCACAGATCTTGTGTTCTTGCAACCGCTGCTC
>Ga0307942_1003311_pt1 | contig 13055 bp, 17 predicted proteins | sample OrgLakmetagen175_FD_201846 | JGI IMG/M metagenome (GOLD analysis project Ga0307942, IMG submission 201846) | Saline water microbial communities from Organic Lake, Antarctica - #175 | ecosystem: Environmental > Aquatic > Non-marine Saline and Alkaline > Saline | place: Antarctica: Organic Lake...
CACGTGCACTTGAATCAGCAGACCTGCATGCATACACACATAAATTCGGCGCATAAGAATACGCTGTTTCACACATCCTGGACCACTAATGATGACTGAAATGTTTTATGCCTGTCATATGAGCCTTTGTGGCTTGCCTGATTTCAACCAACAACCTTGCAAACTATCTGAGGTCCTTATTGAATTGGCACGTGCACTTGAATCAGCAGACCTGCATGCATACACACATCTTTTTGGCGCATAAGAATACGCTTTTTCACACATCCTGGACCACTAATGATGACTGAAATGCTTTATACGTGTCATATGAGCCTGTGCGGCTTGCCTGATTTCAACCAACAACCATGCAAACGTTCTGAGGTCCCTCAAACTAAGATTCAACGCACACATACTCACACGCACACATACACACACGCAAACACGCATTCACAAGAACACATTCTACAATGCTCCCAGCTCCAGTTGCAGCAGGTGCCTTCTATACAGTAGTCGCAGCTCTTGTTGTTTACCCAAGCAAGCGTACACTCACATGCACACACATGCATGCACACACAATTACGTGCACATATATACACGCTCTCACATGCACCCTGCGGCTCACATAGCAGCAGCTATTCTTTAGGCCAAGTGCAAGCAGGTGCTGCTGCTTCCTTTCACACAAGTGTAAGGACACACACACACATGCACACACACCTTATACATATACACTTGTACACAGAAACACACAAAATGTACATAGGCCCTGCAGCCCACACAGCAGCGGCTCCTCTTCGCGCCACGTTTAAGAGATGTTGCTGCTTCCTCTCACACAAGTGCAAGGACACACACACATACACACACATGCACCATAAAACAAATACATGCAAACACACAAACACGCAAGCACGCAGTACATATACACATGCACACACACACACACACACACACACACACACACACACACACACACACACACACACACACACACAAAACGCACACAGGCCCCGCAGTTCAAACAGCAGCGGCTCCTCCTCACGCCACGTTCAAGCAGACGCTGCCGCTTGCGCCACTGCTGCACAGCAGCGCGTGCAGCTGCTGTCAGGGTCCCTGGGCCTGAGATCCTTCAGCCCACACACAACAAGTGGCAGCACGAGTGTCGCCGCACACACGCCTTTGAATGGCGGGGTATGGACCCAGCACAAAGAGCTGGCTGGCGTGCTGAACTGCTTAATTGGAGAGCTGTGGGGTGGGCTTGCCTGCGAGGCACTACAAAAGGTGCGGGTCTGTTGGTGTGGGGTGTGCACGGCATGGCTGCACTTCTGCTGTGGTGCAGCATGGCAGACATTACACACACAGGTGTGCACACACACACACACACTTTTATGCACACACAGATATGCACACACACTGATGTGCACATACAGACACAGATGTGCACACACAGATATGCACACACAGATATGCACACACACAGACGTGCACACACAGACACACAGATGTGCACTCACAGACACACAGATGTGCACACACAGACACACGGATGTGCACACTCAGACACACGGGTGCACTCACACACACACACACACACACACACACAGATGTGCACTCACACACAAATATGCACATACAGATATGCACAAACACAGATATGCACACACACAGATGTGCACATACAGACACATAGATGTGCACACACAGATATGCACACACAGATGTGCACACACAGACACACAGATGTGCACACACACATATGTGCACACGCAGGCTCACAGATGTGCACACACCGACACACAGATGTGCACACACAGACACACACACACACACACACACACACATGTACATATACAAACACACATGCGCTTACACGCACAGAAGTGCACACACAGACACGCACTCACACTCACACTCGCACTCACACACAATAATGTACATACGCAAGCACACATGCACTTACGCACACATGTACGCAACCAACACGCACAGCAATAACCCCTGCTTAATCAGGAATTGAGTTGTTGTAAAGAAACAGGGCTGCACTCCTGAGGGCAGTAGTGCCTTATAGCGCAGTAGCTTCCACATCAGGGCAATAGCAGCACCGAAAAGAGTACATATTTAGGGCTGGCCAGAACCATAAAATATACGGTGTGTAAACGGTATTTTTTGCAGTAAAATCACTAAACATACAGCCTTATACGGTGATATATATATATATATATATACGGTTCTGGCCAACCCCATATATTTAGCAACATCTCTCTGCGGAAATGTGTGCGTGCGTGCAAGCAGCACATGCTGCTGCATTATTAATGTTCCAACAACGCCATTCTATGCCACTTACGCGCGCTCCTAGCTTAAATTACTCTAGAGCTCCTACATACTATGACGGACACTGTCACAAACACCCCAATAAAGACACATATGCACTCAATCACAAACACACACATATACCTATATACACACACGTGTGCTCACACACACACTTATGCACACACACACACACACACACACGTATATACACACACACACGCACACACACGCATGATCAGGTGCGCAAGTGTGAGCTCCGCACGCTGGCGCTGCTGCAAGAGCTGTCAGACTGGGTGCAGCAGCGACTGCAACAACAGCATCAACCGCAGCAGCAGCACCAACCGCAACATCAGCTGCACACAGCACCTGACCACACTGCCTCACCGCACCAGCAGCCAACACACACAACACCTCACGCAATCTCACAGCAGCAGCAGCAGCAGCAGCAGCAGCAGCAGCAGCACCAACCGCAACAGCAGCTGCACACAGCAACTGACCACACTGCCTCACCGCATCAGCAGCCAACACACACAACACCTCAAGCAATCTCACAGCAGCAGCAGCAGCAGCAACAGCAACAGCAGCCACACGCAGCACCTTATCCCACCGCCTTGCCCTGGCAGCCCCCCCTCTCCTTGATCCAGCGTCTGCTGTGTGAGGCCGGGGGGCACGTTAAGGGCAGGGCAGAGGCCCTACGCTGCCTGGGGAGAGGACTGAGAGCTGCAGTGGCTCGGCACACAAACCAGGACGCTGTCGCTGCACTGCAGCAGCAGCAGCAGCAACAGCAGCTTCAAGACTGCACGGTGCCTCTCTCACAGCCACAGCACGCAGCACCTGCCCTGCCCCAGCAGCAGCAGCAGCAACAGCAGCTTCCGGACTGCACGGTGCCTCTCTCACAGCCACAGCACGCAGCACCTGCCCTGCCCCAGCAGCAGCAGCAACAGCAGCAGCAGCAGCAGCACAGGCCTGGTCTGGCAAATATTCTACCGCTCGACACACAGTTAATGACCACGAGCACGTACGAGAACAGTGACAGTGATGCATGTGCATGTGCGAGGACATGCACACACACGAGCACGTGCGAGGACGGTGACAGTGATGCTGTTTTGCAGGAAACCTTGGTATTGTTCCTGGCGGAGGTGCGTGGGCCTTAAGGGGGTGGCATGCACCGTACGCTTTGGTGGTTCCCTGCACATACACACACACATGCACTCACACGCACACACACACACACGCACACGCACACACACGCGCGCACACACACACACACACACACGCACACACGCACACACAGGTGGAAGACAGCGCCCAGCCCACACACACACACACACGCACACACACACACACACACACACACACACACACACACACACACGCACACACACGCACACACACACACGCACACACATGCACACACACAGGTGGAAGACAGCGCCCAGCCCACACAGCCCAGTGACGTTCGCCTGGCAGCTGCGGATGCGCTGGCAGCATCTCAGCTCATGCTCCTACCTCAAACTCACGCACACTCCTTACAAGCCCCTACTGAACAGGCCACAGCCACACTGCTGCACGCACACACAACACCCGCAGCAGGATCTGCCGCAGTTTCAAATAAAGCATGCTCCGTATCAGCAGCAGCAGGAACAGCGGGAACAGGAGCAGTACCAGCAGCTTGCGCAGCAGCAGCAGGCGCAGCGCCAGCAGCTCATCCAGACGGAGCAGCAGCAGTAGCAGCGCCAGCAGCTCGTCCAGACGGAGCAGCAGCAACAGCAGTAGCAGGAGCTGCTGTCCAAAGCATACATGAGGCGCTCGAGGCTGCATGCCTGCGCGCATGGGCGGCAGCGCTGCGTCTGTCAGAGGATGAGGATGAGGAAGTCAGGCATCACGCTGCGGCCACGCTGCACGCAGCTGTTGTAGCCGCAGCTATTGCAGCGCCAGCTGTCGCAGAGCCGTCGTCACCAGCTATCGCGATCTTTCCTGCCGCGCCGCACACAGACATCCGAGCAGCAGCAGCAGCAGCAGCAGCAGCAGGAGCAGCAGCAGTTACTCCTGCACCTCTCCCACATCCAGAGTCTGCACCACCAGCTGCAGAAGCAGCGACAACGTTACCTATAATAACAGCTGCACCGGTTGGTGCGCTCGCTAAAGTAGCCGCCACGCCACCAGCAGCAGCAGCACCACCAGCAGCAGCAGCAGCAGTAGTTGACACCACAGCATCGAGCCCAGCTTTACCGACAGCTTCACTTGCATCGCATCTGCTGCACTCAGCTGTCGCCATGCCGGCAGCAGCGGCAGGAGCAGCGCTGTCCTCTGTCCTGCACGCCGCGTTTGCTGTGCCAGCAGCAGCAGTGGGGGCGGCCGCCTCAGGCATGCTGCTTGACGGGGACGCAGCCCCGGACGCTCCAGAGATGCTGCCCCCTTCTTCGTCGCTACTTGCGATAAACTCCACACCAACGGATGGGGCGGCCGCCTCAGGCATGCTGCTTCACGGGGACGCAGCCCCGTCAGCACCGACAACGGCTCTACGTGTGGCTGTCAAAGCTCCAACTCCATCAGCAGAAGTATCAGCAGCACCACCAGCAGAGGTAGAAGCAGGGGCAGAAACATCATCATCATTGTCAACAGCAGCAGCAGGGGCAGGGACAGGGGTAGGGGTAGGGGTAGGGGTACGTGTAGGCGGCAGTGGTGCAGACAAGTGGACAGGAACATTGGAGTGCACTTCGACCCTCGCCCTTGAAGGGGTTCAACTGGAGGTGGCCCAACGGTCAGCAATGTCCGCACTCACACAACGGTTCCTGCCGCGCAGCTTTGTCACTGCCGGCACTGCGAGCAGAAGGTGCAATGATAGGCAGTCCTGCGACTCTCGCGTGTTCAAACACATCTGCACACATACACACACATACACACACACACATGCACACACACATGCACACACACACACACATGCACACACACACGAGCAAATACACACACAACACACACACACACGAGCAAACACACACACAACACACACGTACACAGGAGGTGCGATGGCACCACCAGCGACAGCAGCAGCAGCAACAGCAGCAGCTTCTCGCTACAGAGTGTGGCGCGAGTGGGTGAGGCGTTGTGTGGCCTTGTGGCTGACCCCCACGAGGCCCTGCCAGAGCTGCTCCTTCTCCCTCCCACCCACACTGCTCCTCTCGTTCCTACTGCCACTGCCACTTTCATGTCTCCCCACACATCAGACTATCCAGCCCACCAAAACCAGGAGGTGCAACAGCGCCAGCACGATGAGCACACACCCCAGCTGCAGCAGCACGATGGCCAGGAGGCGCAGCAGCATAACGTAAACACCACCCAGCAGCAGCAGCAGCAGCAGCAGCACAACGTAAACACCACCCAGCACCAGCAGCACCAGCAGTTACAGCAACAAAGTGGGCCTGGCTTTGCGCGGGGTCGCATCTTTGACAAAGACTCGGATAACCACAGGGAGGAACCGCTGTATGTTGCGCAGTTAGCGGCTTCACAGGTGAGCTTACTCACGTATCATACAAATGCATAACTTGAAGCATTATCGCGCACACACACACACACACTCACACACACACACACACACACACACACACACACACACACACACACGCACTCACACACACACACACTCTCACACACACACTCTCACACCTGCACACACGTACACATTCTCACACACATACACACACAGCTCTTCTAGACGCGCATAAAAGCGTACTCACGAGCCAATTCGTTTTACTATATTTTAGGTAGTCAACCACACTATTAGGAGCAGGCACACACTCCATTCTCACACCCACACCAACACCCACATGCATACCCCCCCACCCACATAACACACACACGCATGTACACGCTTACACACACACACACACACACACACATACACACACACTCACACACAGCTGCGTGGCCTGGCGCTGCGGTGGCAGCAGCAGCAGCAGCAGCAAGGGCGGTGCCAAGAGGGGAAGCAACCTTCGTCTGTCAGCACCAGCTGGGTGCATCAGCTCGCGTGTGCCGCAGCTCGTTGGCTGCAGGATGCTGCCTCTGCCCTTGCTGCCCTTGCTGGCGAAGAGGCGGAGGATAGCAGGGACAGCAGCCGTGGTGGTGGTGGTGGTGGTGGTGGTGGTGGTGGTGGTGGTGGTGGTGGTGGTGGTGGTGGTGGTGGTGGTGGTTGTGATGGTGGTGGTGGTGGTGGTGGTGGTGGTGGTGGTGGTGGTGGTGGTGGTGGTGGTGGCAATAGAGGAGAAAGGGAGCAGAGGGGTCACGGAGGAGAGATGCTGGGCAGCGTCGCACACCATCCTTCAGTGTTTCCCATGCTGTATCGACAGCTGCTTCTGCTGTGGTGCTTACAACCTTTCACTAGCCAATATGTAGCGCCGCCCCCCAGCGTGCAGCAGAATCAGCAGCAGCAGCTGACAGTGGACACGCCATCACAGCAGCAGCAGCAGCAGCAGCAGAATCAGCAGCAGCAGCTGACAGTGGACACGCCATCACAGCAGCAGCAGCAGCAGCACCTGATAGCGGACACACCATCACAGCAGCAACAGCAGCACCTGATAGCGGACACACCATCACAGCAGCAACAGCAGCAGCAGCAGCAGCAGCACCTGATAGCGGGCACACCATCACAGCAGCGCCTGATAGCGGACACACCATCACAGCAGCAGCAGCAGCAGCAGCAGCAGCATGTTTCTGTGCGTGCTGCTGTGCGAAGTGCTTTACGTGCCCTGTGGTTGACGGGTGCTGTGACAGGGCCACTGGCACCACTAGCTGCAGCAGCTGCTGCTGAGTGGGGTGTGCTAGATTCAGCAGCAATGGATGGTGGTGGTAGGCGCAGGGGTGGTGCTGATGTTGGTGGGAGCGTTTGGGCTTATGGAGAGGGGGGGCAGTGTTACCATGCGTCTTGGCTTGACCCCCAGGGTGTGCCTTCATGCCCTCTTTTTTTAGTAGACGACGGTTCGGCGTGGGAATCTGCTGGACGCTACATTTGATTACGCCACAGCTTGAAAGGGAAATTTTCCTCTGTACGTAGTGATATCGCATCCAGCATGATCAGGGTCATGCCCAAAGTTGTGTGTGTGTTTGTGTGACCATCCTCGGACCGTGACCACGTTCAGGTTGTAGAAATTGTTCCATTATGAAATTTGCTTGATAGCTGCATTTAATTATGAAAGTTGTTCACTTTATATTTTTTTGTTAAACGACCAGGGGCCTCTGTCTTTCTTTGTTGTTATCCTTTCGAAAACAAACGAGCCTGCGCAGGTACTACTAGTTGAGACCTTCTAAAAGAGAGAGGAAGGAAAGGTTCAGCTGGTGGTTTTGGTACACGACCAGCATGTCCAGCAGTTCAGGTTAATACACGACCAGCATGTCCAGGTAAGGTTGCATTGCTATATATGCCTCTGGGGGGCATCTGAGCGGAAGTTTGGAAAAAGCCTGAAACCAAACCAAAAAAGGTACTAAAAATATTAAAGGAAAAAGGGCTAGGCACTCAGCCACAAAAGAGGCCACACCATAAATATCTGGTTGGTTCCAAAAAGTTATCAAACAAGTTGGGCTATCTTCAAACTGAGGTGGTAAGACTTCCACTTCAGTATAAAGAAGACCAGCTGGTGGTGCTGTGTGCGAAGGCTGACAAGATGTTCATGCGGACAGTCCAGCAAAATGTGTTCCTCATCCTGAACAGAGTGCCAGTCAGATTTGTCACAGATACTGAGCTCATAAGGCCTTCTATTCCTGTTATGACGCGTTCTTTGGACCAGAAAGTTATGGCGAGAAAGGCGAAGGCAAGAAAGTGCACGGCTGAGATTGTTGGAAATATCCAAGCGAAGGTAGATAGGTAACACAGGCTTGTGATTTCTTTTTCTGTCATCCCACCAGCCAGGAGCAATCCCCAAAGGTACACCAAAATGTGTGATAACTTTTCATAATTCTGCTGGAAAGGTAATTATCTTGTGGTGTCAAGCTGTCAAGCTCTCTCCACCTCCCGATGATATGTTCGCGCAAGGTGAGCTTGGATTGTTTTAGATGGCTAGACTCGTGAGATCGTATGGCATTCAAAAATTGCTGAGACGCAGGGAGATCTTGGAGTGCGTGCAGAACCTGATAAGTCCATGTATCACTTCTATTTGCAATAAGGAGGTCAGCCCGCACAACTTTCTCAAGAAGAGGATTTTTTGAAGAGAGTAAAATGTTCCAGTATCGTATGATGCATCTGAACCAAAAGAAAAAGATGAGCATCTGACCTGTTTCGCGGAGCACACAGTGAGTATCAGTACCTTACTTGACACCCAGGAGCCTTTTCAGAAAGCTAAGATGAAGGACATGTGTGGGAGTGATTTTTGAGGAATCATATGTCAGAGAAGAATTGGCCCATACATGACAACCGTACAGGCCAGCTGTCAGAGCAAAGACCTGGAAAAGCCACAGCCACGGACCTTTCTAAATTTTGTTAAACCCTTGCTAGCTCACCAATTCTGTAAACTCTGGCTATGACAGGCCTGAAGTTGCCTGCCATCTTCTTGGCAGCTGTGAGCATGCTTCCATCATCAGTAAGAGTGATTGCAAGGTATTTGAATTCAGTGAAAAGTTCCAGAGGTGTGCCGTCGTACGTGAAGGTGGGAATCGTAGAGTTACCGCTGCTGAAGAAGACCATGACTTTTGTTTTGTAAGTGTTGAGCTTGAGCCCTTTGAAACGTGTATAGTCATATGATTTGATCAGTTGAAGTTGCAGATTTTCAGCCGTGTTTGAAGTGAGAGCAATGTCACCAGCATAATCACATTGAGGGATTTGAGCTGAATCCAGGGCAGTGGCAGCATCTCTCCGTACAGTCAAGAATATGTCCATGTCATTGTCATTGTTATAAAGGGAGTATAGAGGGGGACTCAGACGGCAGCCCTGTTTCAAGCCTCTGTTGGGCGCAAACTCCTCAGAAATTTTGTCGCCATCAATGAGAAGGTATAGGCATCCTGTGTACATGGTTTGAATGATATCCCTCAAATACTGCGGAGTCTTTATTTTTGCAAGTTTCTCCAAACCTTTTCTCTTGGAACACTGTCTCACAACAAACAGGTCCAGGTAATCATTGTACCTTCATTTACTCCTTTTTAGCAGTTGCAAGAATATGACGAAGAATAAAGAGGGGTTGGTTGTGTGCCTTGTGGCGCAGAAACCAAATTGTCTGTATTTGATGGGCCTGTTCAGCAAGGGCCCAGTTCATCAACAGGTCTCTGACCACATTTGCAAATAAATTGTAGATACAGCCATTGATAGCCAGCAAACAATAATTTTGGGGGACGTAGTTGGACCTTTTTTGTGCAGAGGCGCAATTTTGGCTCTGTTCCAAAGATGTGGGGTGACACCGTCTTACAGGAACAGATGGAACAAGTCAGTAAAAAGGGGAAGCAGAACGTTTTCAGTGCGTCTCTTACTACAATCACCCTGAACCGTTTTCTCTGCGTGCTTGATTAAAGAAGTAGAGAACGGATCAAAACCTGGGCTGGACTACATGTTCAAGTTTGAAATGTTTTTATGGACAGTGGTAGCCAGAGTATGTATGGCGGGTAGCTCGTATACAGGTTTTCGCTCATCGCTGCGTTGAAAGGTAGTGTTCATGCTCCTGTACCTGCCACCAGGACCGGGTGGGACTGCAGTGTCAGAAGAAAAAGGTTGTCCAGATCGTAACTGGTCACTGAGTAACTGATGCCGTGTAAGTACCTAGTTGGATTGTCCAGGTAGCTCGTCAGGAACGCTGTCTTGGGGTCGCACAAAACGTGATTGAAGGTGCTCAGTCCACGACTCAGCAGAAATGGGAGAAATGTCAGATCGTTTGTTTGCAGTCATCAGCTTGTACACCTCTGGGCTGCGAGCGTCAGTGAGCCCAACCATCTCATCTGCCTTCTCTTTTTATTCTATTTCTCAGAGTATTGTTGTTGCAGCTCAGCAAAAGGTTGGTTGTGTTTGTTGCTCCATCTGATATGTCATTTGTAATCACGGCACGTTGCGTCATACCAAGGGACCATGGGAAGGCCCAGCTGCATTCTGCGCGACATTTGTCTTGATGTCATACCAGTGGCATCAGCAGCAAGCGTAATGAGATCTAGGAAGGGTTTGTAGCAGGATTGATGTTCTTGATTGCATATAGAGTTTCGAAAAGATTGGAGGACTGTCTCTTTTTCAAGCAAGTGTGAACAAACGCGTCATTGTGCTCACCCCTTCAAACCATATGTTTTTCTTTCCCTCTTCTCCAATCTGACTTGTACGCCCTTGAAACACAGATAGAGCTTACTCCTTTCAAACATTGATAGAGCTCACTCCTTTGACGTCAAATTTATTACTCCTCAACAACAGAACACTTTCAAGGTAAGGTTACATATATATCCCATCGCCACCACATCCAAGGAGATGTCCTTCAATCCATTGCTAAATCAATCTGCCAAGCACCATTGCCTATCCACTTCTTCAAAGTATAGTCCCATGCCGGTAATATTGGTAATGAGCATGCCGACGCCCTTGCTAAAAAGTCAGCCACCACCTATTCCGACCTTGCAGACACCTCCATCAAAACAGCAGGCCCTGAGGGAAATCCCTTCTACAACATCCAATGGCTTGCAAATGAAGCACAGAAAACCAAACACAAACCCATATTCATAAAAAAAGTAAAAGTAAAAGTCTACGCTGGAAGTCACCAGCGTGCATGAAGGAAAGGCTCTCAACTAGTGCTCACACTAGCCAGAGCCCCACCAGAAACGAGAAAAAAGAGAAACAACAGAGACTAATGAGGATCCGGCGGGTTGTCAGCCATGCATTCCGGCCTGCGCCTAGCCCTCCTGAAGCCAACCGCTCTACCAGTAAACCCCCATCAGATCCCCCGCCATTATCACTGTTGTTGTTAAGGTGTAATTTGTGTCTTGTTTTTGTAATCTTGTTCAAGCTTTTTATTGCATGGCAGTGCAGTTTAGTAACTAGTTGGTGCACTTTGTGCGTGGGGACGCCTAAGTTTAGTAAAGGAGTTATGGTGTACTGATTGTAGATTGTGCCCCCAACTCCAAGAAGTATAACATGAAGTGTGACTTGGTTGTTTCGAGAGATGCCTTGGAGGCTCCTTGTTCGTAGACGCTGGATAAGGGGTTGATGCTGGTTGTGCGCTTTTTCTAATGTCTGTTGCGGGTTTATGTCTGAGCAGAATTTGAATTCTACAAGATGTATGTCTCTGTCCTTTATTGGGGGGATCTGTTTGGGATCCAAATGCCTGCCTCTTCCCTCAATGGCCATACCTAACACGCCATCTGGACGGCTTTGATGTCTACTTGGAAGGTTTTGTTGTGTTGGGAAAACCTAGTCAGGAGCCCAGCTTGCCTTTGCTGATCTCTTCACCACAAAGGCTAACAGCGTGGTGGTGTCGGTTTATGTGCATTCTCTTCAGAGTATGGTTGTTGCACCTAAGAAGTATGTGTGGAGCACGGTCTGATCCTCCGCACAAAGGGCAGGTGGCAGGACCTGTATGGCTAAACCTTTTGGTGTGTTTGCCTGTGTGTATCCGTCCTGTACTTAAGGACTTGTTCCTGCTCCTTGAAAGTCACATTTGGCATGGACCAAAACTTGTTACTGAATTGGGCATTTGCAAGGGGCTTTGCAGTAGCTTGCCGTGTGCGAGAGTTTGGACGGAATGGGGGTGGTTAGGGGGGAGACACAAGACAGACCTAGAACATATAGGTAGTAGAATGAGTGAAGTGTGAATGCAAGTTTGAGGGGTGTCAGGGGGGCGACACACAACATGGCTAGAACATATAGTAGAATGAGTGAAGTGTGAATGCAAGTTCGAGGGTAGAAAGGAGTGCAGTGTCTGAAGCATGTTTGCTTAAGCTCGCCTCTAGGGCAATGGAAGGCAAATGTTTGAGCAGAAGGCACAGAGCGTGCATGCGTGTGCGTGTGTGTGCTTTTCGGGGGGGAAGCTTGCTTGCTTGCGTGCTTAGGCACGTGTAAAAAAAGCTAGTGTGTGTCTGTGTATGCACGTGCGTATGCGTATGTGTGTGTATGTGTGTGTCTGTGTGCGCATCTGCACGTGTTCCCGTCTGTGTGTGCGTGCGTGCGTGCATGCGTGTCTGTGTGTATCTATGTCTGTGTGTGTTTGTGATTGTGTGTGACGTGTGTATATGCGTGCGTATGTATGAGTGTGTGTGTGTGTGTGTGTGTGTGTGTGTGTGTTTGTGTGCATGAGAGTGCAACTTGAAACCTTCCCTGTTCTCACTGGTGTGTTCCCCACTTTATGAGCGTACTACGTAATTTTGTATGCCTACCACCTAATTATTTTCTACAATAATTTGTGCAATTGTTGCTTGATTTTAATTTGAACACATTTACCAGAATCAGCTACCAGAACTACGGCAATCCCAACGTGGACACACCCATTAGGGATTAGAATATTAGGTGGACCAAAATCGAGGTCTGGCGTTTTTTTAATGCATGTCAAACCCCCAAGCATGGGCACGCACGCACACACACGCACACACACGCACACACACGCACACACACACACACACGCACACACACACACACGCACACACACACACGCGCACGCACACACACACACACACACACGCACACACACACACTCATACACACACTCACACAGACACTAACACACACACACACACACACTCACACACTCTCTCACACACACACACACACACACTCACACACACACACACACACACACACACACAAACACACACACACACAAACACACCCA
>Ga0307942_1003313_pt1 | contig 13053 bp, 12 predicted proteins | sample OrgLakmetagen175_FD_201846 | JGI IMG/M metagenome (GOLD analysis project Ga0307942, IMG submission 201846) | Saline water microbial communities from Organic Lake, Antarctica - #175 | ecosystem: Environmental > Aquatic > Non-marine Saline and Alkaline > Saline | place: Antarctica: Organic Lake...
AGGTGGCGGGGTGGGGAGCGTGCTCGGCGATGGGGCGGGGGTGGAGGGAATGACTAAACCGCGACGTTTAGCCGGCTGGTAATTTAAAAATTAGGGTATAAATGTGGCTAAGAATGTTTAGGCTTGCAGATTTGAAATCGAGTCGACAGATATTAGGTACGACATGTTTCGCACCCTCCAATCAATTGTATACTAGAGTTACACACTTTGGTACAGGGCTTACAGGGCTGCCTATGAGCCATCACTCGCACGCGCGCTTGCATGTAATTTTGGGCGCAGACAATTTGCAAAAAATACTGCTGAACAGACTTCTGGAATTAGTTAATTTTCTCTTGCAGCTTCTTTCCTTTGTATCTGAGCTTATGGATTTGAAGTTGACTGGCAAGGACCAGAGGGGGGCTGATCAGCCGAACAATCTGGAGGCTGAAGGTCCCATGCAGATCAATCAATTAATCATACAATAGTTATATTACGTTTGCATTGTGGGATGGCGGTGGATTGATTGCAAGTAAATAAAAAGATCAAGTGTTGCACACTGAAAGAAAAAGAAAAGAAAAGAAAAAACTCCGCTGGTAGTGCGTGATGACACAGCCAGCATGATTGTGGGAGGGGGTTACTTAGGTGCCCGCACCAGGCACCCCCCCCCCCACCGCGCAAACAATTAAAATGAAATTAATGTGGGTCAGGGGGTTGTGTGCCGCAGCACCCGGACCCAATCCTTGACTGTTTTTGCTTGTGTTATATTGCTGTGCATACCTTGTTTTAATGACAATGAACTCAGCATTTTCTTTAACTCACGGCGGGATGTTACATGTTGACTGATAAAACACATGACTCAGCTATATCTTACATTTAACTTTTCCAGGACTCAGGGAGGTGAAAAAAAAAATAAGATCCTGGCTAACATGGTTATGAACGAGGACATAGTCTCAACCGACTCAATAGGTATTAGCTAGCCTCCACACCCTTGCTGGAAGCTTCTTCGCTTGGAACTCTTTTAAGGGCGTATATGTACGCAGCGAGAGGGATGAGGTCTTGCAACCTGCAAAGGTTTGGTTGAACGGCTACCGATAAGTTAGCTTTCAGGATTGACGTCAAGTGCCTCATTTGAATATGTTGAAAATAGCGAACCAATACTTTTTCATCCCGACCTGTACCTTTCCTATTCCACATTTGTGCGTTGCTGTCACCTCCAACTTTTTTCCTCCTTATCTATGGTGCTGCGCCTCAACACACTTCAAAATCCACCAAAATTACTGCTGGTGCTGCAAAAACGCACCTGATTATCAAGAGCTTAGCAAAGCTGAAGGCAGCTGTAAGCAGGATGGGCACCTCAATCACATCTTGCCACCAGCGAGAGGGCAAGGCTGTCAACGTGACATTGCGCAGTCCGTCTGCAAAGCGCACCTGCAATCACAAAACAAGCAGAGATAGGTGAATGGTGTGTGTATGAGTATTGTGTGCTTGAGTGCGTATGTGCGTGAGTGTGTGATCACGCATGCATGCAGGCACGCAAAGAATCAGAAAAAAGGGAGAGGTCTAGGGATTTCTCAAGTTTAGGATGCCAGATACAGCTTGTACACGTTTGGAACAAGAAAATGATGGGGAACCTTTTATGTATGAGAAGAAACAGCGGCTAGAGGTCACCCTATACCAACTCCGCAACACTCCTGATCCCCATTGACTTTCCCCTTGCCTTCTGCACTTGATGTTATGCAGCAAATCAAAAGCTGGGCCGCAGGTTGGCAGGATGGAATTATTTAAGGTCTGCGCGCGCACAAGCACATTGCCTAGGGTTGGCTGGAGCGGTGCATACGTGGCATTTTTTGCTCCTTACCGCAATGATGAGTGCGATAAAGGGCCATCCATAGCTAGCTTTGAAGCCTTCCATAAGTTTAGCCGACCTTGAGAGTGCATCACGGCCCGCTCGTCCTGTGTGTTCAGATTCAGGATGTAATTACGATACTCATGATGAGTTACAGGTACCAGCATGATCATGCCCAGCCCTCAGACATACAGACACGTTGCTATTCCTTTAAGAGATGTACAAATCAGGGTCTCAGTGTCTCTGCGACAGGCATTGTACTTCGTGCTCCACAGCTACGCAGGTCTTTGGGAGCTTAATTTTCGATTTCCACGCAAAGAATTATATTTGTTTACTAAGGGTGGCACTTTGCAGCTAACTTAGCACAATGACAGTTAATGTTAACCTCTGACATCTTGCATGAACACAAAGTGTGTGTCCCAGCAAATCCAATCCATGGTTATATCCGGAAGTACTTGCACAGCAATTGCATAACAGGTGGCATCATTAACACTATGAAAGCAGCTGGGAATTGTAGCTGAGGATTACAGATGCAACGCTAGTGCAGACAGGGCACAAATGTGCAAGCGCACAAAATGCTTACTCCCATACACTCAAACACACACACAGAAGTGTGTGGAAACACGCAAATACACCCACCAAGAGTCTCCTCTTCAGAAAACGGACACTGTCAAGGTTGCACACAGCTACACGTAAGACACGTGCGAGACTACAAACAACAATACACACCTTCCACAATGGCTGCAGGAACAGCTATCTGGATGGCCAGCAGACGAGGCACCGTCCAGAACACAGGTACAACGAGCAAGGACAAGCCTTGCAGCGGCAACGCGCGCAAATTGAACAGCATGTCTACCAACCTGCAGATCAGAGACGTGCAAGGAAGGGGCAAACATGTGTGTGTGTGTGCATGTTTGTGCGTGTGTCTGTGTGTTTGTATGTGTAGGCTGTGTATGGGTGCATAGCTGCCCCTTCTTTCTGGATACAATCTCTTCTACCTTGTTGGGCACGCATTGCGCAAAAGACATACTCCGCAAAGACTTGTAGAGCCTCATAATAGGGTTAGTGGTTTGAGGACATAGCTTTGTGCAACTATGGAGCTGCATCTACAAACTGAACAAGTAAATGTAAAGGGGTGCCACGATCAAGTTTTTTCTACCATGCTAGGAGTCAACTGACCTCTGGACCATTCTTCAAGGAGTCTCCACTACCATCCACACCATCCTTTTGGGAATGAGTTACACAATCAGCTTGATTCATAATCCATAACCTTTTAGGGATTTGGGTCTTGTTTTTAAAGATTGAAGGAGCATACCTCCTAGCTTTGAGTACAATCTGTCAACTAGGCTGCTAAACGTGTCCAACAAGACATACCCATTCATCAGCTCTCATCATGAGCCGGGTTCAGGCCAAGCCTGCAACCCTCTTATTCCCAATCAATTTTATTTTCCCTCTCTATGGTGGAGGGGGTTTCCAGTTCTCAATTCCTGAGTGGCTCATTTCCTTAATCTACGGGGGAGGTGGTTTTCACTGCTTTTATTTTACAAATAAGTATGCCCATTCTGCACATAGCATTGCACAAGCACCACGCACACCACAGATGCACACAAGCACATACAAAAAAACACGGTATTCATAAAAAAGATACATACGCACACGCACACACATATACAGACAAACATGCACACACATACGCACACGCACACGCACACGCACACCCACACACAAACACCAATACACACACGCATACACGCATACACACAAATACAAAATTACAAGCACTCACCACACACGTCGCACAATGGCAAGCGCCTGTGGCAGACTGTCCCTCACTTCCTGAAAGCCTGCTTGCACCGCATCCCGGATACCAGGCCCCTGCTGCTCGTCGCCTGCTGAGCCTGCTGTGCCTGCTGCATCAGTCCTCCTTTCTGCAATACTGCCACTGGATTCAATACTTTCCTGATCCTGAGCTGCACTGCCCTCACCCCCTGCACTACTCCTGCTAGCACCTCCTCCTTTTGCTCCATCACCTTCGCTGGCACCTTCTCCCTGTCGCGTGCTTGCTGAGCCGGTAGGTGCTTCGCTACTCAGTCTAAAGTCCGGACTCGGCTCCGCAATTCCAGGCTGGGCCTCTTTCTCCCCTCTATTCGCGCTACTTGAAGAGGTCGTGGCCCCATCTCCGAAACCATCACTGCCAGCACTCTGGATACCTGCACTATAACTACCACCACTGCTGCTGCTGCTGCTACTACTGCTAGCTGCGCTGCTACCTCCCAGTGCCCCCTCAGGCATACCCCCCCGCGAGCGAACGAGCTCAGGCACGCACACGAGAGCGGTGTTGCTGGTGGCCAAGGATGACAGCAGGATGTTGAGGGGCAGGGCTAGGAGGAAGAAAACCACAATGCACGCCTGGTAGCCTGCATGTGTGTGTTTGTGTGTTTGTGTTTGTGTGTGTGTGTATGTGCGTGTGTGTGTGTGTGAGAGAGAGAGAGAGAGAGAGAGAGAGAGAGAGAGAGAGAGAAAGAGAGAGAGATGGAGAGAGAGAGAGAGAGAGAGAGAGAGAGAGAGAGAGAGAGAGTGAGAGAGAGAGAGAGAGAGAGAGAGAGAGAGAGAGAGAGACAGAGAGAGAGAGGGAGAGAGAGAGAGAGAGAGAGAGAGAGAGAGAGAGAGAGAGAGATGGAAAGAGAGAGAAAGAGAAAGAGAGAGAGAGAGTGTGTATGTGTACTTATCTGTATATTTGTATGTGCATATATTTATATATACATCGTATGTCCATGGATCCACCGCTTCCCCTGAAAAATTAATATATCATGGTCACAATGTGCAACCGCCCCCCATAAATAAATATTTCACAGTTTTGTACTGCAACCGCCCCCCCCCTCGCTGGAACTTCCCGATGGGTGCACCGGGTGCAGGCGGAGCTGGGGTTGGGGCTGGGGCTGAGGCTGGGGCTGGGGCTGGGGGTGCAGAGGCAGGGGCAGGCAGAGCTGGGACTGGGGGGTCAGGGAGTGCTTGGCAGGATTCCTAACCATTCACCTCTCATTGCTCGCACTGCTCGGCGGTAATCGGCAATATACTTTTCGTATGGTACATAAATGTGTGTGCGTGTGACAGAAGTGTACTTGTGCCTTACAAATATATAGAGTTGGCCAGAACCATATATATACGGTGTATAAACGGTATTTTTGGCAGGGAGCTCACCAAGTATACGGTCATATACGGTTCTGGCCAACCCTACAGATGTACAGTGCCAGTGCGTGTATTACAAATGGAAAGGCTGTCACAAAAACATACACGGTTGTGTCAAATGTTCAGTCCCTGGAAAAATTGAGATGTATTTAGAAACCCAACATTCACAACAGAGGCATATAATGTGAGGCGAAGGAGGAGCATTGGAGATGCGATCCTGCAGCTTTCAAACATACACCAATTCTCTTTCGTTATATTTACTGCATCATACGTGCCCCCACACCACACTGCCTTTCTAAACAGTGATACAGTGGTACAAATTGAATATGGCACCGAGCTATTGTGAGCAGCTGTGGGGCAATTTCCTGCAACATCAGAGCAAGCCCAAATATATTACGCATCCGCACTGCGCATTTATAGAAAGGAAAAGGAAAGGTCTACAGCCACCGAGACTTTTAAGCTACAAGGTTAGCACAAACCTATACCCCACACGATACCCTCAAGCTGCCCTCTAGAAGAAAAAAGACTCAAGGTATAGCCACCGATGATTTGCAGCTGCAGAAATAGATTGAGTTGCCTAATCTCTTACACACTCACCCATACTGTTTTCCAAGAAAGAAGACTCAAGGTACAGCCACCAAGGGTTTGCACCCGCAGGAATGCTAGCCCCAAACAAACTCTCTGCCGCTGCGAGGCAAACAGAGGGCAAACTGTCAATTTGAATGCAGCTGGAAATGGCTTGCAACACACTTCTAGGCGTGCAATTCTGTCTCCTTGTATCATCAGCACCTGCACGTATGTTGACTGCTCGTTCAGACATCGGAGGAGCTCAAGCACATCGGTAAGCACGAAATTCCAATGAAATATGCAAGGCCTCTGAATGCGTCTGAAACGAGTAAGCGCTTTCCTTATCCTATGGTGGTGGAGGGGGGATGCACGTCTATTAACTGCGCTACCTTTTCTTTATGTGATCCACGTTCTCACCCACCCGCATTGGTCAACCTCATGGACAAGCGGTGTAGCAGGAATGACAGGCCGTCCTTCACGGCGTAGATGATGACAATGGGCCAAAAGTGCTGCCTGAGTAGGGTGCCGGCGTTGACCAGCAGGTCCTTGGCAATGGATGTCGGAAGCACTGCCTGCACCCTGTCCTTTGTGGGGGTTTTGTTCTCCTGTTGCACGTCTGTTGGTTTCAAATTTTCTTGTGGGGACGCAGGGGGGAGCGCCACTGGTGGGCTGAGATGCCAGGTATTCATGAGGGAGAGTGTAAGTATGAGGCATGCATTCTCAAAGCAACTGGCAGAGCTGGTAACTTTATTGAACTATTTCCCAATTTGCTTAAACTCACACCTTCAGGAGTGCTACATGTACATGATAAGCCGTACAGCAACTGCTGTACTTGTGCCAGGAAATGTGTGTGTGTATGCATGTGTGTGTGTGTGTGTGTGTGTGTGTGTGTGTGTGTGCATGTGTGTGTGTTTGTGTGTGTGTGCTTGTGTGTGTATGTGTGTGTATGTGTGTGTGCATGTGTGTGCATGTCTGTGAGCGTGTGTGTGTGTATGTGTGTGTGTGTTTGTATGTCAATGCATGGATCTAGAAACTGGATGTGATCGGCTTCCAAATCTCTTCCAAAATTGGATCCTGACAAGGCACTCACTCGGACGCGACATCCTTTACTTGGTTCCCTGGTGGTTGCTCACTTCCTCCTTCATCTAAAGCCCGCAACCTGATGAGTCTTGATGGCACTACTAACGGCTGGAGCCCAAACGGTTGCCTGAGTAAGTGAGAAGTAGGAGGGAGTGGAACGTGGAAGACTCAAGCGCAGAGGCACAGCCAAAGGAGCTGTGTTCAGGAGAATCACCTTAGGCAAGACCTTGCTTGCAGCCCTCTGCCAGGGCCTGCCCCTCCACTCCCTGGTTTCAACAGCTTGCTTTTTGGAACGAGCATTTCCATAGGAACGAGCATTTCCATAAATGTAAACTTTAAATAATTTTCGTGTAATTACCTAAATTGTGCCAAGAGAAAGAGCAACTTTTAGCAGGACTGGACAGTCCCGCTTTGTTGACTGCAAAGGTTCATGGGCGCAGGAGTGTCAAGAGAGAAAGCACTGGGCAGCCCTAGCACACCTGTATTCCTGCCTGTGTGAGTAGACATATCAGACGTTGCATGCTGGGACATGCTGGTGCACGCACAGCCTCCGTAGGAACAAGGCGCAACAAAGAAAGAGATGTGCATTCACAAGAATCAGTCTCTTTCCTTCAACTGCACAGTCCTGACAATGCTGAGGACAGGGAAATTAAAGCGTTGGACGAGCCCTTTGAAAGGACAGATGATGGGAAGAATGTGACGAGCAAGTGCTTCTACGTTATACCGCATGATGAGGACCTGCGAAAGGTGATTGCGTCACATATACATACATACACACACTCGCGCACACGCACGCACACACACACACACACACACACACTCACTCACTCACACACACACACACACACACACACACACACACACACACACACACACACACACACACACACACACATACACACACTGCACCAACAGAGGACGCCTAAAGTGGTCCTTGAAGTAAGCAGCCTTGGCTTCAGGCTAGTGCGGCCCGGAACAGACGCCCCCTTTGGCGTGTACAGTTGGGGACAGATACACAGCTGGGCGCACTCCACCAAAGATTTTGCATTCCGGCACTTTGATGAAAGGTGTGTGTGCTTATGTTTGTGTATGCGTGTGTGTATGTGTGTCTGAACCATGTTTCCAGTCAGCTGTGGGACACCACCAACAAATGCAGCAGGGAACAGTATAAGTCAATGGAAACATTTGTATTTGGTGTAACCTACTGCCAGTGATTTCTGCAGAGGGGGGGGGATCTCTGAGCAAAAGTCACACTCCTTTATTTCAATAGGGGGCAACCACTCACACGCTACTTCATGGAATTGGAACTAAAGCAGCTTCATACTGAACCTGACATTATGACCAGAGCATGTGCTCAAACTTAAAAGTCACCCTGTGCATAGATTGACAAAAAAAGCACAAGTTGGGCACCTAAACCCTTGATGGGGTTCAAGCTGCAGCCCGTTACCAGCATACATTTTTCCACTTGCATTTTTCAAGCTCAACTGCTATGGGATCTGCTTGTTGGTGTTGAGCTAAAAAGTGCAATTTATGGGGCCCATACTTGTGAGCCATTTGAATATTCTGCCCTGTTTTTGATTTCAGATTTCCCTCTCTGTTAAACTTGCCTCCTTATGTAAATGGGCATGCCACCCTCGTCTCCACGCATTTGAGTTTACAGTGTTTTCACACACACATGCACTTTTGCGTAACACTTGTGCAATAAGCTTACCCCTTACATCTTCAGCGTACAAACTATTACATGGACTTATGCATGCAGCAAAGGGACCATTTTAAAGCACTCCTTTGGGTTGCGAGATATCGACCAGCTTTTAGCCCAGATCCAACTAGTAATAGACGAAATCCTATCAGAGAGAAAGGTGGGTCGTAATTGTGTACATGTATATCAATGCAGTGCATATCACCCCCTTATCATTTTGAACACGCTTTTTGACTCGCCACCTAGTCAACACCCGGTTCGTTTAAAGCAAAAATGTGTGTGTGTGTGCTTTGTACTTACTGCAGTCCAACAAACAACTTGCATTTTTGTTAATGCACTCATGTACGTGCTCCCAAGCATGCAAACATACTTGCACGACACTGCACCTTGTGCTCACCAGCAAACATAAGTTCAACAAAAGCGCTACTCCAAGGACAAACGCATAAACACAAGAAACCTTACACTACACAAACATACCCTCACATACACATCCAGCAGTTAAACAAGCCTGACATTAACACTTTTCATACACACACACACACACACACACACACACACACACACTCCACTCGTGCGATCCACTGCACTCACCACACTGAGACACACAGATCGGAGGGCATCTCATACTGTAGGTACCTCACACTGTAGGCACCTCGTACTGGAGGGCAGCTCATATTGTAGGCACCTCACACTGGAGGGCACCTCACACAGTAGCTTTGCCAGTAACAGCCATTCTCACTCTTCACACACTCGAAAACACCCCCCCCCCCCCCTCCTTTCTTCTGCTACAGCGCCTGGCAGTATCATCAGAGACGTTTGTGAGGATCGTGGGGCAGTTGGATGTCGCTGAGCCTGCCAAACGAGTGGAGCTACTAGCAGGACTGGTCAAGGTGAGCGTGAGGAGAAGAAAAAATACGTGACTTGATTCAGTCTTCGCCGATTTTTTGGCTGGGCAGAATGGTTAAGGTGAGCACTGAGTTTGCTTTTGAGTCTCTTTGTGCTGAGGCAGGGCTGGTCAAGGTGAGCGCAAAAAGCAAAAGGGGTCAACTCATTCCATCAATGTTGTGTTCAAGCAAGGCTGGCCACGTTGAGCACAGGCTGTGTTTTTGAATTTTTAATTCCTTTGTGCTCAAGCAGGGCTGTTCAAGGCAAGAGTGTAAATAAGAAAAAAAGGAGAGGGGGGAAAGAAGGAGAGATGGGAAAGGGAGCTCTGTTGGTAGCGATGACACAGTCAGCATGATTAAAAAGGGAAGAGACCACGTTTTGGTGTGTGCGAGGGCAGGTCAAGGTGAGCGCGTATTCAAGTATATATAAGGTTGGCCAGAACCATACATTTACACGTATTCACGGTGTACATACGGTATTATTAGCAGGGGTATTTACGGTTCTGGCCACCCCTAAGTATATATCATCGTTCCGTTAAATCCAAGCGAGTAAGACAGGCAGTGGTTTCATGTTGTTCATGTTGTTGGCCAGAATCGTATATCTGCTCCTTATATGACCGTTTGTATGGTGATTTCCTCGCTAAAAATTTCGTATGTACGTATGTACACCATATACACTTATTAATGTATAGTTCTGGCCAGCCCTATGTTGCATCTGTCTTGGAGCATATCACACGTATGTACGTTTGTACACCATAGCCCTATGTTGCATCTGCCATGGAGCATATCACACGTATGTACGTTTGTACACCATATACACTTATTAATGTATGGTTCTGGCCAGCCCTATGTTGCATCTGCCATGGATCATTTCACACGTGCTGAAGCAATCATTACAAGGTTGCAACAGAATGCTTACCGTATCTGACATCCAACACTTTTATAAAACAAGTTACAAGCCAAGATGTCCGTGTACGTGTGTCATGGCTAGTTGTTACGGTTCATGAGGAGAACTTTCAGATAGGCAAGTGGTGGGGTTCTACCTGGACTGCCTGCTTGGTACCAGTAGATAGACATCTTCTGCTAGGTACTCGTGGTACTCTGGCCTGCTTGTTACCGGTAGGTCTGGCCTGCTTGGTACCAATTGACCTACCTGCTTGGTACCAGTTGACCTGCCTGCTTGGTACCAGTAGATCTGGCCTGCTTGGTACTAGTAGACCTGGCCTGCTTGGTACCAGTAGGTCTGGCCTGCTTGGTACCAGTAGATCTGGCCTGCTTGGTACTCGTAGACCTGGCCTGCTTGGTTCTAGTAGGTCTAGCCTGCTTGGTACCAGTTGGCCTACCTGCTTGGTACTAGTAGACCTGGCCTGCTTGGTACCGTCAGATTTGCCTGCTTGGTACCATTTACGTACCAGGCCTGGCCTGCTTGGTGTACCAGCAGAAAGTTGTTGGCATGCATGCCTGTATAGCTTTGCGTGTCTTACTTTTACTTGTATGTAAGTGTGTGTGCGTGTGAGGTGTGCCTTTATGCATAAATTCATGAGATGTGTTCAAGCCAGGTTATACAAGAACTGTTTGCAAGGAAAAACTGTGACTTAGATTGCCACAGATCAAAGTTGGATCTGTGCAAGCCTCCGTGTTGAGGTACATAATGGAGGTCAATCATGCCATTGGCAAGCCAACGCGTTAACGCGTTAACTTTTCAATGGTGTGTACGACCTCAGGTATGTACCCCAACAAAAGGGGAGGCCAAAAATACCCCTCTCCCTCCAAGGTTACTTTCCTGAAATGCCCAACTCTTAGGGTTGGCCAGAATCATACATTTATAGGTATATACGGTGTATATACGGTTTTTTTGGCGGGGAAATCACCATACATACGGTCATATACGGTGTGTATATACGGTTCTGGCCAACCCTACAAACTCTGTTTGAAACTCTCTTGCAGGACAATTACTTTTTCTCTGCTCAAGGCACGGAGATCATGCAAAAGCTGGCCTCAACCTTTGACAAGGTGCGTATCGATAGGCATGGTGAGTTGCCCAAGTGAGTGGCGAGTGGAAAGTAACTGGCATAATCACGTTGCTAGGCACTGTGTAAGGAAAGCCAGCTGAGTATCTTGTAATCACAGATAGGGACACACCCTCTTTCCCTGCTTGCTGTCCTGCCTGTCATGGGAATGGTTGTGCGGCAACGGGTGACCCCTGTAAGTAATGAATGCAGTCCGGTAGGCGTGCCAGGGAACACAGTGGATTGCTGCTTTCGGTTGCTGCCGCGAAATATAGCTGTAGCTAAGTACGAACCCTATGCCATTGGATTGATGTACCTTTAGCTGTGGCACCAGGTTTGTGAGCTTCTAACTTGCCGTCCGGCGCGACTGTCGGTTGTTGATGTGATTGAGACGCCGGACATCGAGACAAAACGTGCCCTGTTTATGACCTTGTCATTTAAGTTCACGCACACACTAAGTGGTAATGTGTACCGTGGAATACGCTGTGTGTGATACGTTGTGTGTCATAAGCCGTGTATAATATGCTGTGTGTAGAACGCTGTGTGTAGTATGCTGTGTGCAGTACTGTAAACCGTGTAATACGCTGTGTGTGATACGCTGCGTGTAATACGCTGATAATTGGAGGGAACATACCCTACGTATTTGCTCACTCAGGTGGAGGCTGCTGTCCTGCTGCATGGTCGTCTGGTCGACCAGACTGGGTTCAGTCAAATGCTGGAGAATGCAGACTGCCAAGGCGACAAAGACAACATCTGGCACCGCATCACGTCCTTACGCAAGTCCAATTCCGTCGCCAGAGGGGAGCGGCGTCGGTAGGAGGCGATGCGTTGTGGCCAAGTAGGCCCTTATCCCCAAAAATGCTCGGCATAGAAAGGTGTCGTTTAACGTCTCCTTCCCGTTAGGTATAACCCTGATTAAGAAGAATTATTTTGGATACTTTTATTTGTTTTAGGGGAGGGCGATCAATGGCTTAGGCCAGAACAACAGGTGGCCTGTTGCCCTAGCGACCTCTTGCTAGAGGATGAATGCAACTGTCAGGCCGGGTTGTTGTGCATGCAAAGGGGCAGTCTAGCTGCAATATCATCGTAATTAGCTCCTGTGAAGGTTTTAGATAAGATAGGATGATGAATGGGAACTGTCAGGCAGGTGTGCTGCGCGTGCAAAGGGGTCTTCCACTGACGCCTGCAGAGTAGCGTTGCATTACCCAGAATAAGCATGGTTGCCTACCGGGAGGAGTGGACTTGTGTTTGTTGAGTGCAAATTTTGTGTGCTTGATGTGTCATGGTGTATGTGCGATTATGCTTTGCTCTTGATCATGATGTGTGTCAGTTTCTTTACAGTGCTCAATAAAATTTGTGTGATCAAGCTTTATGGCCCTTTCCATGAGCATTATCAGTGCTTTTGCAATTGAACTCACTTAATCCTGAGCATATTGGAAATGGTGATGAAATCCATTGTTTGCGTTTATTCATACATATTTACAGGCAATTAACTTGGCATTCTTGTTTGAACGATTATCATTAATTTAGTTGTGCCTCATTAATTGCTTCCTGCTTGTGCCTAGTTGACTGAACGGGACGAATGCAGACAGAGCTTGTCCACTACCTACAGGGGCGTTTTTACGTTATTTGAACAGAGGCAAACCCTTTTTAGAAACCACTGGATAGATATCAAAGGGTAAGGGTAAGGGTTACACAGCTATATCCGCCAGCGAGGGCAGTTGAGCTATAGCAAAAAAAAAAAGGCAGCTTCAAGAAGAGAAGGAGGCCAGACTGAACAAGACACCAGAAAAAAAAGAC
>Ga0307942_1003315_pt1:0-7500 | contig 13047 bp, 20 predicted proteins | sample OrgLakmetagen175_FD_201846 | JGI IMG/M metagenome (GOLD analysis project Ga0307942, IMG submission 201846) | Saline water microbial communities from Organic Lake, Antarctica - #175 | ecosystem: Environmental > Aquatic > Non-marine Saline and Alkaline > Saline | place: Antarctica: Organic...
GTAGTTTCTGAGTATATATGTATAGGTAGTTTCTGAGTATATGTGTATAGGTAGTTTCTGAGTGTAGTTTCTGAGTATATATGTATAGGTAGTTTCTGACAAGCTACTTTATGGCCATGGCCACCCATGGACGGAGCTCCTTACTTATTACTCATTACTAGAATTGGCCAGAACCGTATATTTGGTGATTTCCCTGCAAAAAATACCGTATATGCACTGTATATATATGGTTCTGGCCAACCCTACTTATTGCCGTACAAGATTTCATTTTGAATCCAGTAGCTGATGGCATGCACGGGGCAGTAAGCAACCAACATACATACACACAGAAACAGCCATGCACACAGAAACAGCCATGCACACAGAAACAGCCATGCACACAAAAACATCCATGCACATAGAAACACCCTATACTTAGGGTTGGCCTAAAAACCATATATTTCCAGTGTATAAACGGTATCTTTGGTAGGAAAATCACCAAATATACGGTCATTTACGACGCATATATACGTTCCTGGCCAACATCTTATGTCTCCATTGACCTTTCCCTTCTTCGTTTTGGCGGAGAACTTTTCCTCATTGTTTTTCCTTCCTCGTAACGATCCTGATGACTTATCCTCATAACTTTTCCTTCCTCGTAACTTATCCTTCATCGTTGTGGCGAAGAACCTTTCCTCATAACAAACCCTTCCTCAGAACTTTCCTCATGACTCCTCCTCATAACACTTCCTTCTTCATAACTTTCCTCATAACTTATCCTCATAACTTATCCTTCCTCGTAACTTATCCTTCATCGTTGTGGCGAAGAACCTTTCCTTATAACTTTCCCTTCCTCAGAAAATTCCTCATGACTCCTCCTCATAACTTTTCCTTCGTCAGAACTTTCCTCAGAACTTATCCTCATAACATTTCCTTCCTCAGAACTTTCCTCATAACTTATCCTCATAACAGGAGGCCCCAGTGAGCATAACTTTTGGACGTCAAGGGTCAATCCCATTAAAAGTTATATATTCGAAATCCTGAGATTGAGAGCTATCGATTGATATATAAATGGGTGCGATCCGAGGGGGTCGGGGGTGGTCCCTCGAGGGGGTTTGGACTTTTTGGGACCCCCCCTCCAGAATTTTTCTGAGCCACTTTCACGAAGTTTTAAATATATCAATGGATTTCTGAGCTCGTGAATTGTCTATTGGCACCCTCTTTGCGGAAATCAGGCTAAATGGGGGGTCTGTGGACAAGCCCACAAGTCAGAGGCAAACGCGCTTGGGTGCAGGCCGCGGGGTGAGTCAAGCCAAAGGAGCAGCGATTCACTCCAAACTTCCAGGATAGTCTCAGCATAAGATACTTAGTGGAATTTTGAAGAAATGAGGCAATATGGGGCTGTGTAAGCGAGTTGTGGGTGCTTGGTAGGTCATGTGTGCATGGGCGTCCGTATCTCAATTTTTGCCCCATAACTCTGCACCACTTCAATTGCATATCTTGGTAAGTATGCAGATGGATGCAGGATTTAAAAAGGAGCAGAATGGTACCCTTTTCGTCCCAGGGGGGGCAGTATTGGGGGGTGGGGTGGGTGGGTGGTCTTTTTGGGCCTCCCGCCGAGAATTTTGGCATGACGTCCACTACTTTTTTTTTTTACCCTCCTGTATCAAGCAACATAAGCACTTGACACTTATAGGACAGGCCTAGCCACCAAACTAAGTTCGAAATTGTGAGCCATTGAACCTGTGCGAGCAACTATCAAAATACAAAAGCTAGCAAGCACTGAACTGAAAACTGGGGTGGATGTAGTTAACCGCACTGCAACGCATCGAATAAGCCAGTATGTGAATACACACACAACAGCTAGCACGCCCCCAGTCGTGAACCAGGTTAGATGCATATTTTACCATCACAACTACTTTAGCTGCACCGCAGCACATCACACAAGCCTGTATGTAAACACGCACAGCGGCTAGCACACGCACCTAGTCGTGAGCCGGGGTGGATGTAGGCCGCCACTGCGCCTTCTGCAGCTACCCTGCCTGCCTTCTTGTCCGCGCCCATCATGCCCTTTTGGCGGAGCCACTGCGAGAAAGGGAGGGCAGGAACGCGCACACCCATCATCGGCCTTGAGGCCGTCAAAGAAAGAGTAGAATGATGCAGGGCACGCGCACACATATGCAAACACAACCTTTTATTCCAAACAAGGGTGCAGAAAGCGAGCAAGGCAGAAAGACTAACACTTACCGGTATCAGAGGCCAAAAGTGAACGACACAAGGCTAACACACACGCATGCTATCACAACATGCGCACAGGCAGCAATGCAGACACGTGCACGGTCAATTATTAGCAGCAACAAGACGACGTAGAACACACAACACGCATATGTACAGGAGCACACGTAGAGCGCAATTTGGAGAGCCGGCAAAGATTTTGACAGCACAAATACATAACAGCAAGCGTTGCTGAACCTACTGAGGCAGCTCGCATGCGTGTGCGTGCGCTGCAAGCTTCGGCAAGAACACAACGGATACGAGCTGTTTGCCGGGATCAAGCTTACACAGATGAAAAGCCAGACGTAGAGGCAAAAATACAAGGAGAAAACAAACTTATCTACTCAAAAATGGGGGCTGCCTACAATAAAAAAACTGTAAATATTAATGAAACCTATAAGACAAATTAGACCAGTTGCCTACGGAGCAATCTAAGCACATCGTGCTTCCTTTCCAATGCCCCCAAAAGGGGAGCATGTGTTGTTCTGGGCGCATGGCAAACATGAATGGTGAACACGGCGGCTAAAAATAGCCAATTTGCACATCACAGTCGCCACCAAAACAAAGACATCCTCATCCAAAATGCCTTGCTCCCAACATAAAATGAGCAATGAGCCAGGACGCCATCCCTCTTGTTGGGCACGAGAGGCATACACGTTCCAAAAAAATGCAAAAGAAACTGAGTTTTGACTACGCCGCAGCAAAACCGCTGATTGTTGCATCAGCAGAGGGTGCATTACAGAGGACACGCGAAATTCCCTTGGAAAAAACAAACACGACGAGTGCTCATGCTGTAGCATGTACGTGCGGTGCATGCCCATAAGCAACCTCCTCATCTGCTATCGCCTTTAGGTTCTTCCCCTCCCTTGATACATAATGACACCTCACTGCAGCAGTACCTCGACAGCTTTGTCAGCATTGCCCTCACACTCAGCCAGGGCCTTCTTGCAGTCCATCATGCCGGCGCCGGTCTGCTTGCGCAGGGCCTTGACCTCGGTGGCTGACACGTCTGCATGGGGCAAGCATTGTGAGTGACGGTGCATGTGTATGTGTGCGTGTGTGTGCGTATGCATGGAGATGTGTAATCTTTGTGTACATAGACACATTAATGCGTGACATTGCACGTTGATGGTGTTTTTTAGTGGCCTGTCCTTCATTCCACTGATCATTTTTCTGGAAGCGTACATCTAGGCTTTTGCAGTGGCCATTTTTTGCAACACGAAAGCCTGGTTAAAGCTTAAAAACTTTACAGAATAATCATCATTTGCCTGCCTGCAGGTATACCACCAAGGGAACCAAAACTTGCTTTGCAATAACTGAACGCCTAACCTGCACCCCCACCTTCCCACAGACACATCAAACACAACTCAATCTGCATGACTAAGGCCATGACAACAACGGCATGATTAGTGATACCCTTTTTCTTGAGAGGGAGACACACATACGCGCGTGCGCACACACACACACGCAGCTTATCACCACAACAGCCACCACTACCTAGGAACGATCAGTGACCCATGCACATTATAACCTGCACAAGCATGAATCATACAAAGCAACTCACTCTGCACGGCAGCAGCCATGACGATGGGGGAGCGGTAGGCACGCACAGGCACCTCAGCCTCGTCTTCGTCGCCTGACATCAAGTCCTTCACAAACAGAGCTACCTCCTTCTCGCGGTTGTACTGCAACACATGGTGTGCAAATGCGTAAGAATTGAGAGGCGGGCTTGGGCTTGAGACGCTTGCAACTGGGTGCAGTTTGAAGCAGGTACGCAAAGAAGGCATCATTCCTGCTTGCATCACGCAATTCGCGTACATTAGCAATGGCGGATATGAATTGTAGCAAATGACAGGTGGTGCCTTCATTTCCATACCCCACAATCTAAAAAACAAATAAATTTTTGGACTTCTCTGTCCAGCCTGCGTGCTGTAGTCTGTACTCGCACCAGTCTGACACACACATGCACACATAGACTAAAGCATGCAGCCTTTTAATGCACCCCCCTGTCACTGCACGTGCTCCTCAAACAGCACAGTGGCTTCAGGAAGCGAAACAGCGATGCATGCGCTCAATGCACGAGCACACACACACACACAAAACAAAGGTACACCTGCTGCACATACGAGCAGACCTGCTGACCATTGAACATTAGCGTATCACACCAGTCAAACCACTGTACGTGTGTGGTGTGCATGCCAACATATTTTTGCGTAAGGATGTGTACGAGAAGCTCCAGCGTTTTGGAGAATGACAATGATTGGCAGTGTCAGATATTATTGCAAACTCAAGACAGATTGAGTACCTCAGTGCGCGAATGCACAAGTGTATACTATGGTCTGGGGGCAGTGCAGGCATCACAAGTGGCAACAAATATGTTGATAACTCTCGTCACCCCTGACAAACGCACACACACACACACACTTACCCTGGCCACTTGGCTCCAGTCCACTTCCCGTGGCTGGGCACCCTCACGCTCCACAATCTCGCTCTCGCCTGCCTCATTGGTCACGGTCTTCAGGCCCATCATCTTCAGGGCACGCTTGGGCACCTGCGGTTACGTGCATCAAGCGTGCGTGCGTGTGTGTGTGTGTGTGTGTGTGTGTGTGAGAGAGAGAGAGAGAGAGAGAGAGAGAGAGAGAGAGAGAGAGAGAGAGAGAGAGAGAGAAAGAGAGAGAATGAGTGTGTGTATGTGTGTGACGAATGTTGCGGGGGTAGGCAATGGAGAGCCAAGCAGCAGTACAAGCTATAGGGCACTAAGTCTCAGCACCCTTCTGAAATCATGCAGTTGCAAGGAGCAACGACTGTATTACATTGCAGCTCGGCTTACAAGGTCGGAACACACACGGCAACACAGTTGCTGGCTTTCAGGCTGCTATTCAGCTCATGAACAAGCTGTACAGCGCTCCACAGTCGCCCTGAGAGCACAGCCTGAGAGCATGACCGTAGGAGAGCGGCCATGCTCTTTTTTATGATCCATACATGACTTTTCAGGTACTAACTATGTGACCTCTGTTTTGGCGCTCGACTTGAGCAGTGAGCCAGTGAGGGCACTGCACACCGAGACGTTCCTTGTGCATTGTAGCTTGTTGCTCTGCAGGCTGAAACTCAGGTGGGGGAACGAACACTAGCAAAGCCTCAACTTGGCAGGTGTGAGATAGCCTGTGGGTATTTGGTGCACCCAATATGGGTTTCGCCAAACATCTAGCCTGATCTCGTCCTAGGAGGCCGAGGCTGGGGATACGGCACAAAACTAATGCATGCCTAGAGATCTAAGCTCACTCCACTCACTGGGATGGAGCTCTGCCAGAAGTCGTCCAACTCAATCTCGTCAAGGTCAAAGTCGGTGTCTGTCCATCCAATGCGGCGGACGTTCAGCGCTCCAGGGTTGATCTTATTCTGTGCGTGTGGGGTGCAAGGAGCAGCAGTAGGTTGTAGTGAGAGGGTTGGTTGATGTTGAGGGCTGTAGGGTTGGTCTTATCTTATCCTGTGGGTGTGTGCCAAAAAGGAGCAGCACAGGATGGAGTGAAGACGTCGGTTGATGTTCAATGCCCCGAAGTGAATCTGTCATGAATGCGTGCGTGCGTGTGTGGCATAGCAGAGCACCGGTTGTAGTGAGCTGGTTGTATGGTGTCCAGAGCTCCAGGGTAGATCTGGTTGTTCGACTCGTACGCAGCAGCACCGTCATTTGCGAAACAAATGGACGGCAGGAGTGAGTAGGAGTTTTCATTAAACCAGGGATGAACGTTCCTGCTCTGGTGTGGTGTGGAAGTGAACACAGGTGTGGCAGTGCAGCATCCGCTACAGCAGTGACAGAGAAGCTAACAGGGCAGCTGGTGTGCTGTGTGAGGGGTAAGCAGAACCCCGAACCCTCCAGCGCCACTGTGCCAATGCACGCATCCTCACAACGACATCACATGAAGAGATCTCGTCACGCGGCCATGACAAAAGCAGAAACGTTTGAGCAAATGCCTATGCAAGCCCTCCACATCTTTTACTTGCACCCCATGTGCTGTGCTCCTAGTGGTGCATGACGCTTATGTCTGTGTAAGCCCTAGACATGATTTACTTGCTTGTGTGTTTTATAACATAAAAATGTGGAAGCTGCACTTGACTCCCACCTAGCTATACCCTCACCCGCCCCCCCATCCACCCAGCACACCCACACCCCCCAACCTCATCACATGCACAGGCCAACATCACGAGCTCTTTCCTCACCAAGGGCCTGGGGGCGAAGGTGTACATCTCATCCATCATCTTGCCGGTCAGCACGCGGCCCTGGTTCTCAGAGGACATGTAGGCCTGCGAGCATGAGCGTCACACACATACAAGGGCAGGTCGATAGATGCACCTGTGCAAGCCTGCAGTTCCATACACTCCCCAACACAAGCACACACCTGCACCCACGCCTCAGCGCAGACAGCATGCCATGCAGCTGCACAGTACACAATAGGACACGCACTTAGGTTGCCGCAGGTCAAGCCAGGATCAGTACCCCTTGTCAAGCACAGAGTTGTTTATAGCAGGAAGGGAAACACTCATGGCTAGATCTCAGCGTGTGTGGTTGAAACAGATGACACCCCAAAACAGATGTTCTTACCGCGCTCAGTGGATTTTCTCGACGTGTGCGTGATGCATGACACAGGGAACATGCTGCATTTTAAAATTATGAGGTCACGCCACGGACTGGGGCTGAACCCTAGCCAAGGGCCCTTATCCAACGCACAAATACAGTGTAACGCTGCACACACACACAAACCTTTTTGAGGTCGCTGCGGCTCATGCCGGTGCCCACGTCAAACATGGAGTTGTCCTCCTCTTCCTGCTGGGCCTCTTCATCCACTTCGTCGTCAGCCTCGTCGTCAATCAAATCCATGGGGTCCGTGGTCAGGGGGTCAGCCTCCTCCTGTGTGTGTGTGTGTGTGTGTGCGTGTGCGTGTGTTTGTTTGCGTATGTGTGTGTTTGAGTGGGCGAAACATCTGTGTCCATTTGTGTGTTACTTTGCACCCATCATTCAAAACTGTTTTATCTCCGCAATACGGAGCATGGCCACGGGGTCGTCCTTGCTATGAGAAAAGTCTGAGGTGACACAGTCAGAGACAATCTAGGTGCCAATTCCACAGTTTCCCACTCTCCACTGCATTATTCCGTGCATGCAGTTGACAAATAAGCCTGGCCCACTCTTGACATGCATATGCAAAAATATGTGATGCACAAATTATGGTTGCCTCTCATCCTCCCACATGT
>Ga0307942_1003317_pt1 | contig 13043 bp, 11 predicted proteins | sample OrgLakmetagen175_FD_201846 | JGI IMG/M metagenome (GOLD analysis project Ga0307942, IMG submission 201846) | Saline water microbial communities from Organic Lake, Antarctica - #175 | ecosystem: Environmental > Aquatic > Non-marine Saline and Alkaline > Saline | place: Antarctica: Organic Lake...
CTTACAAATATGCACGCACGCTCACACACACACATGCACGTACAAACACGCACACACTCACCTCACGCCATCAACCAGCACTATCCCTTTGCTGTTGCCAAACTGCCTCCCTGGTACCATTTCGTGCAGCTACAAATATGCACGCACGCTCACACGCACATGCACGTACGAACACGTACGCACACGCACACACTCACCTCACGCCATCAATCAGCACTATTCCTTTGCTGTTGCCAAACTGCCTCCCTGGTACCATTTCGTGCAGCTACAAATATGCACGCACGCTCACACGCACATGCACGTACGGACACGTACGCACACACACACACTCACCTCACGCCATCAACCAGCACTATCCCTTTGTTGTTGCCAAACTGCCTCCCTGGTATCATTTCGTGCAGCACATCCAGCGCGTTTTGCGAGTTCACCACACGAGGCTGCTGGGGGGGCTGAGGTAAGGGCTGCACGTGTATGTGTGTACGTGTGCGTGGTTGTATGTTTGTTTACGTGCATGTATGGGTGTTTGTAGGTGCACGCACGCACGCACGCACGTGCACCCATTCCATTTCACAGGGGTGAGACATGCATGGCACCAATTGCTGGATACATAGCAGTCATATAAGTAGGGTTGGCCAGAACCGTATAAATACACCGTATATGACCGTATATTCGGTGATTTCCCTGCCAAAAATACCGTATATACACCGTATATATGGTTCTGACCAACCCTACATATAATTTAGAGTGATTTTCACTGCCTGCATAGTTTTTCCCTGTCTTTTTTTTCCAGTCCCCCTGGGCTTGCTACTTTGTGCAAATATTTTTCAATCATCAGTGCCTTCACATCAGAAATTCCTCAGAAGCGGATGATGATGCTTTTTGCAATTCAAGTGCACATTCAAAGTCGTAAGCACATGCAAGGAAGGAGTAGCGGCCAAAAAAGGTACGCACACCCTTGTCATTGCCTCACGCACATGTGTACATCACCTCAGTGCTTTTTACGCACACCAAGTAATAGGTACACCCGTACACCCCAATGCTTGCTTCACGCACATGTGTACCTCACCCGAGTGCTACCTACGCACACCAAGTATTAGGTACACCCCAATGGTTGCCTCACGCACATGTGTACCTCACCCGAGTGCCACCTACGCACACCAAGTATTAGGTACACCCCAATGCTTGCTTCACGCACATGTGTACATCACCTGAGTGCTACCTACGCACACCAAGTTTTAGGTACACCCCAATGGTTGCCTCACGCACATGTGTACATCACCTGAGTGCTAAACACAACCGAGGGGTTGATCCATGCACATGTATTCCTCACCTGCCCTCCTGCATGCAGCGCTTGCGATGGCGGAGTTTGAGGCGGCCGCACGCTCGCCAAATGGGGCGGCAACAACTGCTGCTGCTGCTGCTGGTGTGGCTGCGTTTGCTGTTGCTGCTGTTGCTGCTGCTGCTGCTGCTGCAGTGGGGGCTGCTGCAGGAATTGGTGGCCCGCGCCTTGTGTGCCAGGGGCAGGAGCAAAAGGGGGCACGAGGACACCTCCCATGTGTGAATCGGCCGGGGCATTGAGTGCGGGTGAAATGGGGGGCTGGGGATGGGAAAGCTCTGCCATGACTCCGGATTGCTGGGGGGCAGCAGCAGACCCACGTGGTGGGGGAGGTTGAGAGGAGGGGCCTGGTTGGGACTCCAGCGAGAGCGGGGGAGGGGCATCGGATGATCTGTCCGGGGGTGGGGCTAGGCCGGGTGTGGGGGCGTTGAAGGGAAGGAAGCGTGCGGGATTGGCCGCAATCAGCTGTGAGTGTGTTTGTGCGTGTATGTGAGGTGTGTGTTTGTGTGTGTGTGTGTGTGTTTGTGGTAGAGTGCGTACATGTTTGTGAGCAACAGTTTGTGAGTACGTATGCGTGTGTGTGTGCGTGTGTGTGTGTGTGCGAGAGAGAGTGTGTGTGTGTGTGTGTGTTTGTGTGTGTGTGTGTGTGTGTGTGTGTGTGTGTGTGTGTGTGTGTGTGTGGATGTAAGGCATGAATATATGTGCGCGTGTGCAGGCATGCGTGTGTGAACAGACCGAGCAGACGTACAAATCAGGTGCTTGATTTCCACAGCAACACAACTGCTCTTCTGCTGCTGTGGGTCGCTAAGGAGGGCATATATCCTTTGAAACCCAATTTTCAGACAAAAAAGGCTGTGGTCGCTAAGGAGGGCATATATCCTTTGCAACCCAGTTTTCAGATAAGAAAGGCTGTGGTCGCTAAGGAGGGCATATATCCTTTGCGACCCAATTTTCAGACAAGAAAGGCTGTGGTCGCTAAGGAGGGCATATATCCTTTGCAACCCAATTTTCAGACAAGAAAGGCTATGGTCGCTAAGGAGGGCATGTATTCTTTGCAACCCAATTTTCAGACAAGAAAAGCTGTGGTCGCTAAGAAGGGCATATATCCTTTGCCGCCCAATTTTCAGACAGGAAAGGCATGGTGGTACACTGACTCAAGTTGTTTGCCTCAGCTCCTTGACATCTCATCGACGGGACCCAAGCAATCGTAAAAAGAGTGAGCGCAGGGGCTTGCCGCTACGCTACCTTCTTCGTCTGGACCTCCTACTCAAGTCATTCGCCTCAAATCCTTGACATCTCGTTAACATGACCCAAGCAAACACAATACGCGAGCAGGGGCTTGCCGCTGCGCTGCCTTCTTCTTCTGAACGTCCTGCTGAAAGCAAGGCCCCCAGACCTTCATTCAGAGCTGCCTGAGCCACTACATTGCTGACATCACTGTGTGCTACTCTACAAGCACTCCATAACAACCTTGCACATCACTGTGTGCTACCTGACAAGCACGCCATAAACACAACCTTGCACAACGCTGTGTGCTTCCTGACAAACACGCCATAAACACAACCTTGCACGACACTGTGTGCTACCTGACAAGCACGCCATATACACAACCTTGCACAACACTGTGTGCTACCTGACAAGCACGCCATAAACACAACCTTGCACGACACTGTGTGCTACCTGACAAGCACGCCATATACACAACCTTGCACAACACTGTGTGCTACCTGACAAGCACGCCATAAACACAACCTTGCACAATGCTGTGTGCTACCTGACAAGCACGCCATATACACAACCTTGCACATCACTGTGTGCTACCTGACAAGCACGCCATAAACACAACCTTGCACAACGCTGTGAGCTATACTACAAGCACTCCATAACACAACCTTGCACATCACTGTGTGCTACCTGATAAGCACGCCATAAACACAACCTTGCACAATGCTGTGTGCTACCCTACAAACACGCCATGAACACAACCTTGCACGACGCTGTGCGCTACCCTACAAGCACTCCATAACACAACCTTGCACAATGCTGTGCGCTACCCTACAAGCACTCCATAACACAACCTTGCACAACGCTGTGTGCTACCCTACAAACACGCCATAAACACAACCATGCACGACGCTGTGCGCTACCTCACAAGCACGCCATAAACACAACCTTGCACAATGCTGTGTGCTACCTGACTAGCACGCCATAAACACAACCTTGCACAACGCTGTGTGCTACCTGATAAGCACGCCATAAACACAACCTTGCACAACGCTGTGTGCTACCTCACAAGCACTCCATAACACAACCTTGCACAACGCTGTGTGCTACCCTACAAACACGCCATAAACACAACCATGCACGACGCTGTGCGCTACCTGACAAGCACGCCATAAACAACCATGCACGACGCTGTGCGCTACCTTAAAGCACTCCATAACACAACCTTGCACAATGCTGTGTGCTACCTGACAAGCACTCCATAACACAACCATGCCCGACGCTGTGCGCTACTTTACAAGCACTCCATAACACAACCTTGCAAAACGCCGTGTGCTACCTGACAAGCACGCCATAAGCACAACCTTGCACGACGCTGTGCGCTACCCTACAAGCACTCCATAACACAACCTTGCACAATGCTGTGTGCTACCTTACAAGCACGCCATATACACAACCTTGCACAATGCTGTTGCAAGCGAGTCCCACACTTTTGCGGTCAGCTGGACAACTTGCACCCCATCCTAGGTCAGATGAGCCTGCATCCAGCTCGTGTGTTTTGTTTGAGCTGGGTACAGCGTTGTCCATTTTTTCCGTCTGAAAATAAACAGTCAAACAGTCTTGGCCAATAGCCACTAGACATAACGGAGGTGATCCACGAAAAGCTGCACAATGACAACTTTCCCCCAAGTGAATATTTTCAATTGAGAGGCAGAAATCACCTGACCAAGGAGGAGCTTTTCCCCAAGTGAATAATTTCACTTGAGAGGCAGAAATCATCTGACCAAGGAGGAGCTTTTCCCCAAGTGAATAATCTCAACTGAGAGGCAGAAATCACCTGACCAAGGAGCGGCTGGTGCTGTTCCTAACAGCAGCAACACACGCACACAAATACACACTACTTCCACCCTCACCTTTAGAGCCTTCCCAATTCTCAATCACAAATCTCACACACTCGCTTCCTGCCTTTTTCCTGACCCACGCACGCCAATCATCACCCACAAACCCCACACACCCTGCCCCACCCACACCTACCAAGTCCTCCAGCACACGCTCCTTTGCTCTCTCCAACCCACGCAGCACGCAGTTCGCTTGTTACGTGCTTACCCACCCACCTGCTGTTCTGCCCAGGCGACAAAGCTGCACCACGCACGCACACACACAAACACACACACGCACACCACACACACACATTTGAACTCACACACCCTACTTCCACCCTCACCTTAAGAGCCTTGGCCGCCACTGCTTGCTTGGCCTTGTCCTTTGTGGTGGCAGATGCGGTTGTCAGGATCTCATTGTTCCACATTACGGATGCATTCCAGAGCCTCCGTGCGGGCCGCTCGCCCCCCCCTGGCTTCCCCCTAGTGTTGGGCAGGGTATCCTGCATGAACTGCGCAGCGCAAAGACGCAAGAAAGGCCCGGAAAACTTTAGACTGAGCAGATGCGGTTTCCAGGAACTCATTGTTCCACAGCAGTGAGGCAATCCAGCCCTTTCACGTGGGCCAAATGCCACCCCCCTGGCTTACTCCTGGTGTTGAGTGGGCACCTGCACAGGCACCTGCATGAGCTTTGCAGTGCGAAGACACAGGAGAACAAGAATAATAGAGAATAGAATCAGCTGAGGATGTAGCCAGGCCTCTCACACAGCAGCGTAAGACACAGGAAAACAAAAATAATAGAGAATAGAATCAGCTGAGGATGTGGCCAGGCCTCTCACACAGCAGCGTCGCTTCAGCTTTTCTGGCTGGCTCCCCCCTAATGTCGGGCAGGGGCTCCTGCATGAGCTGCAAAAAAAGTCATGGCACATGTGACGTCACACGCACATACAAATGCATAGGGTTGGCCAGAACCGTATATATTCGTATATATACACCGTATATTTGGTGATTTCCAAGCCAAAAATACCGTATGTACACCGTATATATATTGTTCTGGCCGACCCTACAAGTGCATCCCATGCATATACATCAAGCACACAGACACACATACACATCAAGCACATATACATCAAGCACACAGGCACACATATGCCAGCAGCAAGCTGCATCCTCCCTGGCACACCCCCTTGCCCTTTGCTCTGCTGCTCGGTTTGACGAGCAGGAAATACACAAGCAAAGGGCATACAAGCAAAAGGCACACAAGGAGCTACACACAAGCAAAAGGCATACAAGCACAAGACACACAAGGAACTACACACAAGCAAAGGGCATACAAGCAAAAGGCACACAAGGAGCTACACACAAGCAAAAGGCATACAAGCACAAGACACACAAGGAACTACACACAAGCAAAAGGCATACAAGCAAAAGACACACAAGGATCTACACACAAGCAAAAGGCATACAAGCAAAAGACACACAAGGATCTACACACAAGCAAAAGGCATACAAGCAAAAGGCACACAAGGAGCTACACACAAGCAAAAGGCATGCAAGCAAAAAGCACACAAGGAACTACACAAAGCAAAAGGCATACAAGCAAAATGCACACAAGGAACTACACACAAGCAAAAGGCATACAAGCAAAAGGCACACAAGGAACTACACACAAGCAAAAGGCATACAAGCACAAGACACACAAGGAACTACACACAAGCAAAGGGCATCAAGCAAAAGGCACACAAGGAGCTACACACAAGCAAAAGGCATACAAGCACAAGACACACAAGGAACTACACACAAGCAAAAGGCACACAAGGAGCTACACACAAGCAAAAGGCATACAAGCACAAGACACACAAGGAACTACACACAAGCAAAAGGCATACAAGCAAAAGGCACACAAGGATCTACACACAAGCAAAAGGCATACAAGCAAAAGGCACACAAGGAGCTACACACAAGCAAAAGGCATGCAAGCAAAAAGCACACAAGGAACTACACAAAGCAAAAGGCATACAAGCAAAATGCACACAAGGAACTACACACAAGCAAAAGGCATACAAGCAAAAGGCACACAAGGAATTACACACAAGCAAAAGGCATACAAAGGAAGGGTACACAAAAGCTGAAGGTCACTGTACAGACAGCGGCAAGAGGAAGCACGGTTTCCCCCTACATGGGGCACCTTCCTTGCGCGGCGTGGGAGCTTCTCAAAGTTTCAGAGTGCCTGAGGTAAGGGGCGTTGATGACGTGTGGAGCACACACACACACACACAAACTCACAACCACCTGTGCCACCTGCCAACACCATGGCCATACAAAACCACACCTCCCAATCCTGTGTGCTTTCACAGGCAGCTTTTTGCTCGTACACATTCACCACCCAAACCACACCCACACCCACACACCTAGTGATTTCCACCCGCTCATGCCCCCCCCCCCACACACACATAACGAGTGACCTCCACCGACCCACCCCTGCCCCCACCCCGCTCCCACTCCCACACCCACAGCCACACACCTTAAAGGAAGAGCTAGCTCTGTGGGTTGCAGCCAACCTGTTTAGCTGAGCGACAGCCTGAGCTTCACTAATATTAAGGGACTGTGCTGCACCTAGGTTTAAGACCTGACTACCTCGCTGCTGCCTCTGCTGCTGCTGTGTGTGGGATAGCAATGCTTGCTGCTGCTGCTGCTGCTGTAGGTGGGGTGGCAATGCTTGCTGCTGCTGCAGATGGGGGGGCAAAATCTGTTGTTGTTGCTGCTGTTGTGGGGGCAACAATTGCTGTTGTTGGTGCTGTACGTGCTGCTGCTGCAGCGGTGGCTGGGGCTGCTGGGGGGGTTGAGGGAAGGGTGGGGGCATCAGGTTTGGTTGAAGGTTATGGTGCAGTCCACCACTGAATAGGGACTGGCTGATAGGCTGGGGAGGTGTGGGTAAGAGTATGCCTCCTGCATACAGGTGGTGTTGTGGTGTGTGTGTGTGTGTGTGTGTGTGTGTGCGCGCGTGTGTAGGCAAGGGAGAACGAATGTACGCACAAAGACAGGGGTTAACACACACACACACACATGCATCAAAAACAGGCACAGGAGGAAGAGGATGTGCATGTGTGTACAGACAGACGAGGGGAAAGTGCATACAAGCACGGCAATCATTGTAACCAGGGTTGTTCACTTCGTTTTTGTTGGGAGCAAGGGTTTGATACAGTTCGTGAAAATTGTAGAACCCTCAAACTGTTTGAGCGGTTTGATGTGCGGTTTTGGAATTGGAGTGTTTTGCTGGCTTCCGACTTTTTGACTTTGTGGTCAAACTCATCCAAAACATGCTTGTGTTGCCTTGAATAGATAATGCATTCAAAATAATCAGTACACAAGAAACCTGGATGTTTGACGGCCATATAAGGATCATTCCTGCATTTGGGGCTGCAGTTTTGGACCAAAAACTCGAGAAAAAGAGGCTTAACTTTCAACAAACTTTTCATAGCTCGCAAACAGCATTTATGGAATTTGTTAAATGGCGTGAAAGTTCACGAGCTCGAAAACTTTTGATTGAACCCAGAACTGAACAACCCTGAGGTTAACACACACTTAAATTGGAAGCACGTATGGTCGCGTACGAGGAGGCTTAGTCAAATGTCAAGTGCAACAGAGCAAGGAACGATTTGTTAGGATTGATTCACATCAATGAAGACCCCCGAGATGCAACGAAATCAAACTCACCAGGCCCTGTGGTGGGCAGCGGCTGGCTGTGAGCAGCCATCATCCCCATCGATCCAACAGGCAGGACAGGCAAGCCGCCACTCATGGGCAGCGACACAGCGAGGGCGTTCGGGACTCCACCTTCTGCCGCCTGCGCCACATGTGCGCATGTGTGTGTGCGTGTGTGTCAGCATTGTGTGTTTGCGTGTCCATGTGTGGGTGTTCATATATGCGATATGCGTGCACTTGTGTATGTATGTATGCATGCTTGTGTGTGTTGTATGTATGGCGCTTATGTGTGCTTTGCCGAACCTTTGGCTCGCCTTGGATACCGAATAACGCGAACGCCACACTATGGTGCACCATGCGCATGTACACAAGCAAACTTACAAACATGCACACGCCTGCATAATCTTGTACGTGTCTTAATGAAGTCCACTCCTCAACAACGCACACACACACAAGCACGCATGCACAAGCGCAAGCAGAAATACGCAGCCACACACCTGCATGAGCCTTATCATACGTTCCAATGCTGCCAACTCCTGCTCCATGCGCGCCATGTCAGGTACACCTCCTGGCCCTTGGGGACCCAGCTGTGCATTGTGTGTGTGTGTGCATGTGTGTGCGCGCGCACGCGAATATGTTTGTGCAAGATTGTGTGTGTGTTTGTATGAGAGCGTGCCATAGGCAAGCTCCTCCCTGCAAGTGCACAAGTCCTGTTTCCAGGTCAAAGAAAAGAAAAACTACGCAGGCAGCAACACACTCCCTGCATCAATTAAGGAAAAGGAGACGCGTTGGCCCGAAGTGCCGTGAGTCTCCACCACCAAAGATCAAAGGCTTTTTCTTTTTTGTAGGCCTTTTTGTATTTTGTATTTTTGTGTAAAACTTGTAAACCAAAGGCACCTGTGTTTACTACTGCCTTTAGAGACGGCGGGATACCACTATGTACACGCAGCAGAGAGGATCTCACCCGTTGTTGTTGCTGCGCCATCAAAGCAGAGAGCGTGCTTGCGTGCGCGGCGGTGGCACTGCCTAGCGTGTTGGGGGCCTCCTGCTGGGCCTGGCTCTGCATTGAAAAGGAGGCGGGCAAAAGGAATGTGAGGAGCGCATGAAAGGCAGATGCTGGCATTTGTGCGGCGGTGGCACTGCCTAGCGTGTTGTGGGCCTCCTGCTGGGCCTGGCTCTGCATTGAATAGGAGGCGGGCAAAAGGAATGTGAGGAGCGCATGAAAGGCAGATGCTGGCATTTGTGCGGCGGTGGCACTGCCTAGCGTGTTGGGGGCCTCCTGCTGGGCCTGGCTCTGCATTGAATAGGAGGCGGGCAAGAGGAATGAGAGGAGCGCATGAAAGGGAGATGCTGGCATTTGTGCGGCGGTGGCACTGCCTAGCGTGTTGGGGGCCTCCTGCTGGGCCTGGCTCTGCATTTGTGGGGGATGATTGGAGGGGAGAAAGCTATGGCATTTTATAAGACCGAGGCATGAGGGAAGTGTGAAACAAGGCATGTGTGCATGTGGGACACATGAGAGCAGGCACGTAGGCATAAGGAGAGAGAAAAAGCGTAGAACCAGCATGTAAGCATAAAGTAAAGAGGCACATATGTAGGGTTGGCCAGAACCGTATATATACCGAGTATATGACCGTATATATGGTGATTTCCCTGCCAAATATAACGTATACACACCGTATATATATGGTTTTGGCCAACCCTACACATATGCATGTGAACGCACGTGGGCGTGAGGAAGGTGTGGGATAGGCACATGGGCATTGAGTTAGGTGTGAAAATTGTGCGCACATTTTGAGCAAAGTGTGAAAAGCGGTGCGCACATTTTGAGCAGAGTGTGAGAAGAGGTGTGCACCTTCTGAGCAAAGTGTGAGAAGAGGTGCACACATTTTGAGCAAAGTGTGAAAAGAGGTGCGCACATTCTGAGCAAAGTGTGAAAAGAGGTGTGCGCATTCTGAGCAAAGTGTGAGAAGTGGTGCACACGTACTGAGCAAAATGCGAAAGGGAACACGTACCTGCTGGAGCAGCGGTGGCTGTGGTTGAGGTGGGGGGGCGGGCAAGAGGTGTGGAGGTAGAGAGGCGGGCTGGGAGGTGGGCGGTCCCATGGCAGTGGTCGACTCTTCCCACCTCCTTCTGGTTCGGGAGGGAGGAGGTGGCGGTGGGCCTCCGTCCCCGTTTTGGGTGGCAGACGCTGCTGCTGCTGCTGCGGTTGTTTCGACTATTGCGTCTGCACTGCCGCCTGTGCTACGTCCTGCGTGACCAGGTGCTGCTGATGGAGGTGGTGGGGGGGTAGGGAGAAGGGGTGCAGCGGGCGCTTGCGATTGGCGTGGTGGTGGAGGGGGGACTGCTGTAGAAGGAGCAACAGCAGCAGCAGCAATGGCAGGCAGGCTGAGCTGTGAGGGGCCCTGCGTGGCATCAGTGCCACTACCAGAAGTCGTGAATGGAGCTGCAGGGCGGTGTGGAGGTGGAGGAGGGGGTGCAGCGCTTTTGGCGCTGGTAGCGGAGGGAGGGGCGAGGCTAGGGGCTGCTGGTGCAGGAGCTGATGCCAGGGACGTTAAGTGCTTCTGCCTGGGGTCTGATGGGATGGCGCTGGGGGTTGGCAGTGATACTGCAGCAGCACCTGGTGGTGGTGGTGGTGGTGGTGGTGTTAGTGACGGTGCTGCTTCCGATGCTTGAGGTGGAGCGGACGTGTCAGACAGGCCGAGGGGCAGCTGCTGAGATGGCACGGGTGGTGGCAACAAGGGCGGAGGGGGAACGCCAGGGGCAGGCTCAGACTTCTGTGGGACAGCACCTCGCACACCCTGGTCGTCTGCCTCACCACGCCCTCCCACCTCACCTGCAACCTCAGCTGTCGCAGAGGTTGCAGCTGTCGCGCCAGGCACAGCGCTTCCAGCCATCGCATCTGGTGCAGCTGTCACATCTGATTCTGCGACAGCTGTCACAGCTGCGACAGCTGCCGTAGACGCCACGGTGTCCTGTGTGCGGCCCCCTGCTCGGCGGCCAACAGCAGCCTCCTGCTGTTGCTGACCGTGCTTGGCCACAACTCCCCCCACACCACCGCTAGCACCCCCTTCAGCTCCAGCTTCCAGCTCTGCTGTCACTCCCGCTGCGGTGTTGATAACACCTTCTGCAACCGCAGCTGTTGCAGGGGCCCCAGGGCTGGTCCTGGCACCAGCACGCGACTGCTTCTTACGCCCATGTCCTTCTCCTGCCTTACCTTCATTTGCTCCCTCATCCTGTGCGAGCCCCTCTGTGTGTGTATGTGTGTACGAGTGTATGCGTGCGTGTATTTGTGTCAGTGTGCATGTGTGAGATTGAACGTGCGTGGTTTTGTGTGTACACACAAGCTTAAGCATACGCGTGAATGCACGCACTGCAAGTGTTCAATGGCGTCTGTCTATGCGTTGATGTGCGCACGCGCCTGTTTCTGAGATGAAGCAATATGCAGGTGAATATTCATCACATGTGTATGAGTATGGTGAATATTCATCACATGAGTATGAGTATGGTGAATATTCATCACATGAGTATGAAGACAAATGAGGGAGCATCGCTAGCGACGCTGAAAAGTCCGGCGAAGCCCATCACACGCTTTCTGTGCGATGCGTGCATGCATTCAGGGACACCCACCTCCTGCTTGCTTGCGTTTCAGTGTCTGCTGCCGTGTGGAGTGTCGGGAGTCTGAGGGGGGACCGCCCTGGCTGCTCACACTATCTACCTCCATGGCATCTGCTGCTCTGCCTTCTGCAGGTGCAAATGAAAGCAGCAGAATGTGTGTATTGTGTGTATGTGTGTTTGTGTGTTAGTGTGTTTGCGTACGCAAGCGGAAGTGAGCATGTGCGTAAATGAGCTTGTGTGTGTGTGAGTCTGTGTGGGTCTGTGTGTGTGTGTGTGCGTGTGTGTGTGTGTGTGTGTGTGTGTGTGTAGAAGTGTGTAGGTCTGTAAGTGAGCATGTCAGTGTGCATTTGTGTGAGTGTACGTGAGCATGTGTGTGTACGTGTGTGTTGTGTGCCATGCAAAAGGGCTGCTGCACTACAAAGTTAAGCAGTGATTGTTTAACCATAGCACGACAGCTGCTTAATACTTATGTTCTATCAAGACTTTTGTTGAACCAAGGCACTGTAGCAAATAAGCTGAATTGTTAACCGCGATGGTGTTTTGAGTGTGTGTACATGTGAGTCCTGTATGCATCCTTGTGTAAAGCATGTTTTTGTGTACGTTTGTCTGTGGTGTGTGTATGAGGCGTGTGTACATTTGTGTTTTATGTGTGTGCGTGTGTGTGCATGTGTGCATGTGTGTGCGCATGTGTGTGCGCATATGTGTGTGTATGTGTATGTGCATGCATACAAGTGTGTGTATGTGTATGTGCATGCTTACAAGTGTGTGTATGTGCAAAATTGTGCATGTACGACCCCCTATTACCTGGTGCATGCCTGTATGAGGTGTGTGTGTGTATGTGTGTACGCATGCATACAAGTGTGTGTATGTGCAAAATTGTCCATGTACGACCCCCTATTACCTGGTGCATGCGTGTATGAGGTGTGTGTGTGGGTGTGTGTATGTGTGTACGCGTGCATACAAGTGTGTTCATGTGCAAAATTGTACGACCCATCATGTACGACCCCCTGTTACCTGGTGCATGCGTGTATGAGGTGTGTGTGTACGTGTGTGTGTGGGCATGTGTGTGCGCATGTGTGTGCGCACATGTATGTGTGTGTGCATGGATACATGTGTGTGTATGTGCGAAATCGGTCGTGTCCAACCCCCTGTTACCTGGCACTCGCACAGGTGCAGGCGCTTCTGCCGTGTCCACATCCATGCCAGCCTGGTGTGTTTCGTGCGAAAGGGCTGGGACAGAAGCACCCTCCAAAACTGCTGCTGCCAGTCGTGAAGGTGGGGGT
>Ga0307942_1003319_pt1 | contig 13041 bp, 8 predicted proteins | sample OrgLakmetagen175_FD_201846 | JGI IMG/M metagenome (GOLD analysis project Ga0307942, IMG submission 201846) | Saline water microbial communities from Organic Lake, Antarctica - #175 | ecosystem: Environmental > Aquatic > Non-marine Saline and Alkaline > Saline | place: Antarctica: Organic Lake...
CAAGCTCCATGTGCACTCTGTGAACTTTGCTGCTAAACTTGTCCATACCAGACATGCCCTTTCCAGTACTGTTATCAACTCTCATCAGGAGCCGGTTTCAGGCCAAGCCTGCAACCCTCCTGATCCCCATTGATTATTCCTTTCCTTTTCACGGTGGAGGAGCTTTAAGGTACTCGGTACCAAAGTGGCTCTTTTTCCTTAATTAATGTGGGGAGTGGTTTTCACTGCCTGCGTAGTTTTTCTTTTCTTTTCTTTTCTTTTCTGGCTGGCCTTGCAATACCAGGCACTCTGCTGCATGCACGTGTCCGCGTTTTATGTTCTGCTTGTGAGGAAGCAATGCCACACACAGCCCACATAGCTACGTCCGAAATAGGAAGGTGAGACTGCACGACAGTTGAGCCGCAAAGAAGCTATACACGCATCCCACACACCAAGAGAGCAAAGGAGAGGTCATAGATTGGCTGAGCTACAAGCAAGCTGCATGCTTGCCCCACAAGCCAAGAGTGGAAGGAGAGGCCCGTAATTGGCTGAGTCTCAAGAAAGGTATGAGCATATCCCACGCGTACAATGAGAGGGAAGGAGGGACCAGAATTTGGCTGAGCCACTGACAAGCTGCACGCGTGTCCCTCAAAGTATGAGAGGGAAACAGAGGTCACAAGGTGACTGCGTAAAAAGCTGCATAAAGCTGCATAAAGCACGCGTTCACAAGAGATGATGAGGCCGCAACATTTCTGAGCTGAATTTTAACTCCTTGTAGCTTACGCGCACGAGAGCTAACTAACGCGCATGTGTTGAAAAAACCATCGCGCGCGCGTCTCATAGTAATTTGATATGCACAACCCACGTACCAGAAGAGGGAAAGTAAGGCCGTAACAAGTCTGAGAGTTTGCATCCTCCTTCCCGTCCTCCTCCCCCTCCCAGCCCAGCAGCTTTCGCGCCAAGTCTGTGCCCGCGATGATGTTGCCCCACTGGTCACTGCCTCCGATCTGCAGTACAAGATACGGCCAGGCACGACAACACACTCTCAAAGGTTTGTTTATTCAATTCAAGCGGCCTTCACGCGCTTAGTCCAAGTGCCCGCGATGATGTTGCCCCAATAACGCCACAGCAGCAGCCACAGCAGTGAGGAGAGCCAAGCTGCTGCAAGTAATAGCAGAACGGCTGGACGACAGGAAGCAGCGATGAGAGTTTTGCAGGCCTTAATTTTGGAAGACCAAGCTGTTATGCTTGCGCACGCAGAGCAGAGTATAGCAGCCCAGCAGCTAACAGATGAGCAGGTGGAGTAGCTGGTGCGTCAAACAAGGTCACGCACCAAGGCTAACCGCACCCAGGCCGCACCATCAGCATGCGCAAGCACAAGCAAGGCATAGCTGGTGCGTCAAACAAGGTCACGCACTAAGGCTAACCGCACCCAGGCCGCACAATCAGCATGCGCAAGCACAAGCAAGGCATAGCTGGTGCGTCAAACAAGGTCACGCACCAAGGCTTACCGCACCCAGGCCGCACCATCAGCATGCGCAAGCACAAGCAAGGCATAGCTGGTGCGTCAAACAAGGTCACGCACCAAGGCTAACCGCACCCAGGCCGCACCATCAGCATGCGCAAGCACAAGCAAGGCACCCAGCAGCAGCAGCAGTGACGAGAGCGAGGAGAGCGCCAGCAGCAGCGACAGAGGTCGGATGAAGCAGAAGCAGATTGGGGGGGAAGGGCAGTGAAGGTGTAGGGCAGGGGAACAAAGAGTGTAAGGCTACATGCAAACAGAATGCGCATGACAATCCTTTTCCCTTTTGTGGTGTTCTATTTCACTCAAGCTCAATCGGTGCTGAACAGGGCTAAAAGCCCTGCAGGCGGGAAGGGCAAGGATATACAGTTTTGGGGTGCAGGAAAGTGCGGCATTCAACAAACCATTTATGAAATTTGGGGTGCGGGATGACTACAATAAGGTACGGTATATAAAGAAATACCGGTATGCACACTCCCGTACCAACACCAAGGTAATCCCCCTCCCCTGCACACACACACCCCACACCACACACACACACACACGCACACGCACACGCACACACACACGCACACACACACACATACACACACTAATGCAGACACATTGTACATCATAACCTTGCTCATCTGCAACCGCACGCCGTGCTCCCTGCACATGTGCAAATACTGCAACCACGCTCACCTGCACCCGCACACCATGCTCCCTGCACAGGTGCACAAAATCGTAGCCTTGCAGCAGCTGGTACGTGAACTCTGTGAAGCTGATCCCACTCTCACTCTCTAAGCGTGTGCGGACCTGTGGGGGTGGCGATTATGCACATGGGGTGGTGCTCATACGTGGTGTGTGGTGCTCAATGGGCATTGTGTGTCGTGCTTCTGAGCGTGGAGTGTGGTGGTCAGTACGTGGAGTGTGGTGCTCAATGGGCATTGTGTGTCGTGCTTCTGAGCGTATGTCGTGCTTCTGAGCGTGTGTCGTGCTTTGTGAGCGTGTGTCGTGCTTCGTGAGCGTGTGTCGTGCTTCGTGAGCGTGTGTCGTGCTTCTGAGCATGTGTCATGCTTCTGAGCGTGGAGTGTGGTGGTAATGCAAGGAGTGGAAGAGGAAGCCACACCCACAATGGGCAGCCGCAGACTTTACAAATGCAGGTGGTGGGCTTAACGTAAAGACCTTGTTTATATTGCTAAAATAAATAATGCACCGCTTTGCTCACTTCTTAAAGCATTCTTCCCATTACAATCTGGGAGAGACTCCAAAATGCTAAAACGAAGATCCTCCAAAACTTCATGAGGGGGCTGCAGATAGCCCCTGACAAAGGGGCCCACAATCAGTAGGAATGTGCAGTGAAATCTGAAGATTGCAGAACTTTGACGGGAAAAATAAGAACCTAGTTATCAGCCATTACCCATTATAACCTAGTCATTCACCCTGGGGAGGCTGGACTGTTACCCGAATTCAACTCTAATTTGGTGCACTAAAGTGTTACGCATGAGTGAGTGCTAAGCTGAAAAGGGACCGAATGAGTAAAGTCCACATCCCGGATAAGGAGGAGGACCGCCTCAATCAGCACCATCCTTCTTTGGCCAATTTGAGCGCAACTCAATGTGTGGCAATACGCTTCTCACAGTCTGGTCACAATCAACACAATCAAATTATTGAAACATACCTGCATCTCTGAAACGTACGGCAAGCCTCAAATTTTGGTTAAGGCAGTCAACTGGCTAAACTCGTGACTGATAAACCCACCGAATCTTTGGACAGCATGGTCCCAACTCGAGCAAACTTGCCGACCTCACGGAGAAAGGTCAAAAAGCTCATGGGCCCAAACCAGTCCAGATTGTTGACCACCTTGACCCCATGCAAGGCAGGGCCACCTGCACTGCTGCTTCTGCTGCTACTGCTGCTGCTGCTGCTGCTGCTTCCGCTGCTGCTCGCCCCTTGCTGGCTATTGCGGCGCAGGATGTCACTAAGGAGCTGGCCGATGGCTGTAGCAGCAATGGGGTGCACGTGACTGGTGTGCGTCGGGTATGATTGATTTGTGCTTGAAACAAAGCATGTTGCAGTACAAGAAGTCACTCAGCGTGTGGTTGCCGGATATGGGACAGGCTTATTGCATTTAAGAGAAGCACGTGTAGAGTGCACGTTCATGAGAGCACACGCCACATGTTAAAAAACTGTTGGGAGTCCTTCGTTTTCCTTTGCAAAAAGACCACCATTATTCTCACTCCTCTCCTTTTTTCCTTTCCCTCTGTAGAAGATTGCAAAGACACAAGTCATCTGGAGGTGTGTGGCTTGGCCAAGCATTCACCTTGCACATTGCCTTCGATCTTCTCGTCTGTGAGGATGGGGCGCTCCGAGCTTCGTCCTGAGGGGTCACCCACACGCCCAGTGGCACCCCCTAGCAAAGCGACCGGCTGATGGCCTGGATCATATAGAGGTTTGTGGAGAATCAACCTCGTGCTAAAACAAGCGTGGAACAGCTGCTGTGCAGCTCCTGTAGGGCAATCACTTACCGCAGCGCTGGAACCAGGACAGCACGATGATTCCCAGCAGGTTTCCCAGGTGAAGGCTATCTGCAGTGGGGTCGAAGCCGCAGTACACGGGCACGCTCTGGCTGGCCAGGAGGTGTTCCAGCTGCTCGCTGGTCACCTCCTGGATGAGTCCACGCTCTCGCAGTGTTTGCACAGCGTTGGGAAGCTTGTTGGTGCCTGCGATGGTGGTGTGGTGTCAAATGGTGCCTGTGATGGTGGTGTTATTTATCATGAATATGCAAGCATGCAGCCCTAATGTCGTTTTTTTGCCACAAATGCCGATATTTATTTAATTTAGACAGCTTACCGGCTGCGTCCACGGTGGACACTTCCTGTGCAGCTGATGAGGGTGATGGGGGGAGGGGTCTGGTTGCTGCCCCAGAAGGACGAGGTGCCCTACGTTGATGGTGCACACACCTGGTTTACAAAAACAGAGAGAGGACGGTGTTTTGACACGTACTTTACTGTGCATAAGACGCGCCCTTACCGTCTCTGCAAGGGTGTGCCGCAGCTAAGACCATGGGCCACAGTGTGCTGAATCAGCATGGCTTCTAGATAGCTAGTGGTATTTGAAAAGCTGTGAAAGTCCTGACATGCCAAAATATTTTTAACTGATACAACCACCTCCTGCCAGACCAAAACATTAAAGACCAAAACATTAAAGCAAGGCACCTGCTACTAGGAATACAGTCCAGTAGAATGGAAGTGGATGCTGTGGCCTTTCCTCCGCAGCGCACCGCAGAAATCAGCTGCCCCTGCATGTATGCGCAGGTTGACCTGTGAGTAAAGACCCTTGGTTTTTGCTCAGGCCGGGGTGCCTTCCTGTTTCCGTTCGAATTGTGATGAACGGCATTGCATGTGAGAATTCCTCTCTGCGCATTTCCTCTACCACCTAGCAATTCCTGCGCATCTCCTTCTACCACATAGCTGCATGGTAATGAAGACACCAGCATCAGGGACAACAGCGGGGCAACAGCACGCAGCTGTGTCCAGCCCTGAGGCATTTGCAAGCATCGTGCGTTCAGCAACACGGGCCCTGTTTGGCACAGCAGGCGCAACTGCTCTGGAATGCACGGTGGTGGGCTTGATAGATGTCCATGATGGCGGGCACAATGGACCAAACACGGCCAGGTCTGCTGCGGTTGTGAGGGTGCCCAAAGAGTGAGTGTTTTGTCACAATTTGGCTGTCACCCGTATGCAAACTTTTCTCCTGATGCATTCTCTCTCGTCCCTTTCTGTGGTGTGTGTGTATGTGTGTGTATATGTGTGTGTTTGTGTGTGTGTGTGTGTGTGTGTGTGTGTGTGTGAGAGAGAGTGTGTGTAAGCGCACAGGTGCATGCGTTTGTGATTTTAGTGTGAGTGTGCTGAGGCGGGTTAGGATTTATGAGTATTGTAACATGGTACATGCACCTGCACAAGAGCTGCGGCGATTTCACATCACCGGTGCTCACATTGCTGCCATTGTTTCGCTGTGTCTACACATGCATAGGGTGGGCCAGACCCATATATATATACGGTGTATATACGGTATTTTTGGCAGGGAATTCACCAAATATACGGTCATATACGGTGTATATATACAGTTTTGGCCAACCCTGCACATGCACTTGCACAGGAACTTTGGCAAACTCATGGCAGCCTGCGCTGCGCTTTCCAGCTTTGACGGCTACCCCTGCTTCCTCAGCATCTCCAGTGCCTCGCCTTTCCTGTCTAATGCGAGCAGAAGGCCCAGCCTTGCTGCAGGTGGGGTCTCCTCTGACAATGGCATTTGTATGATAAGCGTCCCGCGAGTTGCGGTGTGTCCTCTAATAAAGGCATTTGAAAGGTATTACCTTCCTTGAGGGATCAGCCTTGCCTGCGGGTGCAATGCGTTGTGTGCAGGCAACTAAGATTGTGTCGACGTGTGCAACCATTATGGTGACACGTGCTTGTTCTGTCTTGCGGTGGACATAGCCATAGCATATGATACCCCAATGAGAGGTAAAAGCTAGCTTTTTCTCTACATCACGATCCAAGCCCTTAGGGCCAGGTGCAATGTTATGTGCAAGCAAATGCACCTGCGCGCGGTCAGCTGATCATGCTGCGTGTGCAAGATACTGGCCTTGCTCACAACTGATACTTGTCCTTGCTGAAGTCAAGAATCGAGGGGTGCAAATGTGCAAATTAAAATGAGCGAGAACCCAAGGTCTAAATCGAGTATCCAGTAGACTAACTACACTGGCGCTCTGTTCACTCGCTCTTGACTCACCTTAAAGACAGCACTTCTCGCTCACCATATTGATTACGTAGCAACACTGCTCACCAAAAGCATAGTGGGTCTTGAATTTATTTAAATCCAGGGAGCAACGCTCCCCCAGCCGTAGAGCCTCACTTTCACAACAGGCACAGTGCGCATTGCTGGGCACTACAGTCCACGGTAATCCTGACTGTGCTCGTCTGCTCGTCATGCATCTTGCTCACTCACACAACATTTTTATCAAACCGAACAATTTGTAGAATGCCTGAAGCAGCTGGAAGGGAGTGCACCACAGTAGCTCGAAGTCTCTGTTTCAGAGAACACTCTTCTACGTTGGAAAGCCCTTGATGATCTTGGTGAGTAGAGGCGAGGTGATGGTGATCTTGGTGAGTAGAGCCCTGGTGATATTGGTGAGTAGAGCGCAGTTGATCTTGGTGAGTAGAGCCCTGGTGATGGTGGGTAGAGGCACAAGGAACAGCAAATTTGCAGCAAGAACCGGCTGCTCAGATTGCTCGTGTCACTATCCTTTATGTATGCAACATAAAGCGCTGTACAACTAGGGGCCATGATCGGCAATTTTAGAATTGCCTGGTTCTACTGGCAACTGACAGAGTGGCAGGTAAGATGACCAGTTATGGTTTAGCTGCTCTTTATACCATATAGTACACAACTTATACTGCCGGTAGTTTGTCAGCGTAAGAGAGTGCATAAATCAATGATTTTGCGGGTAAATGTTCCCAGCATATTTTGTAAAAAGAAAGGACGCGTGCATTGACGCACGAGCGGATTGACAAGCATAGAAGTCTTATGACTTACTTGTAGCTTTCAGGATGTGGGTGTTAATTTAGCAGGATCCCTCCAGATTTACACCACTCCTAAGTTTTATATGTTACACATTCTCCATGAGGTGGGATGCTGTAATCAGCTCCACGGGTTGTGACGCCTGAGGCAGCATCTTGCATCTGTAGTGCGCTTGCATGTGCATCTCCTGTCTGTCTGATACAGGCACAAAGTACGTGTTGTGTCCCCTCATCTCTGTAGGGACAAGGACCGGACACAAAACGCGGACAAAACAATTCACTCCCCATAAGAAAAAAACGCCACCCTGGTGGTCGCGTACCGCAATCTTCCACCTTCTTGCAAGAGGACAAATGAATGGGGATTAGGTCCTTACCTTGGGGGTTACTGGCTTGCCATTAGGCCAAAGACCTCCTGATGAGAGTTGATGAATGGTACTGGAAAAGAATGAAACAAAAATGTAGCCCAAAACAGAGCCTGACATTGGAGCACAAGTCAGACCGCCGACCAAGCCTGGGTCAGCTGCTCTGCACCCCCGCGTAAATTTGGCCACAATTTCAAAGTGCTCGCTCAGCTTCTCTACTGTTCTCCAATTTGTTGGATGTCCTGGACCACCTGAACCTAACATGGAAGTCACTACTGACGACGTCCTGGGCAATCACACACGCAGTGCCCTCCCAATCACACACTGCAAGAGAATGGGGATACAAGCACTGGCCCATTCAAGCACAACGAGAGAGGGGGCACAAACTCTACAACGAACCGCGAAGAAGCTTCTTCACACCTGAGGTCCCACTAGTGCTTAAACGCTTGAACAATACTGAATGGGTGGCACAGAACAGAGGACGTGGTGTGTGCATACATGCATGATGAGAGGTTCCATTCATGTTGACGCTTGCCTGAGTGCATTACCTTTACACGAACAGCAGTGTGCTTCCCCTATGAAGAATGGTAAGAACAAACATCATTACATCTTGGCTGCATGGTGCTGTTGGTTCCAAGGCAGACATAAAGAGTTAAATACACTGTTTCAATTGAACAAGTCCTTGGTTCTGATTGTACTTTGCTGTGTTGTAAGGTAGACAAACAATGGGAAGTGCCGGGTAATTTACTTAATAGCCGATTTCAATTTCGCTCTTTAAACACGATTTAAAAGTCTGAACCAGGCAAGTGCTGGTTCAGAGTTCATGTAGCAGCAGGGCCTGCAGCAAAAGAGTGGTGAATTAGACCATGTTTGATGTTCCAGACCCTCTCGTTGTGCATGTGCTGCTCCTCACACATGAGTTTAATATATAAGGTAAGGTTACATCACTATATATGTCTCAAAGGTTTATATATATTACAATTTGCCTCCCTCATTCTTGGTATCCTCAGTGTGACAGATGTTCAGCAACATAAAATTCATGTGCCCAAAACACACAGATGATGATCCCCCCTCTCTGATTTAATGCGGTCGGCTGGTCCTGGCTAGATGCTTGATTGGTTTTACTGGTTTTATCAGTGCTGCAATGTTATAAACAGCGATGTGCCTTTTTTCCCTTTCCATAGGTTTTTTTTTGGTGCTACAAGTCTGATGCTACAACAACAATTATCCATCCTGCACTTATCACAGTTTTTACACGTTTTATATATGCAGCCTAGCAGTCGAACGTTTTGACTGATGGCTTTAACTCTAAACCTGTAAACCTGTACTGGAAGGGGTGCGCCTGTTATGGACAAGTTTAGCAGCATAATCCGAGCAGCATAATCTGAGGCTTCGATATCCTTATCCAATTGCCAGCACTCACGGTGAACATTCACTAGACCAACTCTCCACCAATGCCCCTGCAAACCCTAGTATGTCACCTCCATACTTCCGCATTGGCTTCACTTACACCCATCCACTCAAAAGGCAGTGAAATTCCTACGGGGATTAGAAAAGGAGAGCGCTTTCTCTACTTGCGCAACACAGGTCAAAAATAAAAGTCAAAACAGACGAGACGCCAAAAAAGCTTGAAGCTCTCAAAACCAGTTGACTAAACGAGGGTTACAAGGGTTACAAGGATGGCCTACAGCCCGAGTCTCTGACTAGACAAAAACTATAATCATAAATAAAAAATAGAGCAAAAGGCACGCAAACAATAGCAAAAACTCCTCAGCAAACAATTCGAGCGCGCACATGCTGAGATTCTTGGAAAAACGAACTACCAAAGAGCTGGGCTTCAAGCCCTCAAGACTCAGGTACAGGTGCTGTAGAAACAGAACCCGGAAGGTGGCGAGAATTATCACTGAACACATGATTACTACGCTGTCAGCCTCATAAAAGGCACATACCTGCCCACAGACGTACCACGGCAATACCCATGGAATCAAGAAGGCAGTTTAGATAAATTCAAACTAGAAACAACCGTGTCCAAAGCAGAAACCAAGGTCTGAAGAGACGTACATTGCTTCACGACTCAATTTTAGACAAGCGGAGCCCAAGAATGAGTTCATTATATAATAAAGAGGTTACAGATTAAGAAGTTATCGGTGAAAAAATGTGGCTGCTAGGCTTGTTATTATACATGTATTGTAGTGCTGTGTTGAATGTATCTTTTATCAAGAGGTTCTGCTTTGTGCTGTGTTAAATGCTAATGAACAGATGCAAGCCTCTAAGTACGTACCCTAGCGGCCTCGAGTGGTTTGTTCCAGCGAGATGCGGCTTGTAACTAGACGACACCACAAAACACTTTATTAACACTCATAAGTTGATCAAATTGGGTAGTTGCGTGAAGGCATTGCGGTGTATGGCGGTACGGAACTCTAATGACACTCTAATGACACTTTTTGGTCGGAAAAAAAAACTGAATGATCCCAAATGATCGGAAATGATCGGAAAAGACTGATATGTTTTTTGAGGTCTATAAGCGTCATTGAAGCGCTATTAGACGATCAACAAGTTGGAGGAATTGGGGTCGTGGGGTGCAATCCTCTCACTAGGACGCTTCGATGACGTTTATAGACCTCAAAAAACAATTTCAATCATTTCCCGACCAAAAAGTGTCCGAGTGTCATTAGAGTTATACCTATGTATATTTCACTCAATTCGTGGGCACTTTAATCCGTCGGACATTTAAATCTGCGCACATGTAAGGGCGTGTAATCCTTGGTCAGTTGAGTTGCCCCCCTTGACAAACTTTAAATATTTGTTATTTTTCTTTGTGCTGCATACCTTCCTCGCTCTTTGTTGGACTTGGTCTGGGCATGTAATATCATGCCAACGTAAGCTGAAGGTGAGTCCACGCCATGAATTTTCATCACTTTTATTGCTCACCACCTGCACGCAATCAAAGTCAGCTGACGTTGGATTGGTTTCTCTGCGTATTTGCAACCCTCTCGTCCTGGAACCTGGACTGCATTGCTGCCAACTAGGAATTGCTTGCTTGCTGCAATTTTGCTCATCCAATGTCTGCAGGTGAGATGACTTATTCTGGAATCTCCGGAAAGGAAAGGTCAAGCAAGTCCTTGAAGAACCAGCTTTCGGGAGGAACGGAGAGTGGTTCATTTAATTTCACAGCTGAAGACCAGTGGCTAGACAATAGTGGACAGTCTACAGCTGGAAGCACGGCCCTGTAAGTCGCATGCGTGCTTGCACGCTTGCACGCATGAACACACGCGCGCGCACGCGCACACACACACACACACACACACACACACACACACACACACACACACACACACACACACACACACACACACACACACACACACACACACACACACACACACATACACACACACACACACACACACGCACGCGCGCGCTTTCGATGCATGCAGCCCTAACTCTAATCTGAGTGGCTGGATTCGAGAGGGATACTGGGTTTGCATCACCTTGCGAGAAGCTAGAAACCTGGGTGTGTTTGATGCAAACGCACAATCCTCTGACACGTGAGTCCACGGGTTCAACTTGTTGTACCTCTCTAATTAATGCAATGGGGGCGGCGTGTATGTGCGTGTGTGTGTGTGTGTGCGTGCGTGCGTGTGTGTGTGTGCGTGTGTGTCCCTCTGAGCACCAATGTTTATTGATAGCCTTTTCAATGTGTTTCTTCCTTTATTTCATACCGACTCCTCTCTGTCTCTATGTTAACCACAAAAACGCACTGAGCCCTTTTCATTGCCTCCTTTAATCGTTGTGAAGCAACCTGGCATGGTGTGTAGACGTCGTAAAGAATCGGTTTCAGCTCAGAAAATATGCTTGTAATATGCTTGCACTCAGGTATGAGAATCGGTTTCTGCTCACATATGCTTGTATTATGCTTGCACTCAGGTATGAAAATTGGTTTCAGCTCAGAAAATATGCTTGTAATATGCTTGCACTCAGGTATGCCAAACTCAAGTTAGCCCTGCCTGGCGATAGAGCCTCGCTCATTGCAGAGGTGCGTTTCCCACAGGAAGAGCATTAGTAGCATGCTCTGAAATGACCCGGCGTGCTTCATAAAGGGACTCTCAATTAATGCTCACACTTACTAAGAACTTCAGTAGTTTCAACTGAAAACGATTAGCTTGCAATTGAGAAAAGACTCTCAATCAGTGCTCACGCTCACTAGTACATTGGGAAATCATGCTAACAAGGATCAGCGGGATGAGGATCAACTGATTTATGCTTGAGGATCAACTAATGATCACACTAGCCGGAGCTATAAATAGGCCTAAGCAAAGGGGGTCTGTGAGTAACGAGCTTGTCATGATCAAACTGCATTGCATGCCTTAAAAGGTCGAAAAGCCTTCGAAGACTTCTCAATCTTCTCATTATGTAAATGGTGCGGAGATCAGCAAAACTCCTTTTGTCTATCCTATTTTCTGTGCTTGCACTTGATGAAAGCGCTTCTCAAAGACCTGCATGGGCTATGGTGACCACCTCTTCCACTTCAGTTGTTTCAGCCAAAACAGTTGGCCATGGAAGCACTCAGTACCTTATCCTGTATGGTGCTGGCGGAAATCCTCAAGCAAAGGGATCTGTGAGCCTTATGCATCCTATATCTAAAAGATATATCTAAAGGATGTATACCTAAAGGGTGTATTCTGTATCTATAGGTTATATCTAAAGGAAATAACTTTCCTTATGCGCCGCCTTATGCATCCTTGCTGGATGCATAGGGAAGGTAAGGTAAGGTAAGGTTACATTGCTATATATGCCTCAGGGGGCATCTGAGCGGAAGCTTGAAAAAAGCCTGTAACCACACCTAGCTAGACAAAAGGGGAAACGCCTAAGAGAAATCAGAGAAAGAGATGGAATGATAGAAGGAAAGTTGGAGAAAAAAGTGAGAAGTTGGAAGCCAAAAAGGGAGCGGAAGGATATATCTGTCCTTATGCACCGCCTTATGCATCCTTGCTGGATGCATAGGATACATAGCCAGCAAGGATGCCCAACCTCACCGCCTTTATTTTTAATACGGCTTGATAACTCCACGCATCACCTCGCCCCGTAAACCCCTGCGTGTCTTCTCAGCACCGGACTCGGACCCTCCACCGCAACAACGGGCCCATGTTTGAAGAGCGGTACGTTTATTATGTTGTAAGAGTGGTGTGCTTTTATTGTTTCTAAATTACTGTGTTGATGGTGTTAATTGCATTTGTATCCTTTTAACTTTTAAGTATGCTGTCCCTTGCGTAAGACTGAAAACCAGGACAGTATATTTGTATAGCGATGTGAAGTTCAATCTTCAGCATCAATTAAGGTATAGGAGTCACCGGTTGCTGGATCTCACAAAGTCACCCCTGGGCAATCTTTACAGATCCTTAGCCACGCATGCGTGCATGAGAGTGCTTTACTTCTAATGCATGCCAAAGGGCTGTGGACCTGACTGCCACTTGAGCATGCTCAATAATATACTCTCTTTGACTTGTTGGTCAAATAATCGCATAATTATTACCTTTTCCAGACACACATGCTTTCTCTCTCTCTCTCTCTCTCCTTCTCTCTCTCTCTCTCTCTCTCTCTCTCTCCTTCTCTC
>Ga0307942_1003322_pt1 | contig 13036 bp, 18 predicted proteins | sample OrgLakmetagen175_FD_201846 | JGI IMG/M metagenome (GOLD analysis project Ga0307942, IMG submission 201846) | Saline water microbial communities from Organic Lake, Antarctica - #175 | ecosystem: Environmental > Aquatic > Non-marine Saline and Alkaline > Saline | place: Antarctica: Organic Lake...
CCCCCCCTAGAATATAATATTCGAACAGCACCCCCCCTGGTATCTTGGGCCTCTTTTCTCAGACCATAAAAGCTGGGAGGTTGAATTTCTGCATCCAGCCATTCAACCGACATTGCAGGCTTATCTATGTTATTCACGCCCTGAATTACAAAGAGTGAACACAAATTCCAGGTAACAACAACATGTTTACACTGCGCTGTTCCATCCACCCCCTCCAAAAGCGAATATATATAGTGGACAACCGTTTTGTGCGGTCTGACCACTGCCCCCCCCCCCCAATTTCATTAATTAGGGGCGGTGATATGGGAAATGCATTGCAAGTGCGTTTGGGACCAAGGTTAAGAGACCGGCAAGATGAACAGATGTTATTCAACATTAGTTAATGGCGTTTAATGTCAGTTAATGGCGTTGAATGTCAGTTAATGGCGTTTGATGTCAGCAACAGAGGTAGGAGGGCTTCATTATAGAGTTAAATTGGGGCTACTTCCATAGTCCAGGCGCTAAAAAGAAATTCAGTTTGACAATAAAAAGATGGGCGAATGGCACGAATAAAAAGGTGGAGCAACTTGTGCGCAACACACAAGGCCACTTCTATTGTCACTGTGTACCGTCAATGCACCCGCACACAAGCACTCACTTGTATAGCACACGCGCACACGCAACACACAAGGCCACTACTGTTGTTACTGTGTACGTCAATGCACCCGCACACAAGCAATCACTTGAATAGCACACGCGCACACGCAACACACAAGGCCATTTCTGTTGTTACTGTGAACCGTCAATGCACCCACACACAAGCAATCACTTGAATAGCACACGCGCACACGCAACACACAAGGCCACTACTATTGTTACTGTGTACGTCAATGCACCCACACACAAGCAATCACTTGAATAGCACACGCGCACACGCAACACACAAGGCCACTACTATTGTTACTGTGTACGTCAATGCACCCACACACAAGCACTCACTTGTATAGCACACGTGCATACGCAATACACAAGGCCACTACTATTGTTACTGTGTACCGTCAATGCACCCACACACAAGCAACCACTAATATAGCACACGCGCATACGCAATACACAAGGCCATTTCTGTTGTTACTGTGTACCGTCAATGCACTCGCACACAAGCAACCACTTATAAAGCACACGCGCATACGCAACACACAAGGCCACTTCTGTTGTTACTGTGTACCGTCAATGCACTCGCACACAAGCAATCAATTATATAGCATACGCGCATACGCAACACGCAAGGCCACTACTATTGTTACTGCGTACCGTCAATGCACCCGCACACAAGAAATCAATTATATAGCACACGCGCATACGCAACACGCAAGGCCACTACTGTTGTTACTGTGTACCGTCAATGCACCCGCACACAAGCAATCACTTGAATAGCACACGCGCACACGCAACACGCAAGGCCACTTTGATTGTCACTGCGTACCGTCAATGCACCCGCACACAAGCAATCAATTATATAGCACACGCGCATACGCAACACACAAGGCCATTTCTGTTGTTACTGTGTACCGTCAATGCCCACACACAAGCAATCAATTATATAGCACACGCGCATACGCAACACGCAAGGCCACTACTATTGTTACTGTGTACCGTCAATGCACCCACACACAAGCAACCACTAATATAGCACACGCGCATACGCAATACACAAGGCCATTTCTGTTGTTACTGTGTACCGTCAATGCACCCGCACACAAGCAATCACTTGAATAGCACACGCGCACACGCAACACGCAAGGCCCCTACTATTGTTACTGCGTACCGTCAATGCACCCGCACACAAGAAATCAATTATATAGCACACGCGCATACGCAACACACAAGGCCATTTCTGTTGTTACTGTGTACCGTCAATGCACTCGCACACAAGCAACCACTTATATAGCACACGCGCACACGCGCGTGTGCATGCACACATACACATACATTCACACACGTGCGTGTTTCCCATGCACACACGTGCGTGTTTCTCATGCACACATGTGCCTTTTCCCGCACAAGGACGCGAAGAACACCCTCGAATGTGCTCACGCAGGTTTTGGCGCAGCTCGGCCTCAGCCCCAATGAGTCGCGCACAACACACGCTGCCTCTGCAAGTGCTCTCGTGGCCCTCAGACAAAGTAGGGCTGCTCTCTCAGCCGAGCTCTACAAGGAGCCAAAAGACAATGGAAAGGACATCCGGGTGGGTGTGGTCCAAAGGTGCTGCAAGTGGGGGGGTGGAGAAGTGCACACACAGGCACACACACACAGGCACACACACACACTTACACACGCATGCATGTGTCCTTTGCATTGATGCTTATACCAGGAGCTTTGGGGACGAGGGAGGAGCATCAGCTTGTGTGTTTGCACGTTTGTGTGTTGTGTGTGTATGTGTGTGTTCGCGCATTAGCAACTATTAGGTGCACAGCCCCTGTCTTGTGTGTTCGTGCGTGTGTGTGTTGTGTGCGTATGTGTGTGTGCGCACTAGTTTTAAAACACACCGCGCGCGCGCATTTTTCGAACACTTCCGCGCGCGCGCGGGCAAAAAAACAACTACTAGGTGCACAGTCCCTGTCTTGTTCGCTCAAACAGGATTTAGAGAAGGTGATTTCATGGGATCTGCAGGAGGTCCAGGATTTCTACGCAGACCTTTAGGCTAGGAAAGGTTGCTCCTGAGCTTGGAAGACACACTTTTTCTGACACACACAGACACATCATGATACACACACGCACACACACATGTATGCACACAAACATACACAGACTCAGATGAGCCACCCTATTTTGGGAGGGGAGACTCCAAATGGCATCAGAAGCCTCAGGGACGCTCTTGGGCGCTCAAATGACAGCCTGCCGCCTGACGCATTGCTACGTGGTGTGTGGGTGTAGGTGTGGGTGTTGTATGCATGCAAATGTTAATACATGTGTGTGTGCAATGTCTGTCGGAGGCGCTCCAACAGCATCCTGCTGCCTGACGCATTGCTACGTGGTGTGTGGGTGTAGGTGGGGGCGTTTAATGCATGTGAATGTCAAGGCATGTGTGTGTGTGTGTCTGCAATGTATGTCGGAGGTGCTCCAACAGTAGCCTGACGCATTGCTACGTGGTTTGTGGGTGTAGGTGGGGGCGTTTAATGCATGTGAATGTCAAGGCATGTGTGTGTGTCTGCAATGTATGTCGGAGGTGCTCCAACAGCAGCCTGCCACCTGACGCATTGCTACGTGGTGTGTGTGTGGGTGTAGGTGTGTGTGTGTGTGTAGGTGTGGGTGTTTTGTGCATGCAAATGTCAAGGCTGTGTACATCTGCATCTGCATCTGTGTCTGCACACGAGTACAACATACACTCGCATGCACACCCCACACTTCCCCACAGGCACACCTGCAGGTTCACTGATCATTCCCCACCGCTCCCAGTCTCTGTCGCATCATCTCATTCGGCTGCGCTCCTTGCGTCATCATGGTGGACCTGCAGCACTGGAGGGCTCGGCAGCTGCATCTGCAGGTGTGTGTGTGTTTGTGTGTGTGTTTGTGAGTGTGTGTGTGTGTGTGTGTTTAAATGCGTGAGATCAATGTTTGTGCCTGCGTGTTTGTTTGTGTGTATCAATTTTCCAATGCTCGCTTAATTTGCACATCCCTTAACAACATTGTGAAGATTAAACAGCCGCCTGTGCTCTATTTTTTGTTTCCATCAATATCGACGCAGTTGTCACGTTTGTAGTGAGGCAGGCTTTCCTATAGCATGGCTTTATTTGCCAGATTGCAGCAAAAAACTCTGCAGCTGCTGTATGAGTGTATGGGCGTGTGTGCGTGTGTGTGTCATCAGTAAGAAACCCTGTCTGGTACAGGACAAACACAACAGTTCAGACAACTGTAGCATTCACCATTCGTACGACACATAGGAGATATTGACCCGCAGCACGCATAAATTCCTCTTTCTGTAAATCTTCGTACGTACTAAACCTTAACTGACCCACACACACCCATTGACCCCCTCTCTGCCCCATAAGCACAGCTTCACACGCCATCAGACCCCAGACAATTTGACCAGCCAACACACTAGCTCACACCTTCGCTCCTTACAAACCCCTGCACCCTCATACCCTCCCTCCTTACAGACCCCAGCACACAAGCACCCTCCCGCACACACAAGCATTTTGCAACTGCCTCCCGCACATAAGCACCCTCCCGCACAAAAGCACCCAACACACAAGCACCCTCATACCCTCCCTCCTTACAGACCCCAGCACACAAGCACCCTCCCGCACACACAAGCATTTTGCAACTGCCTCCCGCACATAAGCACCCTCCCGCACACAAGCACCCAACACACAAGCACCCAACACACAAGCACCCTCACACCCTCACTCCTTACAGACCCCCGCTCCTCTTTGGCCGCCTCCCTCCCCCACGAGGATGGCCTCACAAGGCGCTCCACCCCCCCTGAACTCTTATCACGCTCCGCGTCGCTGCCTGCGCGCGAGAGTGGCATACACGTTGCCCCCTTCAGTAACACACCCGTAAGGGGGGGACGTGGCCTCACAGGGGGGGTGTTTGGCACGCCCCCTCCTCTGTACCACAGCTCGAGCCAGCATGGTGAGTTTGAGGTTTTTGTGCGTGCATAAAGACTTGCATGCCTGGCACACACGCACACACACATACACTTGCATGCACACACACATACACTTGCATGCACACACACATATATATATATATACGTATGAATATATATAATATATATATATATATACGTATGAATACGCACATAAATGCACACACACACGTACATATGCACACGCACACACATGCATACACATACACATGTATACACATGCACATTAGTGCACACACATACATATGTACATATGCACACACGCACACACATGCATACACATACACATGTATACACATGCACATTAATGCACACACATACATATGCACACAAACACATGCACACACACATGCACACACACATGCACGCACGCACGCACACACGCATGCTCACACGAACACACACACGCCCACATGCCCACATACACACATACATGTGCATGGCTGCGACCATCAGGCGTACGTTGGCAAGCAGACCCTTCCGATTACCTCTCTCAACACTCCGCCCGAAGCAGTGCGACAGGCAGCCAGCTCTGGGGAGTAGAAAAAGGTGGGAATGCCTCAATAAAGGCTCATCTGTAGGTTGGCCAGGTGTGTGTGTGTGTGCGTGTGCATGTGTGTGTGTGTGTACAGGATTTCTCGTGGCTCCCTCTCGTTCATTAAGGGGGGGAGTGACTTTTGCTGACGGCAATGGACCTCTTCTGCCTTTTTTTGTTTACACACTGTGTGGTGATGGTACGTACACACAGCATGAACGCACATGCAAGTGCCTCTGCTCAATCCTGTTTGCCCGATCATTTCTCTCCCAGTGAAAAAGAAATTTGTGCCTTTTTTTGGCGAGGTAAAGTGCATGTGTAGGTATTATCGTCGGAGTCAGAGCAGAATAGAAGAAAAGGTGAACTCCTCTCTAAGTATGATCTCAGTCTGCCTAAACAAAGGTGCTTGCTGGTTTGCACACACACACACACACACACACACACACACACACACACACACACACAAGTTTCTGCTGCAAAAATGCGTGATTGCTGAACGGTATTATTGTACATACGTGTGTGTATGTGTGTGTATGGGTGCGTATGGGTGAATGTGTGCTTCAGATCAGCACTTGCACTAGCCAGAGCCTGACTGGATATTTTTCACACACAACTGCACCAACATACATACACGCTATTTTATGCACACAATTAAATGCAAAGGCACACAAGCACAAGCACACTTGTGTGTTGTATGTCCACACCATGTTTTGCAAAGGCACACAAGCACAAGCACACCCTACACGCTTGTGTGTAGTAGGAGTAGTAGTACTCTACTTGTATGTCCACACCCTGTTTTGCAAAGGCACACAAGCACAAGCACAACACCCTACGCGCACACACACATTACACACACAGGGAATACGTGCCATTCTTTGCCCCCCCTGCCCTCCAAAGGTAAGTTCTGTCTTTCTATCCATTCCATTTTCATTCCAGAGCTTAAAGTGCTTGCTCAGATTGCTGCCACGCTTTCGCAAAACCCAACGCTTCTGCATACTCTTTTGAAATGCAGCAACTGTGCCAAAAACTTCGCTCTTCGCAGCCTCCATTAGAGTGGAAATTATCAAGTCTTCATGTCATGTGTCAAACGCGCACGCTCACTCATACACACTTACACATACACAAACTAATATACGTACACATGCACACATACACACACACACCTTTCCACGTGTCAGGCCCAGATGCTCCTTGCAGCTACACAAGCACACCACAATGCACACACACAATGCACACACACAATGCACGCCACAATGCACACACACAATGCACACCACACTGCACACACACGCACACAATGCATACACACAATGCACACACACACAATGCACACACACAATGCACACCACATTGCACACACACGCACACAATGCATACACACAATGCATACACACAATGCACACACACACAATGCACACCACACTGCACACAATGCATACACACAATGCACACACACACAATGCACACACACGTGCATATGCGCACAGGCACACACACACGCACATGCACATACACACACTGTCTCACATGTCAGGCCCAGATGCTCCTGGCAGCTACACCAGCCGCCTGCTGGCTTCAAAAGCCATTCAGAGTCATCGCTTCTCCACAAGTCCACGCGGGTCTCCTGCACCAACACATCGAAGGGTCAGTGTGTGAAAGTAGGAACCTATCTTTAATTATACACGCTCCATTATCATATGCACACACTTGCACACACACACACACACACACACACACACACACACACACACACACGTTCAAGCTTTGCGCACACACCTGTGCATACATACGATTGGGTGTACACATGCACATACAGAATGAAATCACACATGCACATACACACATGCACAGGAGCTCGTTTTCACACTGCTCCCCCGTTCTTTGCAGGTCATGTCTTTGCCTGTGCATGGTGACCTGCAAGTCAGGACCTCCATCCAGTCCGTTGAGGATGCTGCTGACGGAGCGGATGAACCAGGCACCCCCACTTTAAACACCGCCTCTACCAGGTATACAATATACAATGCTGAAGCGGCACACATTTTGCTTGCACACACAAACACACTGCACAGACACACACTTTATGCCTACTATATGCAAAGCACGAAATGAGCACACACACACATGCACACACACACACATACACACACATGTACTCACGCACACACATACACAGAACGCACATACACACATGTATGCAAAAACGCGCGAGCTCACATTTTCGCCACCCTCAGGAAGTTTCACAAGAGCTGGGCAGGCTTTTCTGCAGAGAGGAATGCCAGCGAGGGCATGACCGACAGCAGCAGCAGGGACGCACAGCAGGTGTGCTTATTGTGTGTGTTTATTGTGTGTGCATGTGTGTGTGTTTATGAAGAGGGCTGCAGGCCTGTTTGGGCAAATGTGAGTATAAAAGGATCAAAGCATGGAAACACAGAATGTGTGTTCAGTAATAACACCTGAGTCATGCACACACACACACAGGTAGGCAGGCAAACAATCACTTGAAATGGAGTGAAGGTGGCAGAGGCACACACACACACCCACACCCATGCGTACATGCAAAGACAACCATACACATACATGCACACACACATACACAAAACACGCATATAGAGATACACACACAGAAATGCACACACACACAGAACACGCCTGTAGAGATACACACACAGATATGCACACACACATGCTGACGCATACACGCTCTCACATGAGCAGGACGGTAACCCCTCTGAGCACACCCCCCCCCCCTCGGGGGCAGATCGGCGGAGCCTTTCTTTGAGGGACAACGCCAAGAGAGGAAGGAAGAGCCAGGATGGCTTCAACTCCTCAAACCCGCTTGAGAAAGAGTCTCTGGGGGGCAGGGAGGGCAGGGAGGGGTATGAGGAGCACAGCACCGTGTTTGAGGGAGAGGGGGAGAGGGACTTGAAGGAGGGCAAGGAGCAGGAGGGGGTGGAGGGGGGAAGGGGGAAGGTAAAGACCAGCCCTGAGGGGCAGCAGTTGCTACAGCAGGTGGGTGTGGGTGTGGGTGTGGGTGTGCGTGTGGGTGTGGGTGTGAATGTGGGTACGTTAATGTGTTGGTGAGTGTGGGTGTGGGTGTGGGTATAAATTAGGTTCCACTGTCGGCAATGTACGAACTCAACCACACAGCAACTACTGGATCTGTGTGCGAGATACGCACACACAACTACACTCACACGTACACATACACACACGTACACACAAATGCGTTCACGCAAACACATGCTTGCTGCTTCTTGCAGGTGCCCCAAGGCTACACTGTCGCAGCAGCGTTGTCCGGTCTGAGCAATGACGTACATGGTTGCATTAAAGGAGGCCTCTACCAGCTGCTGTGGGAAGCAGATCAGGCAAGCAGCTTGCTGGATACTTTGTACGCACGCAACACACGCATACACACGCACGCATACACACGCAAACACACACACACATGCACACACACACACACACACACACACACACGCACAAAAAGAGGCAAGGTGGACAAGCGCTCTGCATTGTATGTTGCCCCGTAGACGGTACTGAAACCTCTCTCTGCACACACGAAGAGAGTGCAGCATAGAAGTGCACCCATGCGGGGGGAACCTCTCTGTGCACACGCAGAGCGTGCAGCATTAAATGCACCCATGCGGGGGGAACCTCTCTGTACACACGAAAAGAGTGCAGCATGAAAGTGCACCCATGCAGGGGGAACCTCTCTCTGTACACATGCAGAGCGTGCAGCATGAAATGCACTCCCGCACAATGCTGTGGCAAACAAAATGTGTAGACCGGGACACATGCATGCACAAACGACAGTCCCTTATTGAAATGGCTCTGCTGCCTTGACAATTTGGAAAGCTTCAGGCCTGGACGCATGCTCGGACGATCAACTGTCCCTTATTAATATGATGCATGGACAAACTACTGTCCCTGATTAATATGACAATCAGTTGTCCCTTACCAATATGACAATCAGCTGTCCCTTACCAATATGACAATCAACTGTCCCTTGTTAATATGATGCACGGCAAATAACTGACGCTGCTGCCTCAATGACGTGGAAAGCTGCTTCTGTGATTGCTAAAACCTCACTTCTGTGATTGCTCGGACCTCACATTCTACCTTACAATTGTGTACAATTACAGAGTTGTGCGCATAGAGCTAGCACACCTAGGGCTGGCCACAACCATGTTTATAATTTATATATATGGTGTATGTACGGTATTTTTGGCTGGGGCATCACCAAGCATACCATCATATACGGTGTACATATGCGCATTTATATGCCTACAACACTGCATGCACAAAGTATACGTTTGTGGTGTTCTGCTCAACGGACGCCGCATGTGTATCTATTATCCATGGACAACTGCGTCGTGCTGCAGGAAGCAAAGGATAGGGCGGAGAGGGAGGCGGAGGAGGCAGAAAAAGATAAAGGAGCTGGAGCGTGCTCTTGCTTTGGGGGGCCCTCCAAGACGGCAGCTAAGAAGGGGGGCAGGCAGCAGCCCAGGCCTCCTATGCCTCCTCAGCAGCTAAAGTTTGCAGCAGATGCTGACAAGGTACGTCTGTGTGAGTTTGTTTGCATGGTGTGCTTGGGGGGGGGGGGTAGAAACAGAAAAAACTTCCCCATACCAACGCAGCCGCTCTCAAGCATGCAAAAAGATGCAGCAAATGCAGAGGTGGAACGCGCTGTATGTGTGTGTATGAGTAGCTGTATGTGAGAGTGTGTACATGATACACCCTGTTGTATATATTGGGTAAGAACAAGATGCCAGTAAAATGTGGAAGCCCCTATGTCTGTGGTCCTGACAGTTGCATGGGGTGCATGAAAAGGAGATGCCTGTAAGAAACGAAAGCCCTTGCGTCTGTGGTCCTAGTAGACGCATGGAGTTTATGGTAGCAAAATGCCTGTTAAAGATGGAAGCCCTTGCGTTTGTGGTCCTGACAGACGTATGGAGTGCGTGAAAGCAAAATGCCTGTTTAAATGGAAGCCCTTGCGTCTGTGGTCCTGACTGGGTGACGCACACACACTGTGTGCCCAAGCAAGCAGTGTTTAAACAGTGGGGTCAGGGGGCACCTATGTTGTATTATGTACACCTATGTTGTATTATGCACACCTACGTTGTTTAATGCACACCTGTGTCGTAAACATATGAATATATGAATGTATATGAATGATCATTATAAGCAAGGCGGCTTAGGTATATGTAAGGTGAGCTGATGAGGATGATGAAAACTTATCATTGCTGGGGTAAGCTGGCTGGGAGCGTCATTGGCATTGCATCTACCACACACAAACACCCCCCCCCACACACACACACACATACTCATGCTCGTATACAATACACAAATATACACACAGACGCTCTCACATACATACATACACACACACCTACATACGTGCATGCTCACACATGCACACACACCTACATACGTGCATGCTCACACATGCGCACACACACACAAACTTGTACACGTATCTGTACAGGTAACTCTAGCAGAGGTTAGCAAGAAAGGCGGGCCTGAGCGCACACATACCATCTCCGGCTTCAAGTTTTTGGTGCCCACCCCTGACTCTCCCTGGAAGAAGGAGGCAGCGGTGACACTGCTGTGTGAGGAGGCGCAGGTGCGGGGTGGTAGAGTGTGGCCAGGTGTGAGTTCATACAGGTGTGAATTCATACAGGTGCGACTTCATACAGGTGTGAATTCATACAGGTGTGAGTTCATACAGGTGCGAGTTCATATAGGTGTGAGTTCATACGAGTCCAAGTTCATACAGGTATGAGTTCTTACAGGTGTGAGTTCATACAGGTGGAGTTCATACAGGTGTGAGTTCATACAGGTGGGTGGAGTGAGAGGTGCGTCTGCGCAGTGAGCATTGTTGTGTGAGGAAGCACAGGTGCAAAGGGGTGGTTAAAGGGTGACTGCCTCAAAAGCCTAGTGGTTTGTGGTCCCAATAGGCATCATGGGGGGCGCGGGGTTGATTCAGCCTGGTGGCGTTAGTACTTGGGTTCCTGGCAGCGACGTTGTTTGCCTCCTTAGTCGATGCGTTAGGTTTTATTACTGCTTGCGTGTAGTTGCTTTTGCCCACAAACATAGGCATCAAATATTCCCCTTCATTTTACAGGTCTGCACCCACCACGCGCAAAAAGCCACACATACACACACACGCACACACACACACACACACACACACACACACACACACACACACACGCATCACGCCTGCCTACTACCTGCAACTACTTACACAGGGAGGAAGCAGCAGCAAATTTATCGAGTTCACGACTGCATCAAACCCAGACTACGCACGTGCCGTGGTGGGCCTCAACGCAGCTCTGCTGCATCGACAGCTGGCTTCAGGTGGCCAGGCTGTCTCTCTTGACAGTCCCGTGGGTGATTTGCCCTGGTGCTCCACATCAGAGGTATAAAGCTGGCTTTTAGCTGTGCCTGACAGCAGCTCGGAGCAAGTATGTTGATGATGCGGAGCGCACTCTGACTTGCTTTACCTCAGGCTTTTACCTATAATTTGAACGCTGACATCACAAAAGATCACTCCACCGTGTCAGCTCTGTGTTCCTAGTTTGGACAGCTGCTGTTTGGTGCTGGACGGGAATACGCGTGACTTTTGACACATGAACAACACTTTTCATGTCATGTTGTACATTTACAGGGATTAAAGGTAGTGTTGATTCAAGAATTCCGTTAATGGATGGAAAAACCCTTTCTCTTTTGTGCATGTCAAACTGACAGCTTGCTTCTGTACCTACTGTTCACCTTTCCATTTGCTGTTTTTGAACAGGACGCAACCAAATAAGTATGCGTGATGATTGTGATGCTTTTGCGCCCTAATTAATATGTCAATGCACAGGGTGACTGTTTAATTGACCATGATTGCTGTGCTGGGAGCAATTATTTATTTGTTCATACTTTTTGTCTTTTTGTACATTTGGCTGGGTAACCCAGTGGTGTCCCCGCTCCTCTGGTCTTGCTCGAGCTTGATGAGAAGAATGGATGGCGTCGTCTGCATTTCCAAAAAAAACTGCTGTTAGTAGCAGTACAACAGCGATAGCTTGAGACAGGTAGACTCCTGTCGATATGACTGTCCACCTTTCCAGGTCGCTTGCTTTGTTGCTGGCTGAGCCCTGCGGAAAAAAGCCCATCAGCCCGTCATATACGGCTGCCGAATACCCCCTTGGTAAACCCTTCTTATCTACCTAAAGTTTCGCTTTGGTGAATCTTACCACACAATTGTTGGGGTTGTGTTAGGAGAGTTTTTCCCTTTTTCCCTTTTTCTAGAAATGAGAGTATGCCAATTAATGTACCACGGTATCTCCATCTTGATCTGTATAAACATGTTATGCGCAATATAAGTAAATTCCGCTTGCGTGCGCATACTTTGAAAGTTGAGGCAGCAGCGTGGCTTGAAGATGGTTCTTGCGTATGTGACCAATGTCCTGGTGAAGATGAACATGTTCAGAACGAGTTTGTGAGCTGAGGAAACATTTTTCCTATCTGTTTACACCTTTTTTGAGGACTTCTCAGCAGCCCAACCCTTTTTGCTGCAACAGGTCAACAACCAACTTGTTCATGATTTCCTTTCTCAGCAGAACAATATACGTTTTCTTTTTCTTTCTGAGCTTATGGATTTATTTGTGGCTGGCCGAGACCAGTCAGCAGCCGATCAGCCAAACAACCTGGCTGAAGGTCACCCCCCATTGTAACCAATGTGTTAGGAGAGTTTTATGTATGGTAGTCAAGTATGGGGTACTGGATTCTTGCAGGCAGGCAGAGAGTTCTCTAGCCCACTGTCTACGCTTCATTTGCATTTTCTGAAGGGCACGTTAGGTGTGAAGCAGTCTACCACTAAT
>Ga0307942_1003323_pt1 | contig 13033 bp, 16 predicted proteins | sample OrgLakmetagen175_FD_201846 | JGI IMG/M metagenome (GOLD analysis project Ga0307942, IMG submission 201846) | Saline water microbial communities from Organic Lake, Antarctica - #175 | ecosystem: Environmental > Aquatic > Non-marine Saline and Alkaline > Saline | place: Antarctica: Organic Lake...
ACACACACACACACACACACACGCACACACACACACACACACACACACACACACACACACATGCAGGCACGCATGCACGCACACACACACACACATACTCGCACGCGCGCACACACACACACACACACACAAACACACACCCACACACGTACACACACACACACACGCACTAAACATAAATTACAAAATACACACGACGCACACATACATACACACACGACACAAACACACACTTAAACACACACACAGATGAGGTTGTGGCACGCGACTTCTCTGATTGTGTGGACGATGACAGGCCACTGCTGCCTTTCTCTGCTGCTGCCATACCCCGAAAGGAGCCACTGAGCCGGTGGCAAAAGGCTTGGAGAGCTGTGCAGAAGGTGATAGGACAACATCGCTTTACATTTTATGTGTGTGTGTTTGAGTGCTTGTGTGTGTATGTGTGTGTGTGTTTGAGTGCTTGTGTGTGTATGTTTGTGTGTGTGTAAGTGCCAACAGGACAGCGAATACGTGACGATTTTCGGGTATATTGGCTCAGGCAAGCTGGCTTTGTGGAGGGTTTTCATCAGCAAGAACAGCACGGGCAAATCTTTTGTAGCTTAAGAGCAATTGCTACAAATTAATGCTCAACTAGAGAAGAGCAGGGGGGGGGAGAAACACAGTCAGCAGTTGGAGGCAGACATCGTGCAGTCATGCACGATGAGACTTTATAACATTCAAGGTTTACAAAAAAAGGCCTTTATTCAAGAAGTGCGACCGCTAGCCTGCTCATGAAAAGCAATTAGTTCATGGTTTATAGCACCCACGCACAAACAACATTTGGCAGCAACAGGCGAACAGAAGATGCGCACAACAACGCACTGGCAGTAAAACAATGATGCAACTCACAATGACTGACGCATCAAACCCATCGTTACCAAGTATACGCTGATCTATATCAGCTTGGGTGTATACTTTTACTATTTCCTACCTTGATAGCTTTGGCTCCTCTATGCTGAAACAGCCATAAGGCACTTACAGAGGCCGTTAGATTTGCTAGTGCCAGATCGTTGCTTTCTCGTATTTGTGCCAGTGATTGTGTCCGCAGTTTGATGCAGACGTCTTGGTCACCAAGTTCTAACAATCCAAGTAGACCTCGTTCCCGCATGAAAGTCCCAGTCAGTGCTGTGGTTTTGTTAGTGCCCGAGCACAGGAAAAACTGTGAGCAGGAAAGGCTGTGCCACATTAGCGACAAGCACACACGCGCGCTGGCTGATTTTGTGCATAATTTCTCCACAGAGCTCGCGACAAAAAAGAATCAGAATAAAAGTTCGAGCGAACGTTAAAACAACTCCCACAGAACTTTCGGAGAAAGAGCCACTTTGGTACTGAGTAGGCAAAAGCAATCAGAAGGACCCAGGCAGTGTGCTTTCTATGTGCCACCCCTTCTCCTCTTATCGGCAGCGCCCCCTCCTTTGCCATTTGTGCAGGGTCCCTTTTCGCACGACACCAATGCCAACCACCGCTTCTCCACCGAAGGTGAGCAAGGTTGCACTGTAGCATAGTAACAAGGAAAGGCTGTTCTTTGTGCCATGTGCCATGCCTTGTAACAAGTAAAGGCTGTTCATCATGCCATGTGCCATACCTTGTAACAAGTAAAGGCTGTTCATCATGCCATGTGCCATACCTTGTAACAAGTAAAGGCTGTTCATCATGCCATGTGCCATACCTTGTAACAAGCAAAAGCTGTTCATCGTGCCATATGCCATTGTAACAAGTAAAGGCTGTTCATCGTGCCATGTGCCATGCCTTGTAACAAGTAAAGGCTGTTCATCGTGCCATATGCCATGCCTTGTAACAATTAAAGGCTGTTCATCGTGCCATGTGCCATGCCTTGTAACAAGGAAAGGCTGTTCGTCGTGCCATATGCTATGCCTTGTAACAAGTTAAGGCTGTTCATCGTGCCATGTGCCATGCCTTGTAACTAGTAAAGGCTGTTCATCATGCCATGTGCCATACCTTGTAACAAGTAAAGGCTGTTCATCGTGCCATGTGCCATGCCTTGTAACAAGTAAAGGCTGTTCATCGTGCCATATGCTATGCCTTGTAACAAGGAAAGGCTGTTCATCGTGCCATGTGCCATGCCTTGTAACAAGGAAAGGCTGTTCATCGTGCCATATGCCATGCCTTGTAACAAGTAAAGGCTGTTCATCATGCCATGTGCCATGCCTTGTAACAAGGAAAGGCTGTTCATCGTGCCATGTGCCATGCCTTGTAACAAGGAAAGGCTGTTCATCGTGCCATGTGCCATACCTTGTAACAAGCAAAAGCTGTTCATCGTGCCATATGCCATTGTAACAAGTAAAGGCTGTTCATCGTGCCACGTGCCATACCTTGTAACAAGGAAAGGCTGTTCGTCGTGCCATATGCTATGCCTTGTAACAAGTTAAGGCTGTTCATCGTGCCACGTGCCATACCTTGTAACAAGGAAAGGCTGTTCATCATGCCATATGCTATGCCTTGTAACAAGTTAAGGCTGTTCATCGTGCCATGTGCCATACCTTGTAACAAGTAAAGGCTGTTCATCGTGCCATGTGCCATGCAACACAGGGAATTTTGAGGAGTGGCCTGTCAACAAAGACGCCCAATTTATGCAGGATTTTAAGTCACAATTAAGAATTTTTGTGTGTACGTATGTTAGCAGTGGGGTCGGTCAGGACAGAGTAGTTACACTGTATATGACCACATACGGACAAAGATCCACGAACCAGTACATAATAATCACCGTATGTACAGAAGGCATATAGTAATGTAAATTTTTGCCTGACACGAAGAGCCATCATTTGGTTATAAGTATGAGTCAGTCCTGAGGAGTCGGTTGGCGGGTAGCCGTTTAAGGGAGTTCGATACATATGGTGGGGTTCTTGGGAAATGTTCTAGGCTACTTCTGGAATGTAACTATAAGAATCAGAAATACTTTGGATCCTATCTCTCAGCCCTTACTGGCAGGTAAAATTTAGGGGAGGGGGCTGTGTACATGGACATGGATGTGCATGGAGTGTGAGATGCGTGTGTGTATATGTGTGTGTGCATGGAGTGTGAGCTGCGTGTGTGTATGTGTGGATGGCTGTGTGAGATGCGTGTGAGATGCGTGTGTATGCATGTGTGTATGGCTGTGTTTGTAGATGTGTTATCAGCAGCAAGCTGATAGTGGTCCCCCGTGTAGTAAATCTTGAAGCAAAACAACTCGCAGATAGCATATAATGCAGGTAATAGGTAATGCAGGAACTTTTCTGACAACAATGTCAGGAAAGTCCCAAGTGGGCAAAAAGCTTTGTTTTGCAATCAGGTCCGACAGACGTAAAAAAAAACTATCGCTACCTTACTGCGCTTGGTTGTTTGGGAACAAATAATACTCAGTGAGGTCCTTACGATCTATGCCCTTACAACCTGTGCTTCTACAGAACGCAGCATATTTTTCTACCAAGCTTGACTTATTCTGACCAACTTACCTTTGTAAACATAAAATGCACTCTTACAATAAAATGCACTCTGACCAACCTTTGTAAACATAATACGCCCTCGCAGATTCCACCTCGGTAGAGCGCAGCATGTTCTGCTGCAAACCTTTCCTAATCCCGAGCACCTTAATTAAACCTAACCATATTTAATCGTTCTTATATTTGAGACGGACACGCCGCTGCTCATTCTGCCTCAGTAGAGCGCAGCACACAGTTTGCCAGCAGGGTCTCAGCTTTGAGTCCATTGACTACCTTCCATTGAACAGCTTTGAGTCCATTGACTACCTTCCATTGAACAGCTTTGAGTCCATTGACTACCTTCCATTGACTAACTTCTGCTTGCAGAGCGCAGCAAGATGAACAGCTTTGAGTCCATTGACTACCTTCCACCCTCCTCAGCTGCGTACAGGAAGTGAGTATTAAAGCAAGTTGGACTCGTGGTGAAAAGACATTGTACGCCCCCCCATTACCCCCCTCTCTCACACTCACGCACACACACACACACACACACATACGCACACACACGCACACACACACGCACACGCACACGCACACACACAACACACACACACATGAACACACACACACACGCACACACATAGTATACAAAGAATCTAAGAATGAAACCAATGAGCATGTGGCGAAATGCTATGAGGTGACTTGGCACGCACACAGGGTAAACAAAGGGGTCTAAAATTGAAACCAATGAGCATATTTTGAAATGCTATGAGGTGACTCCGCGGTCTCTTTGTCCATAATGCTAGCAAAACGCCTTTGGTGGAGAAACAAAGTGGAGAGGTGGAGAAGTGGAGAAAAGAAGTGAAGAAAAGAAATATTACGCAGGCAGTGTGCAATCACTCCTCACATTGATTGAGATTAAGGAGCCACTTTGTAATCAGGGACCATGAAACTCCAGATATTTTGTGTCCCAGGTACAACCAAGCCCAGCTTGGGTTTCTGAGTAACACTTACTCACGACACTCGTGTGTATACGGTGTGTTGACAGACAACAGTTGGATACAGAGTGTGTGTGTGTGTTTGTGTGTGCGTGTGTGTGTGTGTGTGTGTGTGTGTGTGTGTGTGTGTGTGGTCAATTTACATCAAAATCCCATACACCAGCATGTTGCAGCCTCGTTGTCAGCACGCACAAGTGTGACAAAGGCTGCCGTAAATGAACCCGATTCAAATGAGTTCTGAACGGTCCGTTTTCTTTGTATACACTGTGTGTTGACAAAACAGAGAACAGTCGTGTACAGTGTGTGTGTGTGTGTGTGTGTGTTCACTTTACATCAAAATCCCATGTTTGGTTTGGCCAACCCTTTCGCCGGCACAGTCAGTCATCAGGCTGGCCACACCACTTTTATTGCTGGGATCGTTGACTTGGCTGCTTGTATGATCATAGGTGAAAATTTGGGATGGGGTTGGCTGGTAGACTTAGACTCACCATACCACTGTTTCTTGTGACTCCTTTTCCTTAACTTCATCATGCTGGGAGTGGTTTTCACTGCCTGCGTAGTTTTTCTTTTTCCTTTTCTTTCATTGTGACTCCTTGCTTGGTTGCCTGAGTAATCACAGGCAAGGAAATGGGACGGGCTTGGCTGGCAGACCAGCCACGCCACAAGAAATTCGGAGCAGCTGGCTTAACTGCTTGCGTTAACCTTCCTGATCCCCATTGATCTTTTTCTTGTTGTTTTGGTGGGGGATTCTTGAAGTTACTTGGTACCAAAGTGGCTCCTTTTTTCTTAATTAATGTGGGGAGTGATTTTCTCTGCCGTGTAGTTTTTTTTCTTGCGTACACCACAGACTACACTGAATGTGTTTCTGTGCGAGCGCAGGTGCCTGCAGAGGTAGACTACCTGCATTGGTACTGTCAGTCTGAGCACTTGTGCACATGACAAAGAACACAAATTAATGAACTTTCACTCTTCATGGGCACACAGTTGGAACCAATCACACAGATGGAACCAAACACACAGATGGAGCCAAATGCACCGCCGTCGCTGGGATTGTCAGCTTGAGCACTTGAGCACTTGTGCACATGGCAAAGACAACAAATAAGTACAGTAAGCTTTCACCCGTCATGGGCACATAGATGGAACTCAACACACCGCCATCACTGGGATCGTCAGCTTGAGCACTTGAGCACTTGTGCACATGACAAAGACAACAAATTAGTACAGTAAGCTTTCACCCGTCATGGGCACATAGATGGAACTAAACACACCACCGTCACTGGGATCGTCAGCTTGAGCACTTGTGCACATGACAAAGGCAACAGATTAGTACTGTAAATTTTCACTCTTCATGGTCACACAGGTGGCTGGCAAACCAACCGCACCGCCGTCACTGGGATCGTCAGCTTGAGCACTTGGGCACATGACAAAACAAATTAGTACTGTAAACTTTCATGGTCACACAGGTGGCTGGCAAACCAACCCCACCGCCGTCACTGGGATTGTCAGCTTGAGCACTTGTGCACATGACAAAGACAACAAATTAGTACTGTAAACTTTCATGGTCACACAGGTGGCTGGCAAACCAACCGCACCGCCGTCACTGGGACCGTCAGCTTGAGCACTTGTGCACATGACAAAGACAACAAATTAGTACTGTAAACTTTCATGGTCACACAGGTGGCTGGCAAACCAACCGCACCGCCGTCACTGGGACCGTCAGCTTGAGCACTTGTGCACATGACAAAGACAACAAATTAGTACTGTAAAATTTCATGGTCACACAGGTGGCTGGCAAACCAACCCCACCGCCGTCACTGGGACCGTTGGGTGGTCATGGGCTTGATTGGAGTGAGCATGGGCCTGCTCGGCCATTTTTTGTACGTGGTGAGTGGGAGCAGCGCACGTGCAGATGATCGAAGGTTGGTCATGGGCTTGATTGTAGTGAGCATGGGCCTGCTGGGCCATTTTTTTGTACGTGGTGAGTGGGAGCAGCGCACGTGCAGATGATCGAAGGGTGGTCATGGGCTTGATTGTAGTGAGCATGGGCCTGCTGGGCCATTTTTTGTACGTGGTGAGTGGGAGCAGCGCACGTGCAGATGATCGAAGGGTGGTCATGGGCTTGATTGGAGTGAGCATGGGCCTGCTGGGCCATAATTACTAATAATGTGTTGATGCTGGAAGGCTTGATTGGAGTGAGCATGGGACTGCTCAACCATTTTTGGTACGTGGTGAGTGGGAGCAGCGCACGGTAATAATGTGTTGATGCTGGAAGGCTTGATTGGAGTGAGCATGGGCCTGCTCAACCATTTTTGGTACGTGGTGAGTGGGAGCAGCGCACGGTAATGATGTGTTGATGCTGGAAGGCTTGATTAGAGTGAGCATGGGCCTGCTCAACCAATTTTTGTACGTGGTGCGTGGGAGCAGCGCACGGTAATAATGTGTTGATGCTGGAAGGCTTGATTGGAGTGAGCATGGGCCTGCTCATCCATTTTTTGTACGTGGTGAGTGGGAGCAGCGCATGGTAATAATGTGTTGATGCTGGAAGGCTTGATTGGTGTCTACATGGGCCTGCTTTAGTAGGCTTAATTGGTGTCTGCATGGGCCTGCTCCAGTAGGCTTGATTGAAACTACACACTGGCACACTGCACTATTAATCATGAAGTGCATCATTCATGCAAAGGCACGCACACACACACACAAACTGCATTATTATTTGTGCAGTGCACGATTCATGCAAAGGCACGCACACACAAACACTGCACTATTAATCATGAAGTGAATCATTCATGCAAAGACACGCACACACACACACACACACACACACACACACACACACACAAACTGCACTATTATTTGTGCAGTACACGATTCATGCAAAGGCACGCACACACAAACACTGCACTATTGATCAGGAAGTGCATCATTCATGCAAAGGCACGCACACACACACACACACACACACACACACACACACACACACACACACAAGCTGCACTATTATTTGCGCAGTGCACGATTCATACAAAGGCACGCGCACACAAACACTGCACTATTAATCATGAAGTGAATCATTCATGCAAAGACACGCACACACACACACACACAAACTGCACTATTATTTGTGCAGTGCACGATTCATGCAAAGGCACGCACACACAAACACTGCACTATTAATCATGAAGTGCATCATTCATGCAAAGACACGCACACACACACAAACTGCACTATTATTTGTGCAGTGCACGATTCATGCTAAGGCACGCACACACAAACACTGCACTATTAATCATGAAGTGCATCATTCATACAAAGTCACACAAAGACACACACTGCATGATAAATCGTGCAGTGCACCATGCATACAAAGACACGCGCACACACACTGCACTATTCTTTGTGCAGTGCATCAAACCTGCTGGCCAATGTGAAGTACGGTGTGACCCGCTGGATCATCGCACATGCCATGCCACACACACACACACACTCATGCACACAAGACACACAAAGACACACTGCACTTTTATTTGTGCAGTGCATTAACCTGCTGGCCAATGTGAAGTACGGTGTGACCCGCTGGATCATCGCACACGCCAATATTGGCGTGGCCTGGCTGTACAACGTGGTTTTCACAACCGCCCTTGTGGCAGGGAGCAGGTAGACTGATTTTGGCTTGTATGGTTTTGTGTGTGTGTGTGTGTGTGCGCGCGCACATATATGCTACACAGCACGCGATGACCTGTATTGTAGTAATGCTTGTCTGAAACACATACACTTGCCGCAGTGCTTTGGTTGTGGGGTATGCTCCCCAAGCAGCGGGGTCCGGCATTCCTGAAGTCATGGCATACCTGAATGGCGTTCTCATTAATAAGGTGAGCACATGTGTGTGTGTGTGTGTGTATGTGTGTGTGTGTGTGTGTGTGCTACGCATGTGCGTGTGCGTCAAAACGCTTTGTCTTGACAAGCACTGCTCGTCATAATTGTCATCAAGAACACACAGCATAAAGTACACTGTCTTTCAGTATTTGCACCTCGTGTGCACACACACACACAGCAGTTAAAACTGCGCACACGTTTTTGTGTACAGCAGCGGCACCTTGAGCATGTGGGTGCACTAAGTACACTATCTCTCAGTATTTGCACCTCGTGTGCACACACACACACAGCAGTTAAAGCTGCGCACACGTTTTTGTGTACAGCAGCGGCACCTTGAGCATATGGGTGCACTAGTTCGTTTGCGACGTCTCACAAGATCCGCAATATCAGCTTTAGTGTGTGTGTTTTTTTGTTTGTGTTTGCGTGTGTGTGTGTGAGTGTGTGTGTGTGTGTCCAGCATCTCATGTGACTTTTGGAGCACATGCAAGCTGATGCTGTTGTAAGGGTCGATGTTTTGCTGTCGGTACTTTGTTAGAGTGTGCTCTCTACTGAACAACATACGCACGCATCACCACCCACACATACGCACGCATCACCACCCCCTGTGCACACACTCTTTTAGGTACTTTGTTAGAGTGTGCTCTCCACTGACAAAATACGCACGCATCACCACTCCCTGAGCACACACTGTTTTAGGTATTTTGTTAGAGTGTGCTCTCCACTGAACAACATACGCACGCATCACCACCCACACATATGCGTGCATCACCACTCCCTGAGCACACACTATTTTAGGTACTTTGTTAGAGTGTGCTCTCCACTGAACAACATACGCACGCATCACCACCCACACATACGCACGCATCACCATCCCTTGTGCACACACTCTTTTAGGTACTTTGTTAGAGTGTGCTCTCCACTGAACAACATACGCACGCATCATCACCCACACATACGCACGCATCACCACTCCCTGAGCACACACTCTTTTAACTTCTATCCTCCAGCTTGCAACCTGCAACAGAGACATTGCTGAGGAGAGCTGTGAGCATGTAAGACGCAGGTACTGTTTGGATTTCAAGATTAACTCAGCTCATCTTCAGTTGTTAACAAAGCTCTTTGGAGCTCCCCCAAGTCTTTGCTGCAGCTCTTCAACATGCGCACTCTATTTACAACGATTTTGAAATGTGCGTTGGCTGCAGTTGAACATTCATTGCTCGTAAATGTGCAGCTTCTGATTGCTATCACCCTCCTGTCTGCAGTTGTCCAATGTGCGCATGCTGCCACACTACTTTTCTGCAGCTGTTCAACATGCGCACACCCTACTGATCAAGTCCGTGGGCTATGCAGTGGCTGTAGATGCTGGTCCATTGCTGGATATTTGTAACATGCATAAGTAAAGTACGACTTACTTATCGCTCATTCTCCGGGTTAACCATTTTGGGCGCTACGTTACAATGTTGCACGCCTCCTTGTTACTTTTAGGTACACTTCTCTGCAGCTGCTTAGTGTGCGCACACTACTCGTCAAGTTGGCGAGCTGTGCGTTAACCGCGGGCGCTGATTATTATTTCACAACGTATTGTTGCAACTACCCAACATTCCTCTGCAGCTGTTCAACGTGCGCACACTACTCGTCAAGTTTGCGATCTGTGCGTTAACCGTGGCCGCTGTTTTATAATTTCACAAAATATTGTTGCAACTACCCAACATTCCTCTGCAGCTGTTCAACCTGCGCACGCTACTTGTCAAGTGCGCGTGCTGTGCGTTAGCCGTGAGCACTGTTTTTTAATTTCACAACGTATCGTTGCAACTACCCAACACTCTTCTGCTGCTGTTCAACGTGCGCACGCTACTCGTCAAGTATGCGAGCTGTGCGTTAGCCGTGGGCGGTGGGCGCAGTTTTATTAATTTCACAACGTATCGTTGCAACTACCCAACACTCTTCTGCAGCTGTTCAACGTGTGCACGCTACTCGTCATTTTCGCGAGCTGTGCGTTAGCCGTGGGCAGTGGGCGCTGTTTTATTAATTTCACAACGTTTTGTTGCAACTACCCAACATTCCTCTGCAGCTGTTCAACGTGCCCGCGCTACTCGTCAAGTTCGCGAGCTGTGCGTTAGCTGTGGGCGCAGTTTTATTAATTTCACAACGTATCGTTGCAGCTACTCAACATTCCTCTGCAGCTGTTCAACGTGCGCACGCTACTCGTCAAGTTTGCAAGCTGTGCGTTAACCGTGAGCGCTGTTTTATTATTTCACAACGTATCGTTGCAACTACCCAACACTCTTCTGCAGCTGTTCAACGTGCGCACGCTACTCGTCAAGTTCGCGAGCTGTGCGTTAGCCGTGGGCAGTGGGCGCTGTTTTATTAATTTCACAACGTTTTGTTGCAACTACCCAACATTCCTCTGCAGCTGTTCAACGTGCGCGCGCTACTCGTCAAGTTCGCGAGCTGTGCGTTAGCTGTGGGCGCAGTTTTATTATTTTAAAACGTATCGTTGCAGCTACTCAACACTCCTCTGCAGCTGTTCAACGTGCGCACGCTACTCGTCAAGTTTGCAAGCTGTGCGTTAACCGTGAGCGCTGTTTTATTATTTCACAACGTATCGTTGCAACTACCCAACACTCTTCTTTAGCTGTTCAACGTGCGCACGCTACTCGTCAAGTTCGCAAGCTGTGCGCTAGCCGTGGGCGCAGTTTTATTAATTTCACAACGTATCATTGCAACTTCCCAACACTCCTCTGCAGCTGTTTAACGTGCGCACGCTACTCGTCAAGTTCGCAAGCTGTGCGCTAGCCGTGGGCGCCGGGCTGCCTGTGGGGCCTGAGGGTCCGCTTATTCATATTGGGGCGTCCATGGGCAGTGCAATCAGCCAAGGCCACTCCACAACTATGGGGTGCGTTTTGTCTGTGGTGTTTCTTGTGGTTGAGTTTGGTTGAGTTTGGTCTGTGGTTGATTTTCGTGTGTGGTGTATACTATGTGATGTAAGTAAGCGCCGTACTGTGATGCTGTGGTGGTGGTGACTGTGATGAAGCGTTCTTTTGAGCGAAATGTACTGCTTGGTATGAACATTAAACAGAGCGGGACATTTTGTTTGTGTGAGTATGTGTGTGTATGTGAATTCCTGTTCATGCAATGTTTGCATATGTCTGCACGTATAAACATAATTTGTGTGTTTACTATGTGTGAGTACGTGAATATGCGTGCGTATGTGTGTGCTCGTGTTTTGGACTTGTTGTTCACGTTGGACGATGATGACTGTGATTGCCTGCGATCATGGTGCCCTTCTCATTCTGTTCTTTCGTTTTGACATCAAATGATACAGTGCTTCTGGACAGGTATGCAATGCTCAGCACCAGAGAGGTCCCTTCCCCGGTACTTTGTCGTGCAGACTCCTCGCTCGCACGCTCGCTGACCACGCTTTGTTAATACTCAGGTTCTCCACAGGCCTGTTCAGGCGCTCCCACACTCAGGCGCTCCCACACTCAGGCGCTCACACACTCAGGCGCTCACACACTCGCTGACTTTGTAAATGCTCAGGTTTTCCACAGGCCTGTTCAGGCGCTTCCGCAACCCTAAAGACAAGCGTGACTGTTTTGTGCAGACTCCTCGCTCACACGTTCGCTGACCACGCTTTGTAAATGCTCAGGTTTTCCACAGGCCTGTTCAGGCGCTCACACACTCAGGTGCTCACACACTCACTGACCACGCTTTGTAAATGCTCAGGTTCTCCACAGGTCTGTTCAGTCGCTCATACACTCAGGCGCTCACACATTCGCTGACCACGCTTTGTTAATGCTCAGGTTTTCCACAGGCCTGTTCAGGCGCTTCCGCACCCCTAAAGACAAGCGTGACTGTTTTGTGCAGACTCCTCGCTCACACGTTCGCTGACCACGCTTTGTTAATGCTCAGGTTCTCCACAGGCCTGTTCAATCGCTCACACACTCAGGCGCTCACACACTCGCTGACCACGCTTTGTAAATGCTCAAATTCTCCACAGGCCAGTTCAGGCGCTTCCGCAACCCTAAAGACAAGCGTGACTGTCTTGTGCAGACTCCTCGCTCACACACTCGCTGACCACGCTTTGTGAATGCTCAGGTTTTCCACAGGCCTGTTCAGGCGCTTCCGCAACCCTAAAGACAAGCTTGACTTTTTTTGCAGACTCCTCGCTCAAACACTCGCTGACCACGCTTTGTGAATGCTCAGGTTCTCCACAGGCCTGTTCAGGCGCTCACACACTCAGGCGCTCACACACTCGCTGACTTTGTAAATGCTCAGGTTTTCCACGGGCCTGTTCAGACGCTTCCGCAACCCTAAAGACAAGCGTGACTTTGTCACAGCTGGCGCTTCTGTAAGTACGATGGTAAAACCATTCTTGATTCTTGGCTTTTGTTGGATGTCCGTCCTAACCATGTTCATGACAAGGGTGATACGCTACTGCCTTCGAGCGTGTTGAAATTTTGTCACAGCTGGCGCTTCTGTAAGTACGATAATAATACCATTCTTGATTCTTGGCTTTCGTTGGATGTGCGTCCTTAACATGTTCATGACAAGGGTGACACGCTCCTGCCTTTGAGCGTGTTGAAATTTTGTCACAGCTGGCGCTTCTGTAAGTACGATGGTAAAACCATTCTTGACTCTTGGCTTTCGTTGGATGTGCGTCCTTAACATGTTCATGACAAGGGTGACACGCTCCTGCCTTTG
>Ga0307942_1003324_pt1 | contig 13028 bp, 11 predicted proteins | sample OrgLakmetagen175_FD_201846 | JGI IMG/M metagenome (GOLD analysis project Ga0307942, IMG submission 201846) | Saline water microbial communities from Organic Lake, Antarctica - #175 | ecosystem: Environmental > Aquatic > Non-marine Saline and Alkaline > Saline | place: Antarctica: Organic Lake...
AGCTGGTGGCATCTCAGGCAGAAGTGGAGAGCTTGCGTGAGCAGAGCAATTCACAGCTGCAAGCTGCTGAGAGTGCAGAACAAGAGCTGTTGGCAGCCCAGGCAGAGGTGAGCATTGTAAGATTGTTTAGAGTCCAATCACAAGAGAAATATGCAAGTTCTCCTGAATTGTATGGATGTTGCTTCCAGCATTTGGCTGACTTTTTTGCTGTGTCTCTTACTTATTACTCTTACTCATGTAGCAGAGCTGACGAATTTTGAGTACCATCGTAAGACTATACTTCAACCTGCATACTTGTTATCCCTTGTGACACACCATCATTTACCAGCAATTACCCAATTCCACTATACAGGTTGAGAGTCTGCGTGCTCAGCGCGCAGCCCATCCTGCATACTTGTTATTCTTTGTGCCACACTATCATTCACCAGCAATTACCCAATTCTACTATACAGGTTGAGAGTCTGCGTGCTCAGTGCGCAGCCCAACCTGCATACTTGTTATCCCTTGTGCCACACTATCATTCACCTGCAATTACACAATATTACACAATTTCTACTACAGGTTGGGAGTCTGCGTGCTCGGTGTGCAGCCCAAAGCACTGCGCTGTCAGATGCTGAGTCTGTCACCACTGAACTGGCCTCTGCCCAAAGAGTGCTGAATGATCTCCGAGCACAGAAAGACGCGCAGTTCCAAGCTTTGTCTATGGCTGAGGGGGCAGCTGCTGAGCAGCGTGAGCTTTTGGCCTCTCTGCGCCAGCAGATTGAAGCACAGGCACAGGCAGCCGCTCAAAAGGTGGGGATGTACGATACGTATTTGTGTGTGTGTGTGTGTGTGCGTGGAGGTGTTGTCATGCATTTGCGTATGCAAATGGATTAAAACTCACAGGTAGTAAAACTCACAGGTAGTAAAACGCACAGGTAGTAAAACCCACAGGTAGTAGAACGCGCAGGTAGTAGAACGCGCGGGTATTGAAACGCACAGGTTGTAAAACTCGCAGGTAGTAAAACTCACAGGTAGAATACACACAGGTAGTAAAACCCACAGGTAGTAGAACGCGTGGGTAGTGAAATGCACAGGTAGCAAAACCCACAGGTAGTAGAACGCGCGGGTAGTGAAACGCACAGGTAGCAAAACGCACAGCTAGTAAAACCCACAGGTAGTAGAACGCACATGTAGTGAAACGCTCAGGTAGCAAAACGCACAGCTAGTAAAACCCACAGGTAGTAGAACGCACATGTAGTGAAACGCTCAGGTAGCAAAACGCACAGGCAGTAAAACACATAGGTAGTAGAACGCACGGGTAGCAAAACGCACAGGTAGCAAAACACACAGGTAGTAGAACGTACGGTGGTAAAACGCACAGGAGGACAAATGTCCTGTTAATACACCAAACAGCACGGTATCAATGTCCGTGAGCAGGCTTCTCAGCTTGAGGGTCTGGTGACTGCTGGCGGCCAGCGTGTGCAGCAACTTGAAGACGCTCTGGCCACAAGCGGCGCACGTGCGCAGCAGGCACAGGAGGAGGCACAGCAGGCCCAGGAGGCGCTGCAGCAGGCGCAGCGTGCACTGCAGCAGGCCTCTGCTCAGGTGCGTTTTGAGCTGCTGAATGTCTGTGGTCAGAGCTATCCCGTGCATGGCCTAATTACGAGCAACCTGTTAACTGTCTAACCAAGCTATCTGTATGGCTACTGTACAAAATTCCGTAACTGTTTCTGGAATGCAGTCGCAATTTGTGCTAGTTTTGCTTATCCGCCACAGGCTTGTGTCTTTTCTGACAAAGCATACCAGGCGTGCCTGCTCAGTTTACCACCAAAGTCCTAGTCAAGGGAAACATTTAAAATGCGTACGGGGCATGACATCAGCAGGAAATAGCAGCCGCTGCTCCACACATAGATGTGGGTTATGGCTCATACTTGCAATCCATGCTTAAGCTGGTACCATGATTCGTCGTGACAGCAGCTTAGAAAATACGATGCACTGTTTGCATACAAACAGACAAGCAGACACATAGAGGCCTCACAGCTGCGCCGCTCACAACCCCTCTTTGCACCGTAGGCTGCAGAGGCTGCGGAGGCTGCAGCAGAGCAGCGGAGCTCAGCACAGCAGAGCAGCTTGCTTGCACAGCTGGAGGCGCAAATCCTGGAGGCCACAGCTGCGCGCACTGCAGAGGCTGCTGCTGCGGAACAAGTGCGCAAGGTGCGTGTTTTTGCTCTCAGGATGCGCCTTCAGCTTGTGTGCTGCCTGGCTATCACATTTACACGGATATGGCACTCTAATCCTTGTAAACTGAGGAGGAACTGTTTAGGCAGCTGCAGCCCTGCAAGCAAAGGCGCTTGCAACTTGCAAACGTTGAATTGAATCGGTGCTGAAGTACAGTGTTCAATGGTCACAGATGGAAGAGAAAGCTAGTGATGGAAGCCCAATTTGCAAGGTCCTAGCTACAAGAATGCTGTGCGTCTGTCACTGCGTTTCATAGGTTGCAGATGGAAGAGCCACTAATGCTGTGCGTCTGTCGCTGCATTTCAAAGGTCGCAGTTGGAAGAGGAAGTGACAGCGCGCACACGAGTGATGGAGGCTCGGAATGAAAGGCAGATAACAAGAGGGGAAAAAAGAGCAAGCAAATGTATCTCACAGCACGCAAATGTATTTTTGTCGCTGCAATTCATTGGTTGCAGATAGAAGAGGAAGCAGCAGCGCGAGCGCGGGCAATAGAGGCTCAGATCTTGGAGGCAGAGACCAAGGCCACGCAGCAGGCCCTTGCACAAGCTGCCAGCAGCAGTGACTTTGAGGTAGCAGGACTGCAGTCACGCATGGACGCTTCAAACCAGGCACGGGACGAACTGCAGGTGTGTGATTGTTGCTCATAGGTAGGGCTGGCCAGAACCGTATATACAGCGTATATGACCGTGTATTCGATGATCCCTGCCAATAATACCATATATACACCGTGTATATTTATTCTGACCAAACCTACTCATAAGGAATTATAGCAGTATCTACGTAAGGCAATATTAGCGCTCAAGTATGCAGTAGTACGAGGGTTTATGTCCCCCCTCACCCCTCACGCATGGAGGACGCGTCAGAGCATGCACAGGGCGGTCTGCATGATTTTGCCTTGTTGTCATAAATCTGTTTCCTTGTCATTGGTCCTGATGCGATGACCAGGACAGACAGCCTTCTTCTTGTGAATTAATGCCTGTGCTTCCCTTCTTTTGCCAATTGTTGTCTGTCTCCCTCCTATCGGCACTGCAGAAATTGCTCGATGCCAGCAACGAGCAGCTGCGCACGCTGCGCTTGCGCTATGATGGCATGGCGAATGAGCGGGACATTGCTTTGGGCATTGCACAGGAGGCTCAGAAGAGCGAGGCCCAGCTGCAGACAGAGCTGATCCGTGTCAGAGTACGTAGCTGTTGATAGGATGTATGTGTGTGTGTTTAGTGTGGGAAGAGGCTGGGCATATGCCGAGAGGGTGTAAGTGTGCATAAGGTAGGAACTCTGCTCGTTTTTTTGTGTAATTAGACCCAGCAGTTTTATAAAGGGGCTGGTGAGACTTGGTGGTATCCAGGGGTAAAGCAGCTTTGTCGAGGTGTTTTTCCTTACACACATCAGCTGGGCTGACACACTATAAAGTTTGTATGCATCCACATGTGTGTGCAAAACTAGAGGCTGTTCCAGGTGGCGTACTTTGTACCTTATCCTTATTTGCAGGCACGCACACACACATACACACACATTCTCACACACGCATGTACACACACATATACACACACACACACACACACACACACACACACACACACACACACACACACACACACACACACACACACACACACACACACACACGCACGAATTGCAGAACCAGCTGGTGTCAGCACAGCAGGCGTACCGTGACTCTCAGTCCTCCAATGCATCCACAGCAGCAAGTGCGTCAACCATGGTGGAGCGTCTTGCTGACCAGGTACGAAGAAGCACATTTTCTTCTCCGTCGTCTTTGGTGTCTCCCTTTGACCTAATAGTTATGATGCAGATGAAGTTGGGGAAAAGGACGATGAAGAAGGAGGTTACGACCACTACAGACAGCACAGAAGGAGGCCTCCCTGGTCAAAGAGCCCCGTTCTGTTGCTTTGTCTGAGTACCCTAATATCCAGGTCGAGTAACGGGTATGTTGTGCAATGTCCAGCTTGTATTCAGGAAAGGCTTTGAATCAGTGCTTGCACCAGCAAGAGCTTCAAATCAAGAATCTCGTACTTGAAAGAATCGTTAGCGTAAAAGTGTGTTCAGCATATTTTTCTGGTGCGTTTGAAATGGTAGTGCATTTGTAGTGGTAGTACGTTTGAAGTGGTAGTGCGTTTGTAGTGGTAGTGCATTTGTAGTGGTAGTGCGTTTGACGTGGTAGTGCGTTTGTAGTGCTAGTGCGTTTGCAGTTGTGGTGCGTTTAAAGTGGTAGTGGGTTTGTAGTGATAGTGCGTTTGTAGTGGTAATGCATTTGTAGTGCTAGTGCGTTTGCAGTGGTAGTGCATTTGAAGTGGTAGTGCATTTGTAGTGGTAGTGCGTTTGGAGTGGTGGTGCGTTTGTAGTGCTAGTGCGGTTGAAGTGGTAGTGCGTTTGTAGTGGTAGTGCGGTTGAAGTGGTAGTGCGTTTGCAGTGGTAATGTGTTTGAAGTGGTGGTGCGTTTGAAGTGGTAGTGCGTTTGCAGTGGTAGTGCGTTCGTAGTGTGCTGCATTGTGGTAGAGGTCTGCTTAGTGGCGACTTTGTTTGTTAAGCTTGTTTTCCTGCAATTTTCCAGAACCCAGCTGCGTTGAACTCTTGCTGCGTTTGCTGCTGCAACTTTCTAACCTGTGGTTTGAACCTTGCCCCTAATGCTACAAGGTTTACAAGGTTTACAAGAAAAAAGCCGTTCAGTCAGAAGTAACCTTGCCCCTAATGCTTACAAGGTTTACAAGAAAAAGGCCGTTCAGTCAGAAGTAACCTTGCCCCTAATGCTTACAAGGTTTACAAGAAAAAGGCCGTTCAGTCAGAAGTAACCTTGCCCCTAATGCTTACAAGGTTTACAAGAAAAAGGCCGTTCAGTCAGAAGTAACCTTGCCCCTAATGCTCACAAGGTTTACAAGAAAAAGGCCGTTCAGTCAGAAGTAACCTTGCCCCTAATGCTTACAAGGTTTACAAGAAAAAGGCCGTTCAGTCAGAAGTAACCTTGCCCCTAATGCTTACAAGGCTTACAAGAAAAAGGCCGTTCAGTCAGAAGTAACCTTGCCCCTAATGCTTACAAGGTTTTCAAGGAAAAGGCCGTTCAGTCAGAAGTAACCTTGCCCCTAATGCTTACATTGCAACAAAAACTTGAGGTTTGGTGGACAGCAGCGTGTGCAAAGAGCAGCACGAAGAGGCATTGAGTTACGGAACAGCTCATGCTTGTCACTTGCTGCTGAAGGCTTGCCGAAGATGTGTGCTACAGTTCTGCTCACTTCCTGCGTCCGACACTTGCTGCTGCATCCACCAACCGTTCTCAGTGGATCAATAACAGAAAGTGTGTAGGGCTGGCCAGAACCATATATATATACGGTGGAATTACGGTATTCTTGGCAGGGATTCCTTCAATTATACGGTCATTTATGGCGTGTATTGTGTACATGTACGGTTCTGGCCAACCCTAAGAATGTGTGCGGATTTTTACTCACTTCCTGAGTCACAGTCCTAAACTTCACCACACCTGAGCGCGAGGCCAAGCGTGCTAAAAGAAACAAAATACGCTAGAATAAAAGCCACTCCCCACATTTTCATGAAGGAACGGGAGCCACTTTGGTACCGGTACCGTGCAATCCTCCTGATCCACATTCATTATCCCTTTCATTTCTGTGGTGGCGAAGCTTCATGGTACTCAGTGCCAAAGTACATTAACAAAACCCTATGCTGCACTTAAATGCCATTGCCCTGGTTTGATGTGTGTAGGTGCAATCTCTGGCGAGTGAGCGCTCTGAGCTCCTTGCCCGTCTTGACGGCATGAAACTGGTAAGGATCTGGTGTGCAAATGAACTCATACTCCATACACCACGCTGTGTTTGCTCCTGTTGGCTCAATCAAATCTGCCGTCTTGACGGCATGAAACTGGTAAGGATCTGGTGTGCAATTGAACTCACACTCCATACACCATGCTGTGTTTGCTCTTGTTGGCTCAATCAAATCTGCCGTCTTGACGGCATGAAACTGGAAAGGATCCGGTGTGCAACGGAACATACGCTTTCTTTAAATGCTGTGTTATCATTTCTGCATTTTTCATTGTAATGTAAGGCAAACATTCATGCATGCATGCATGCATGTGCATTGTATGCTTGTTTGCCACGCAAAGTAGGAAAGCACCAATTTGCAAGTGAGTTGCTGTGCGTAAGATGTACGTTGTACAAAATAGCGAACATGTACAAAGCGACATGCGGACACACAGATATAAAAATTTATATATAGTATGTAGTTATGTATATAAATGTGTAACATAAGTACATGCATGCACATTTGTACACAATTGCAAAGCACACACGTATACAATACACACGCCCATTATCACACACACACATGCACATGCAAGCATTCACACACACAGAGACACACTCACTCACACACACACACACACAATCACACACACACACACGTGTACACACAGGATGCACAAGATGCCCAGCAAGTTGCACGAATAGAGGCCCAGCAGGTAACTTCTGATATGATACTTATACACGCATGGGTGAGGGCTTTTTTTGTTTCTTCTGAAGAGGGTGATCGATAGCCCAGTTTACAACACGTGCTGCTATAGGCTGCTCTTACGACAACACCATAAAAGCAAGGAGTGTGCATCATTGATGTTGGCATTCCGATGAGATTTCAAGTGCTGAGCAATTATGTGTTTATGCACACAAGCATGTGCTCGTGCACATTCTCTCAAACACACTATGATCTGCTCTAGGTGCTGCGGCATCACAAACACAGCACACATATTTAACACGCACACACACGTGAAAGCACACACACACACACACACACACGCAGGAATCCAAGAAGGTGCTAGAGCAGCAGCTGCGTGGCAGTGAGGAGCGCTTCAAGCAGGCCCAGATGGCACAGTCAGCTGAGCTAGCGAGGGTGCAAGCAGATGATGCAGAGGAGCTGTACCTTGCCAAGCTGCAGGTGTGTGGTCGTGTGGTCCTTGTGTGTGTATGTGTGTGTGAGAGAGTGTGTGCATGTATGTGTGTGAGTGTGTGCATGTGGGTGCGTGCCTCTTTTTGGGCAACGTACTGCAAAGAGTGGCAGAGTTACTTCTCTGAAGCTGCAAGCATTTTAGGTGCATTAGCAGGAGCAACTTTGCTAAATATTTATGTCGTATCAAGCTTTCTTGGCGTGTCAGATTCTGAGGTACACTCGTGGAGCAGTGTGTGCGTCCCAGTGAGGGGGTCAGACAAACATACTGAAACATGCATGCCTCATCGTGTGTGCAACACACAACACACACACACACGCACACACACATATAAACATACACACACACGCACTATTGCTGCTGCAGGTGCAACAGACTGAAGCACGCCTGGCGGTGCAGCAGAAGGCACAGCAGGTGGCAGAAGCGCGCGCCTCTCAGTGGGAAAACAAAGCCAAATCTCTGATGGGAACACAAAAGGGTCTGCAGGAACGCATTGAGGAAGTGCAGGTGGGCCACATGTGTTGTGTGTGTGTGTTAATGTGTGAGCGTACTTTATTTGCTATGTCACCATAGCATCACTTAAGGCCACCGCGTGTGCGGCTGTGTTTGTGTGTGTGGAGCTGCGTGGTGTGTTTGCATGTGTGTGTGTGGCTATTAGGTAAAACAAAGAGGGCTGTATACCTGTGGGAATGTGTGCATGTGCGCTTCTGTTGACAAAGTATGCATGTGCGTGGACTTGTAGGCCATACAAGATGTGGAGGGGGAATGCTTGTAATATGTGCTAATGTGAGGATATAATTGCAAAGGAGAGGAGGTATTGAATGCTCCAGCTATGTTTCATATTACGCTTACTGTTAGCAAACACACACACACACACACACGCACACACACACACACACACACACATGTGCACTTAGCAAGCGCTGTAAGCCCTTTTTGTTGCACTTGACGACGCCAATGTTCGTTACTAACACGTGTGTGTGTGTTTGTGTGATTGCAGGCGGAGCTGAAACAGCTGTGGGGACGAGGCCTGAGAAATGGGGAATCCGAAGCTGCGTCCGTGAGGTGTGTGTGTGTGTCTCTAAGGGTATGGATGTAAGCGAGCGTGAACACGTGGGTTTTGATGGAGGGCGTGTTGGTATGGAAAAGGGTGCCGTGTATGTGGGTGTGTGGATGTGTGCGTCTGGGAAAGCAGTTTTCTCAAACATATGCTGTGGTTACCAGTTTCCTTTGTTCACCGCGTCGAGCACCTTGAAAAGAAAAACACCTCAATCACAGTCCCCAAGTGTCTACCGGTGTAGAATTCCAATCGGCTGTGTGCCTAATTCGCAACATTTACCCCTATTTTTCGACCAAAAAGCAGAAGAGCGGTTCTTTCAAAAATGTTCAACAGGAACTCAAACAGCGCAAATGTGCAAATGTGCCTCACAAGCCTCTTTCTGGGAAAGCAGTATACAAACTAATAATTGCAAATAACTATTACTTACAAACAACTGCTGAAAACCAGCCTGCTCGATTATCTCCCTGCCAAAAATCTGAAACTACTGTAACGTCACCCTATGCGCATTTCAGCCGGCTGAAATTCACGTCAACCTGCTGCAATGTCACCTTTTGCGGCAAAAATGAGAAAGCTGACTCAAAGCCAGCTACACTCAAATTGGATTTAACCTGCTCGACGCCATGATTCGAAGGAAATGGGCGCGTGAGGTGACCAAGGCCAAAGATGCAGCGGAGACGGAGCTCAGCCGACGCGCCATTTCAGCCCAAGAGACACAGAGCCAGCGTGCAGGTGAAACAAGGACCTTATGGTCCGTCCGTGGCTATGTCTGGGTGGCTGTACTCAGAAACAAGGGACCCCCCTTGGGTACCGGGCACTGTGGGAGTTTTTTACCCGCATGATGTCAGCCAATCAGCAAGTTGTATTTGCCTGTTGTTGGTGCAATTTTGATCTTGTAGAGGCCTAGACTCACGGAGAGTGTGCAGGTAGCGTCACAGGGTTGGAGCAGCAGGTGGTGGTGGTGGTGGTGGTGGTAGGGGTGGTGGTGGTGGTGGTGGTGGTGGTGGTGGTGGTGGTGGTGGTGGTAGGTGCCTGTGAAGGGGCAGTAGAGATGCAGGTGCGGTTAAGGTCTGTGATCTACAGTCTGCAGTTTACGTGTGAGTGAGATGCTGAGGCAGAGCGATTAAGGTAGAGCGAGTACAGAGGCATTGACGACGGTTCTCCAACAAGGACAGATGGAATCCTCTTTCAAAACACACACATGAACACACTCACGCACACACTCACACACTTAACCCCACACATACAAACACACATATGTGCATGCGTGTACAAACACCACGCCAAACCTACACACATATACACACATAAACACACAAACACATACAAACACACATAAACACGCACATACAAACACCACGCCATTCACACACACACACACACACACACACACACACACACACACAACACACACACACACGCATATACGAACACCCTCTCATGTGCACACGTTCTTGCTTGCAGCACCCCGTGAGCAAATACAAGGAACGGAGGACAACGATGTCCTGGCGGAGCCAAGGGCCGTGCAGAAAGAGAAGGTGAGCATTGGAAGAATCGGTAGATACCCCTTTAGGGCACTGCTGACATGTTTGGGTTTGGTGATCGATCTTCTACGCTGAGGAGTTCTAGTGCAGTTTCTGCAGTGCCGCTTGCTGCACAGCAAGCATGGTGCCCAGCATGCCACTTCTGGTGCAATTACGGTTCAATTGCGCACATGTAGTTTGCGCACACCTGGGACCAAATGTGTAGGGTTGGCCAGAACCTTATGTATACGGTGTATGTACAACTTTGTTAACAGGGAACTCACCCAATGTACGGTCATACACGGTGTATACATATAATGTATACAGTTCTGGCCAACCCTATAAAGTGCGTGATGAGGAGGGTTTCATATTTCTGTGCATTTCTTAGCACCACCTACTGTAGCAGGCTCCTCTTCTCTGCTGGCAGCATTCACACCGTGAAGTTCACGCGTGCTTGCCCTGTTGCGTGATTGCCTACCTCCCTGTGCTGCAAACAGTGGGAGGTCACGGCATCAGAGCACTGCGTCTCACTGCTTTGAATCCAACTGCTCACACTATATCAAACATGTTTCACTGCTTTAAATCCAACTGCTCACACTATATCAAACATGTTTCCCTGCTTTTAATCCAACTGCTCACACTACACGTTTCACTGCTTCTTTTAATCCAACTACTCACACAATCTCAAACATGTCTCACTGTTGCCCAAGCTTACACGTGTGTGCTGCAATGCGCTCACTTGTGCTTACCGATTGCTTGATTGCTATGACTTGTTTCACAAGGCTTTCCCAGGGTTTTAAATATTATGGTGCCCAAGAGCACACGAGCATTGCCCCATTTGTTCGCCACTATCCATGCATATACTATCACATGCACAGGCATGTGTGCTCAACTTGGACTCTCAGCTACTTTCAGATAATGAGATCATGTTCAAAGAATTTTACATTTTGTGTGTCCATGCTTACCCATGGCTTACATTTGCTCCGCCTTAACCCTGCAGCTTGCCACGCGCACCGGCAAGGAGGCCTCTGTCAGCACTCAAGTAGCTGAGCAGATTGCGAGCCTCCTCATTGAGCAAGCCAACCAGCAGACCCGGATCGAGCAGGTACTTGAGCCTATGCTGCATTACCGAGCTTGAAAGTAGGAAACAAGTAGTGGAACCACATTAAGCCCTAGAGGCACAAACATGCCCGTGCACACATGCTCTTGCACGCATACCTGTGCATACATACACACACAAACACACACACACACACACACACACACACAGATGCGCAAGGAGGACTGGGAGGACCGTGAGGAAGAGATCCAACGCCTAAGTCGCAACTTTGACAACCGCCTGGCTATCCAGAGGCAGCTGCTGGTTGAGGCGCATGAGTCTGAGATGGAGGCCACACAGCAGGTGAGCTCATGGGATGGGTGACCGTCGTAAATGAAAGAGTGCTGGAACAACAAAGGCTGCACAGCAGGAGGGACTGATGGGGTGGGTAATAAATGAAAAAGAGAGTCATTGACTGTTGGCTTGTCCTGCAACAGCTTTATAATTACTGTGGTCACTCATGGTGTCCAAGTCTCGTGACCATGCTTTGCCTGCTGCTGAGTATGTGTGTGTGCTGCCCTCTCTTCCCCCTCACAGGCCATGCAGCAGCAGCTGGACGAACGGGAGGAGCAAGTGGATGCCCTCCAAGGCGAGCTGCTCAGGCTGCAGCTGTCACTTGATGACATCAAGTCCTCCATTGCAGGCGGGCTTGGCTTTGGGGTGCCGCTGATGCCCCCCCAGCCTCGACCCACACAAACACCCCCTGATGTTGGCAGTAGCAGCAGCAGCAACGGCAGCGGCAGCAATAAGGGTGGTGGGAGCGGTAGCAATGGGGGCAGCAACGGCAGAACGTCCAACAGGACTGGCAGCAGCAACAGGGGTGGGTCTGGGTTTGCAGAGGCTGCTAAACTGCCCAAGCAGAAACAGCAGGAGGAGCAGGGTAGGGGTGGGGAGGCCGGGCAGGTGAAGGAAAAGAAGGAGGGGGGGGGTGGGCTGTTTGGGTTTGTGAGGGGCATGTTTGGAGGAAAGGGGCCTTCAACGGGGGGCAGCAGTGAAATCAGTACTAGCGAGGTGAGCTCAAGCATGCCCTGGGACAGTACCTCGGATGAGGATCTTGGCCCTGATGACACGGATGATGAGGGTAGCGGTAGGGGAGGGAATGGGAGAGGTGGAGGTGGAGGTGGAGGTGGAGGTGGAGGTGGAGGGAATGGAAGTGGAAGAGGTGGAGGTGGAGGTGGCGGTGGCGGCTCGGACGGACCAGGTATTGCAGTTGTTCGTCTGACAGTGCTAGGGGTGTGCAGGAGCAGTTGTTTTATAACCAGCGTTTGGGATGCGTAGGAATTGGGGCCTGTTTATTAAAATGGCCAGAAACATATGCATAGAGAGATTTGAAGTGTACTCAGCACCAAAGTGGCTCCAATTCCTTGTGCCAATGCGGGGAGCGGTTTTTGCTGCTTGTGTAGAAATGTGCTTTGTATGTCCGGTCCTTTGAGAAGGGACTTGTGTGAGCACATGGTCACGGGCAGTGTGTAGATGAACAGTGTATCGTCGCAGGCAGTGTAAAGGTGAATGGCAGTGTACAGGTGAATGCTGTCAGGTCTTGGACAGCAAATAGATGAACGGTGTATGGTCGCAGGCAGTGTTTAGGTGAACGATGTAGAGGTGAATGGTGCCTGGTCTCAGGCAGTGTGTAGGTGAACGATGTAGAGGTGCATGGTGTCTGGTCTCGGACAGTGTGTAGGTGAACAGCGTATGGTCGCAGGCAGTGTGTAGGTGTACGGTCCTGGCTAACCCTGCTGATCTGTAAAGCAGGTACAAGCAGTGGTGCTTGTTAAGAGTTATTGACTTAAGAATTGCCAGCCACACTCTGGCTGTGCACATGGCAGGCGTGTGTAAACTATTTGCTACGTATGAAGCGTGCTTGAAAGACATGTAGTGCTGCCTGCCCTCAATTTGTTTTATAAAGGTGTGGGACGCTCTGGCTGTGTGCACACGTTGCCGGCATGCGTTTTTGTCGCGTCACTTGAACTCTACAATACATAGCCGCCACAGCATTGTAACGTGCTCTTCTCTCTCTCTCTTTCTCTCTCTCTCTCTCTCTCTCTCTCTCTCTCTCTCTCTCTCTCTCCCTCTCTCTCCCTCTCTCTTTCTCTCCCTCTCTCTCCCTCTCTCTTTCTCTCCCTCTCTCTCCCCCCCTCTCTCTCTCTCTCTCTCTCTCTCTTTCTCTCT
>Ga0307942_1003326_pt1 | contig 13021 bp, 15 predicted proteins | sample OrgLakmetagen175_FD_201846 | JGI IMG/M metagenome (GOLD analysis project Ga0307942, IMG submission 201846) | Saline water microbial communities from Organic Lake, Antarctica - #175 | ecosystem: Environmental > Aquatic > Non-marine Saline and Alkaline > Saline | place: Antarctica: Organic Lake...
TTTACACAAAAAACACACACACACACACACACACACACACATACACACACACACACACTCACACACACACACACACACACACACACACACACACACACGCACACACACACACACACATACACACACACACACAACACACGCACGCACGCACGCACACACGCACACACACACACACTCTAACACACACACTCTCACACACTCACACACCAGTGTTTCTTTTAAGGGCGACGCGTCGCTTTTTAAGCACTTTGCGTCGCTTTTTAAGGGTTTAATATCCATCTGTATGAGAACCACTATGTACAACAAAAGCCAAATTTTTGGCCGTTTTTTGGGGAAAGGCTTGCGCTACACACTTTTTTGGCTAGAGCACCCTGCGTAGCTTTAAATGCTACACACCCCAAAACCTTAAAAGAAACACTGACTCACACACTCACACACACACACACACACTCACACTGACATGCAGGTATGTTAATCTAATTTGACGTCAATTGTACCAAGTGTGGACATCCACATTTTGACGAAGTAGTCACGGGTGGTTAGATTCAACAAGTGTGGGCGCTATTTTGCTATGCCCAACCGCCCGCGATAATGCTTGTGGCATGCAAGCCAGTTGCTACGGAGGAGAATACTGAGACGCACAGGACATTCAAAGGTTATACTATATGTTTTTACGGAGGCCAAATTTTTGGGCTAAGCCTCAACTTCTTGATCCAACACTACGCACATGTGCTTTTTGAATGCTGTTGCTAATGCTGCCAGTGTGTGACATAACATGAGCGTCCTGCGTTTCTCCTCGTAACATTGTCCGTGTCATAGCAATCACCGTCACTGCAAAGTATAAGATTTAGCACAACAGCCAATGAGCTAATTGAATACCGCAATATCAAAACCAGAAAATGCTGTCTTCCATTAATTGGCCCCAGCTTATTGAACGAGCCAGACAAAATAACTTCAACTATAACCAACTAACCAAATCATGCGAATTGTCACATCCAACAAGTAGGCGTTGACATCCGAATCAAAAATTTGTGCAAGATCTTAATTTACATGGAATGACCGCAGAGACGCCGGCCTTACAACTTATTTGCAGTTATTAGCAGTCTCTTGATTTTCTTTAGCTTGTATCAATTATCTGGCAATTTCTTGTTGCTCCACCAAGAACTTGGCACAGGGTTGGAGCGTTATGTAGGTGCCGGCGCATAAGAGCCCTCCACCGATGAAATGAAGTCATAGGCCACTCAATGAGGACCAGGGGGGTTAAGTGCGGGAGCATCCATACCTTGTCTGTAGTTATTAGTGTTATATTTGGCGTGTCTTTTTTGAACCAGCCAGCCAGTGAGGAAACATGCATATTTGATAAGAGTGTCCGCCAGTTTAAAACCGTGTTAAGTGACTCTACATGCCTGCCACCATGGAAACCTCCAGTCCTAGATCCCAGAGAGGCTTGTCGGTGTGTTCTTTGCCGATGGTACCCATTATCATGGAAACAGGTTCACTTTCTTCATCGACTAAACTTCAACCCAAGTTTGAATCACATAGCCAGAGGTCTATAATTACCTCCAACTCATTCCTGCCTGGCACTGGCAAAAACATAATGCACAAATTGATTTCTGGTCACAAGTTCGTGTGCGACTTGACCTGAATGCAGGGTGCAAGGCATCCATACTTCAATATAAAGAAAAGCGGGACCACAGAAAAAGGAGCATTAAATAAATGGATTGCCTTTATTTCCTAAGAACAAAAACATGGAATGCACTTTGGAGATTAATGAAACATAAACTTGCACTTGCAGTGATTCTGTGTTCAACATTTATTAAAGTAGGGACACGTGCCATCTGGCTCTTAAGCAAGATCCAAGAAAGAGCACAGTACAGGACTCTCTGCTTGACTTCAACCTGAGAATGGTTCACGCTGCTGCACACACAATGGTCATTCCCCTGCTCAAGACAACTCCCTGCATCAGCTTCAAGAGTCACTGGGCAAGTTATGGCCCAGTCTTGGCCTCCCACCTGAAGGTATAAGGAAGGTATAACGAAAGAGGACGGATGGGTACATACATTTTGTAATGCAGCAAGATGCTGCAAAGATCTCAGCCAGCCTCATCCAAGAATTACGGGACTAAGCGAGCTCGCACAGCAGAAGCAACAGCTCTTCTTTTCGCCCAAGTATCAGGGTGAGGTATGCTAACGACCTAAAAAGAGCGATGCTTACCAAGTTGTTGCCTCATCCACACAAAATTAAGCGAGCACATCAAAAGCAACGGGCCTATTTGTTTGCTTGAATACCAACTGGTCAGATGTGCCACATTTAAACAGCTTCGTGCACTATCACTCAACATCATGAGGGTTACAAACGACCACAAACGACCACATCACTATAAAGTACATATACACTGACCTTTCCATCTTGAAAGCAAGCCACATCCCAAAGCATAATGCATGAAGGCACAAAAAGGGGGCATAAAAGCACTCACCGCTCCCAGACCCGCCCAAACTTGTCACTGTGGTGTGGAACATCCCACAGCATATCATAATGCACGTGGCCAGGGTGGGCAGCCACGCAGCACCACAGGCTGGTGTACCCCTTGATGCGATTGGCAAAGCGGACCCAGTCCGCTGTGCAGTGATGTGTGTGTGTAGGTTTGTGGGTGAGTGTGTGCAGTGTGTATATATGTATGTATGCGTGAGTGAGAGTCTGTGTGTGTGTGTGTGTGTGCGTGTGTGCGTCGGGTGATCTCTCCCACGCCTTACATGCAGGTCATCCGGCAGGCATCTGCACGTTAACATTCTCATACAGACTCATCATTCTCTACAGCAGATAGGCGCGAGCACCCACCTGGATCTGTGTGATTTTTAAAGGCCCCAGCCATGGTAGAGAAGTCCAAGATCTTGGCACCCTCTGTGGCTTTCAATGCCGTACGGAGCTGCTCTGACAGCAGACCAGCCTGAATCTTTACTCGTCCGTCCTGTGTTTGTACGTGTGACGATCAGTACGCAGGTTTGTCTTGCCCTCATTGTGAGCGTTTTCAAAGCATCCGCTTGGCGCTGTCACACGTCGCAAGCAGTGCTTTGATGATGCAACTGATGCATTGATTGGCCTTTGCGGTTGGAAGGGCCTTGTTAGTACTGCTTTTATAAATTGAGTGGAACGAATAGTGCTGGCCAGTACTGAACCTAATTTTGACGCAACTTATAGTCATGTTTGCTATGCGCAGTTGGATTGGCTAAGACTTTTGCACATTTTGCCAATGGCACCTCACCCATTCTAGCAAAACCAGCTGGGAAAAGGCACGCAGAAACACCCACACCCACACCCACACCCACACCCACGCCCACGCCCACCCCCATTCCCACCTGCACCTGCACATCCACACCCTCATATACACACACAACCACACACAACCACACGCTCAGAATGTTAAGAATCAGGCAGTCTAGCAGTTAATTAGTTCCAGTGTCTTTTAAACTCACCCCCATTGCCACCTGCACCTGCATAAACACACCCTCATATACACAAAACCACACACAACCATAAGCTGAGAACTCACCACCAGGGGAGCAGGGGAGTTGCCGTCACTGCACTCTGGATGCCCCGGGGGACACACCTCCACCACCACCTTGCTGCTCCGCACTCTATCGCTCATCTGCAAAGCACAGCACAACGCGGCACAGAGGCGTTGCACCAAGTGGGCGTTGCACACCACACTCAAAGCGGCATACTTCTGGGGCAGCTCGGTTAAATGATGCTGCAAGTCAAAAGACTAGGGTTGGCCAGAACCATGTATAAACGTTGTATATACGGTGTTTCTGGCAGGGAGTTCATCAAACATACAGTTATACATGGTGTATATACACGGTCCTGGCCAACCCTACAAAAACATTTGAACTCAGGCCCCCTCACTGCCAGAAGGAGTCACTTCATGATCTGCAACCAAACGCATAACCTGTGCCAACCAAAAGGCTCACAGAGTACAGCATGCTGCAGCTTTTCAAACTGTTGCGGTATTCACCCCTCCCACCCTGATACCCTCAAAGTATGAGTGCCCCATTCACAACAGGAAGGAAGTTCCTGGATACACCTGGGCTGGGTACACCTGGGCTAGGTACACCTGGGCTTATGCTCAGTGATCTCACGGTCTGCTTGTTCGACCGTTTTAACACTAACATAAGTTTTAATGCTTTTAAAACACAGCCAGAAAAACACAGCCAGAACAAACACATCGATGATCTTTGAAAAGTGTCGCTATCCCTGCCAGAAATATGTCCTTGTCCCTGCCAGAAATGCATACGTCCCTATCCCTGCCAGAAATCCCGTACAAATATTGATTACACTTTGTTCAGGCCAGCCCTAAGCAAATGCAAATCCTGAACGCACCCTGCGATTTTGCAATAACGAGTGCTCCCGGAACTCGGTGCTCTTGCCAAACTGGTTGGGGTCCATAAAGCGAGACATGCCACTCTCCAGCTCTAGCACGTGGTCCAGGGGGCAAGGGAAGGGCAGGGTGAATTGGGATCCAGGGATGCGGCCTGCGTATGTACACATGTGTGTGTAGGTGCGTACACGTGTGTGCGTGTGTGTATACGTGTGTGTGTGCGTGTGTGTACGCGTGTGTGTATGTACATTTGTGTGTGTATACGTGTGTACATGTGCGTGTGTGTGTGTGTTTGCGCGTGCGCACGCAAAAGTGCATGTTTGCGAAATGGGGAGGGTAGAGGCATGATAGACGAAGTTGAGGAGGCAGCAAACGTAGGTAGACGCATGCAAACGCCTGCACCACGCATTGCAGATTTGGTCAAAGGAGCTGAGACATTTTTCTCATAACCTCCACAAGGACTTGCGCTCATATCACACACACACACACACACACACACAAACACACACACACACAAACACCAACTGTCCAATCTGCAGCACACCTGTGGGATGAATAGGTCTTAGCAAGGAACAGATTGGACAGACACACATATTCACACAAGCACCACACACACCTGCATGGGGCGCCCACCACCTGTCCAAGCCGCAGTACATCTGTGGGATGATCAGGGCCCGACCCAGCATGGAGGAGATGGCAAAGGCGTTGCGCAGGCGTGTCAGTTGGAAGTTGACCAGGGCAAAGTGGCCCTGCGTCGAGCAAAGAGAGACATGAGGCTGGGGCTCACTAAGTTAAGCAGAAGAACTGTTGGATCTAGTACAGCTCCTTTGGCAAGAGGGTAGCAGCACATGAGTGAGGGTCAATGAGGGCAATGAGGTCGCTTTCATATTTTTCTCAATAATGAGGGCATTGTCGTACTCCAACCACACAAAGAAAGAGAGGAAGCAATCGGTAGGAACCGATAAGAGCATGGGAAGGGCTCTTTAACGCAGCACAAACGCCAGGCCATCTGAGGCACAACGTAGATCTCAGGGAGCCAATCCAAACAGCTGTAGCTGCACAGTGAGGAGCGCCCCTCTCTCTCTCTCTCTCTCTCTCTCTCTCTCTCTCTCTCTCCCTATTTCTCTCTTATTCTTTCTCTCTTACACACACAATTGGCATGGAAGGGCTCCCAGCACTTGAAGCTATGACAGGGCTTGAGCCTTTTCCACGCTGTTCTAGCTAAACATGTAATTTGACTGAGCCTGAGAGCCCAGCTTCCAATGAAAATTTCCTTAGTCCTAAACCCCTTACTTAAACCTACCTCGCAAGCCCAGCTTACCCTGAATATGACTCCAGGGGCTGGCTTTCCCTCTACATCCCCATTACGCTGCAATTTGTGGGACCTATTGGGTGCATCTGTCAACTTCTCAAGGACTTCACCCTCTTAGCAGTATGCGGGGCCTTTTGCGTGCACCTGCCTGCTTCCTTACGACTTCACCCTCGCACCCTCGCACCTTCTGTAGCCCAACCCAGCGCTGCTGCTTTGCTCATTATAGAGTGTAAGTTTATGGCGTTGGCCAGAGCAAACGCACAAGGTGTACATACGGTATTTATGGTCTATGTGCAAGTTTATGGTCATATATGAGGTTGGCTAGAATAACATGGTTGCCCTTCACACAAACACCCAAGCGCTCACACTCATTCTTGGACATATTGATTATTGATGCACGTCACATACTCACATAGACACACACACACGCAAGCACGCACGCAAGCACACAAGAACATACACAAACGTCTTCGCACCCACACCCACCCACCCACCCACCCACACACACACACACACACACACAAACTTCACACTCAACACGCACCTGCACGTTGTCCAAACTCATACGCCCAGTGGCCGGTCCTGCGTACTTCATAAGTTCGTCCAAGTTTTCTACCTGCACATGGGCACACACCACACAACGCACACGCAAGTTTTACCAGCTTGGCAACTACGAGAAACTCACTGGGTAGCCTTCTCCTTATGAAACCACCCATACGCACGCCACTACACGCGCTCTTTGCGTGCAGCGTGACACGGAAAAGTACAGCTTTCTGTGTGAAATCACCCATACGCACGCCATTGCACGCACTCTTTGCGTGCAGCGTGACACGGAAAGTAAGCTCTTGCTTCGTGACACGGAAAGTAAGCTCTTGCTTGGGTTTGATCATGTCTCCTACAGACACTGCACGGTGTACGTGATGCACCATCCGTCCAGCAATTCTTTGGTGAGACTGTGAGGCTTAGCAAGACTGTGAGTAAAACCTATATATGTGCGTACTCCTGAATTGAGGGGCACACATACGCACATACGTCCTCATTGCACAATGGCTGAATTACAGGCCTGTCAAACCGGTTGAAACTTCAATAATTCACCCACATTGTACGACATAAAGCCCACGGGGTGGTCAAAGTACTCAGGGGGGTCGTCGAACAGCATGAACTCCCGCATGCGGTGCCGTTTGCCTGGGGTGCCCGAGAACTGGAATGTGGCGTGCAGGGCGTACGGCTGCAGGCAGGACGGCCGTGTGTGTGTGTGTGTGCGTGTGTGTGTGTGTGCAGATGTGCATGTATGCATATGTGTGTGCATTGTTTGTGTGTTGGGGTGCACATGTGCGAATGTGTGTGTGTTTAATTTCGATTGGGCTGCCTGGAAAAGGTCTGAGAGTGGCAGTACGGCTGGCGTGGCCTTCGTTGGTATGTGATTTACGTATATGTGTGTATGTGTGTGTGCGTGCGCGAGGGACGTTTTGCACCCACATGCCTGTGCAGGTATAGCATGATATGTGTAAGGAGAGGAGTGGGCAGTGAGGAGTAGCAACTTGACGCAAGCTGGTGCACTCAACACCTCGTTTGTGGGAGCCCATGCACTCTGGTGTTGCAGAGGTGCCTTACAGCTTGCAGACAAGTGCACAGTTCATTCGCGAGGCATCAACACATGAAGGGAGAACCCGTCACACCAATGACTCGGCTACAGTTGCATGCACCAAACCCCTACAGACACACACACACGCACGCATAAACACACACATTCACTTTGTTGGCAAACATACGGACGTGGAGGTCTTTACAAATACAACACGAAAGGGAGGGCACCTTACACCTTCCATTCGAGTTCTCTTCACGATAAGCAGCCAACAGGTTTTGGTGTGCAGGGTTAACCTAGTAGACTGCGTAAGGAGGACACCCCCTAAACTTGAGAAAGTTGCCAAGCCTGTCTTTAAGGGACTTCCAACACCTTCTGACCTTTGAAGCCAAAAGCCGTGCCGCCATAGTGATTTCACACCCTCATCTTTCCTTTTGATTAGAGACGCTCACACAATCGTAGGTCGGATCAGTGATGGAGGATCCCAAATCACACAAAATCACACACCTGCAGCTTCAGCGTCTGGTGCATGCGCTGTGTGAAAAACGTGTGGCCGCTGGCGAAGGCCGACACAGGCAGGATGCCCATCTTCAGCTGTCCGTGGTAGCCGTTAAACAGGTGCTGTGGCTCCTCAGGAATCATGGATAGGCCTCTGTGGGAGCAGAAAGGGGGTATGGACAAAAATAAAATGAATGACAGGGTGAGAAGGTGCTTATGGAGGGCAAAGGAGTTGGGGGGAGAAAGAGGGTCAGTACTTCAGGGGCCGATGGATCGGCAATACACATTGTTTAGGCGTGTGAGCAAGGGAGGTGGGGTGGGGGACAGGGCAACTAGATGGTTACGAAGGCTGTACGAGGATGGGGAAGGAGGGGAGGAAGGGGGGAAGTGAGCGAGTGGGTGGGAAAATGAAGGGGAGTCGTAAAGGGGGAAAGGACATGTGAGAAGGTGGCTCGCAATAAAATTGCATGCATGCAGGTGGGAATAGGTACAGTGGATTTAGGGTAGACTGAAATGACATATAAAATTGTGCTTGCACACACACTTGCACACAAGCGCACATTCACAACACTCTGAACTCGTACACACATACATATACACATGCAAGCATATACACATTCACATGTACATACACACACAGCACAGACGCACCTCCTGAACAGGTCGTTGAAGGCATTCTGGTCCCAGACCTTGTCATCTTTCTCTATAACATCAATCCACTCTTTCACCAGCTCTAGCGACTTCGAACGAAACATCATGATGCCTGCAACATGGAGCACAGGCTTGCATGTAAGCATTTCCCCGTGCACAACTGGTCATTCCCACGCATCACGACCCCATCCGCCAAACATTGGCCTCCAGGGCATTTATTATGGTGCTGGATACTAGCAGGATGCACATGCATGTAGGGACAAAGGAGCGCAGTCGTCGAGGCAAAAACCAACTAGCAAACGTACACGCTGGAATGGCACAGCTCCCAACCAGACCGTACCCAACACGACGACGCACAACAGGCAAGAGCAAGTTCCTTAGTGCACACTTTCAGCAGCAGCATCAGCAGCATCAGTAGCAGCAAGAGTGACGCAAATGTGACGAGCGCGTGAACAAATGATTTACACACACGCAGGCGTATTTGAGAGGCGGCAACAGGAAAAAGGCAAATGCTCACTTCGCAGGTTGTAGATCTCCAAAGATATAAGATCGATGCTAATGTCAAGACTCCAGGCTATGATTACGAAGCCAACCAATCAACTAAGCACGCAGATCCCAAACAAAGAGCATTCTGAGCTTTTGATGGCAATGTCATGTCAAACTTTGTTAACTGAAGTGTGCTTGTGTTTGTTTTTGTGTATTTGCGTTTGTGCGTGCGGTTGTGGGAGCAAGTGTGTGTGCGCGTGTGTGTATAGGTGTGTGTCTACATGTGTGTGTTTTCACGTGTGTGTGTGTGTGTGTGTGTGTCTGCGTGTGTGCGTGTGTGCGTGTGTGTGTGCGTCTGCATGTGTGTGTATGTATGTATGTGTGTTTGTGAGTGTGTGTGCGCTTCTGCGTGTGTGTGTGTGCGAGTGTGTGTAGAAGACAAAGCCCTCACCAATATTTGCTGATGATGCAGCTTGAGGCCAGAGTTCCAGCTGGTAGTCGTCCACAGTGTTGCGGAGGTGGTCAGAGCTAGTGAGAATGTCGGCAGTGGGGTAGCCTGAGGAGTGTGGTTGAGTAGAGGGGGGGGGGGTTACAGTGGAAAAGGCTGGCCGTTAGTGTGTGCCAAGGCGGCAGAGCTCGTAGGCGCATATCCTTTTCTTACAATTAGTTCCCACAGAAGATGGTTGCAACATAACAGTGAAGGAGGCTGATCGTACACGTATGCTGAGGTGGTCAAAGTTCGTACGCACGGGGCTAGAGACTGGTTTGACCAAAGAAGTCCGTTGTGTGATAAGATATTCATCGACGTGCGAGAAGCGGCAAACATACCATGCAAGGATTACAGCGCACACTGACACACACACACACACATCTCAGTTTAACGGACACATACACAAAGACACGTACTTTGGAAGTAGGGAATGGGATTGCGTAACCACAGCACATCCACGTCGCTTATGACCACAGTGACATCTAAATCCAGGAACACGCGGATCAGGCGGATCTTCTCACGCCCCATCTTGGCAAACGTGGGGGTGCCCCATCCAAAGTCGTTCTCTGTTAGCCCCGAGCGCATGCTGAAGGTGTTGACCTGTTGGTCAATCAATGCCTGCATGTGCGCAGGTGGGGTGCACGAGGTGGGCAGTTGATGCACACACACAATGTACATTGGCACTGCCTGCGATGCTTGCAGGAGCTTGCACTGCGCAAGTAGCTTTGAGAGGAAAGGCGGTAGGGATTGTCCACTTACTGAATTGGGAACGTGCAGGGGAGCAGGCGTGAGCATCGTGGAAGGGGGTTTGAAAAGAGCTGTTGAGGGCGCAAGGTATTTGGACCAATACAAGGGATTTGTACTGCAACGTTTTCCTCAGGCACTTGAGCAAGCAATGGCTGGCGGTTCGCGTAGGATCGTGGAAAATGTATTTGGTTATTGCAACTCTAGCATGCGTGTGCACGCGTTTGAACGCACACATAAGTTATGTGGCATAACACACAAACACACACACACACACACACGCACACACACACACACGCACACACACACACGTCCTCAGATTTGGGCACACACCTGCATGAGCCTGTCGTCCATAGCCCCCACAATGTAGCCTGTCACCCCACTCTCCTTCACCCGCGCCACCCAAGTGCGCACAAAGTCCTGGTAATGCCAGTTTGCCCAGGTCACTACCAAGTAACCGTCCTGCGCTATTCTCTGAACCATCGCCCTGCGATTGAAAGAGGACGTTCACGGCCAGCAGTTTGAGGGACTCCTTTGAGGTTAGGAGCTACGCGTCCCCTTACTCATGCTGAACCATGTTGCAGCACGCATACTAAGTGTGAGTAGTATTAGCAGAGGAAGGAATCTATACACACGAGAGCAGTGCATGTGTTTGTGCTTATTTCCTTATGACTACACCAGATCTGTGGGTTTTCGTGCGAGTTCCGGGAGACCTGGCATACCAGACATGGGTGCTCTTACTTGTTAGGCTTGTAGCTCCTTTCTAATTCCGACAAGCCATCATCTGGGGTTGCTGCTGCTGCTGCTGCTGCTGCTGGGGTTGCTGTTGCTGCTGCAGCTTCTGCTGCTGCGGCGGATTCTACTGCTGCTGTATCTCCTAGTTTTGCATGAGGGCCTCCCTCTTCTATCCAAGGCTCATCTGCACATTTGTGTGTGTTCGTGTGTCTGCATATTTGGCATGTGACTCATGTGCGTGACTGTGTTTCTTGATTACATGCGTGTGCTTATGTGTGTGCATTGAGTGTTTTTAGTATGTTGTGTGCATATTAGTATGCGCTTGCGCATGTGTGTATGTGTAAATGTGTGTGTTGTATATGCATGTAGGTATGCGTGTGTGTGTGTCTATGTGTATGTGTGAGTGCACGTATGTATGAGTTGTGTAATGTACTTATGCTGGTGCAAGGCATTTGTGTACATGTTGCCTTGCATTTCCAATCTTTGTGCTTAGGTAACATGCAGCACGCTTATGTCAGCTAGTGCTTCGGGCAGCGAAGGCAACGTGCTTGCGCCTGCTTTTGTTGCGGCTCTAGAACATGTTGCGTCACTCATCATTGCACATAGAACATGAAAGGAGGATGCTATCCGTAGTGCATAAAGCGCGCATTGGGTATCGCTGTAAGCATGTGAGACGCGCCTAGATGTGTGCGTGCGCATGTGCAACACAAACAAGTGCGCGTGCGTCCACAATTGTGCATGAGTGTCCATTAGTGTACATTTGTGAGAGCAGAAGTGCTGGCAGGCCTGCTGGGAATGCCACAAAACTCTATGCAAGCATTACTGTGATACCAGCCCGTTCCTCACTCACCCGCAGGCAGCTGAATCTCCTTGTCGCACTCCACTATCACGCCAGTAAGCGGGTCGGTGCAGGGTAATAACGATCTCGGCAGCACCATTTCGCGAAAGCTTCGGTTGTTCATCCCCAGGCTAAACAGCATGCCGCCGAGGCACAGCGCGAGAATAACTAAGACAGTCTTTAACAGGAGTCCTCGCACCGATCGCTGGCCGGGCTGGTAGGCTTTGGAGACAGTTTTTCCTTTAAAAAAGGTCCTGCCTTCCGATCCCCCAGGGGAAGGCGTAGACCCTGGAGGATTCTTCACGACCGCAACCTTCATGCTGTCCTTGCTACCGCTAACTGTGCTCAATTAAGCAGAACATGACCCAGTCATTCACATTGGAACACATAATAATAATAATATAATAAATAATCACCTTGCCGCTGGTTGGGAGGAGGACCGGAAAAGTGCTTTCTTTTTTTAATTATGCGCCCTGCACTTGTTTATACATCCAGTTACGTGGCCCAGCGTGAGGTCAAAGCAGGTTCAGAATGTCTGCCAGTTTGCATGCATTTTCCTTTAGGGGCTTGGACACAGGGAAGCTGTTCACTTACTTCAGAGGGCACAAGAACCAAGAGGATTTGACGGTGATTGTAATAGTTTGCAAGCATGCTAGGGTTCCTAATAAGTTTGTCGTCTCTGCTGCAAGCATTGGTCAACAACGCCTTTGACTGTAGTCATGCTTCATGCTGCTTCATTCATACAATCGCATACTCTCAAACCTGCCACAACTCCGTACTTTCTCAGCGCGTGCGACCGTGTACTCGATGCCCTCTCAGGTGTTTGTCACAAACCTCATGCGTTCCACGATAGCAAAGGTCTTTCCTGGGCCAAACAGCAATAGCGAGGCAGATGCAGCAGCCACATGGTGGGTGTGACGAGCATGTATGTTACGAAAAAGCGCACAATAATAGGTGCACCTAAATTGATGGTGGATTAAAGTCAAAATATCGGCATGCCCCTTTTACTTTGGAGGACTTTGCCAAACCCATCCCAAAGAATGAGGTCACCAGCTTTCAGGATGCAAGTGATAACTGCATCTTAAATGAGGAGCACTACTCTTGCGAGGTGTATACTGAGTCCTGACGAACCATAATAAATGATTAAGGTACTGCGTTTTGATACATGCGATTCAAAATAATGAGACAAGTGGGGGGAAGCATCGCAAGCGATGCTGAAAAGTTGGCGAAGCCTTTTGCGCTGTGAACTGGCAACTTGTGTGTGCTTTGTGCGCGCTTATACATGTGTGTGTGTGTGTGTGTGTGTG